>JFJP01042546.1_pt1 | contig 15773 bp, 12 predicted proteins | sample 431651 | NCBI WGS metagenome assembly JFJP01 (sample SAMN02602958, study PRJNA72255) | Microbial mat metagenome, whole genome shotgun sequencing project. | biome: fresh water; feature: sink hole; material: water; isolation source: purple microbial (photo- and chemosynthetic) mats found in... | reverse complement strand
TTTAAGGGAACAACAAGAAGTGCATTTGGCACTGCTTGTCCTAATCCAGATGTAATATTTATGTATTCTTTAGGTAAATCTGTCATATAAATTGATCGCTGCTCTTTAAGGCTGCGGCCAATTACACCAACACCCATATCAACACGTTTTTCAAGGTATTTACGTCGTTCGTATGCATAGCAGGCAAGCAACTCGATAAATTTATCGTTTTTATCATCATCATTAATAACAAACAAGCCTCCCTGATTTGCATTTATATATTTGACAAGATTACTGATAATATGATAGGCAAATTCTTTCATATCATCGTTGTTCTGACGAAGTATTTCTGCAAATCTGGCAAGACCCTGAGTCGTCCAATTTTGTTTTTGATCTTCCAGTTTTCTTATTTCTTCCTGTTCTTTTGCGATTTTGAGACTTTTTCGCATTTCGAGCAATGAATTACCCAAAACATCTTTATCACTTAATAATTCAAACTCTTGATCAAGATTTCCTTTACCAATTTCCTTTGCAAAATTTGCCGTTTTATTTAACCCATCAATTAATGTATTCACAGATTTACCCATTTCACCAATTTCATCCTGTGTTTTAATAGTTATCCTTTTCGATTCATCAATATCACCTTTCGCCAAATCGCTTAATATTGAAGTTGTTAGTGTAACAGGACTAGCAATATTAACTGCAATTAACCATATTATACCAGCTGTTAATAATAAACCAAATAAGCCTACAAGTATTGAATTTCTTAAGGTCGCTTTTTCTTTTGCCATAATTACACTAACTGGTACCGCAAATCCAAAAGACCACATAGTAGTTGCATTACCAATGTATACTGGAGCATATGATATCCAGTATTCTTTCCCATTCTGATCTTTTATTGACTTAAAAAATTCTTTACCTGATTGGATATTTACAAGTATCTCTGATTCATAATCAGCGAATTCATTAATAAATTTTCCAATATTTTCTTCTTTCCCATGAGCCACATATTGTCCATTATATGCTATAAGAAAAGCATAGCTTCCTTCAATTGGGCGAATATTTTTAATTAAGTCTTGAAATCTTTTAAGTGGAAGATCTAGTCCGGCTAATCCAACAACCTTTCCATTATCCATTATAGGAACAGCAACTGATGTTTCTAATATTGCTTCTTCACCTTCAGCGTAAGTAAAGTAATAAGGATCCATTACATATTCTCGTTTTTGTTCGAGAATATCATAATAAGCTCCTTTTGTAAATCCAGGAATAGTATCAATAATTTCTTCTTTTAGCAAAATTTGCCCTCCTTGACGGTAATAAGTAAGCCTTAATCTACCATCTTCTTTCTTGTAATTTGGCCATATATATTTTAACTGCCAGTTAAACCATGTTGATAAGAAATTTGGATTTTCCTCAATTAAATGCTTAATCATATCAAGATGTATATCCTTTCGCTTTTTAGGATCAAGATTTTTATATCCCATTGCTATATTTGCAAGAGCACGAGTCATATTCATATCTACGCTTAAATCTGCTTTTGTATAATTTGCATATTCGCGTGCATAGGTCTGGGTAAGCTTTTTTGCATTTTCATATGCAAGATTATTAAGCTTAAGACTTACGTATCCTAATGCTAAGGCATAGATAATTGATGTTGCTGTTAGAATATAAACAAGCATCTTGGTTTTTAGATTCATCTTAACTTTCATAAGTTGAATGTTTTGTATTTTAGATGGTTTAAATGAAATAAGGTTGAAATTTATTAAAAATCCTCATAAATTCAACGACACAATGTATAAAAAAAAATACATTTTTAAAACTATATATAAGTAAAGATAACATAAAATCTTTTCATCACTGTTTTATTAATCTTGGATTAGCTTAAGCGATCTAGTAAAACATGATCTACTAAATCTGTAAGTGAATTATGTGGTATTTAATTATAGATTAATGAATTATATAAAACATTTCTTCTGAAAATATTAGATAATTTAATTATTTGAGATCATTTTTTGTTTTAGAACAATTACTTTATTTATTTTGTTGTTTCTTTTTAACAATTAAAATGTAATTTATGAAACTATTACAAGGTAAAACAGCTTTAATTACAGGTGCTGCACGAGGAATTGGTAAATCAATAGCATTAAAACTTGCTGAACAGGGTGCAAATATTGCATTTACCGATTTACAGTATAATGATGCTGCAAAAGAAGTTGAAAAACAAATTCAGTTGCTAGGTGTTAAAGCCAAAGCATATGCATCGGATGCCAGCAAATTTGAAGAAACCCAACATCTCGTTGATGAAATTCAGAAAGAATTTGGTACAATTGATATTTTAGTAAATAATGCTGGTATTACTCAAGATACTTTATTAATGCGTATGACCGAGCAACAATGGGATACGGTTATTTCGGTAAATCTGAAATCTGTTTTTAATTTTACAAAAGCAGTTCAGAAATACATGTTAAAACAGAAGTTTGGCTCAATAATTAATATGAGCTCTGTTGTTGGTGTTAGTGGAAATGCTGGTCAATCTAATTACTCAGCATCAAAAGCTGGAATTATTGGATTTACCAAATCAATAGCGAAAGAACTTGGCTCAAGAAATATTCGATGTAATGCTATTGCTCCTGGTTTTATAATAACTGAAATGACAGACAAATTGCCAGTAGAAGTAAGAAAAGCATGGGAAGAGCAGATCCCATTGCGTCGTGGTGGCACACCAGATGATGTCGCAAATGTGACTTTATTTCTTGCCTCTGATTTATCAGCATATGTTAGCGGTCAGGTAATAAATGTTTGTGGAGCAATGAATACTTAATCTAATTAATTTGAACTTATTTTATACACCTGAGTTATTAAAATCAGGTGTTTTTTTTTAAATTGGTATTGTTTTTGATGTAATTTAGTCTTTTTATCAAACATTGTATAATTTTAATATCATCTGAATATTCTAATTGGATTATGAAAAAAATTATAAGTTTTACTTTTTTAATTATGATATTTGGTTGTCAGCCTTTATCTACCTTTCAAATAGAAACATTAAAACCCGCTCCTGTAAATTTCCCGAGCAATTTTAATAAAATAATGTTTGTTAATCTTGATAATGATATAAATAACGACAATGAGGTTGATACACTTGTTTTTAAGATTGTTACTAACGAAATCTCTTTAGGTATAAAAGATGGAGCAATTAACACTCCAAACATTGACTCATCAAACTTTTTATACAGTAATTCATTTTTTGAAATTGATAGTTTTTACATAGATACCACTATTAATTGGAGATATCTTGATGGATTTATTAATCAATATGAAACAGATCTATTAATCATTCTTGATTCAATAGAATTGGTAATGAACGAGTGGGAAGAAGCAGATTATGAAGTTTATCCTGTTGAGTTTTACAAATATCGTGAATTTTCTGTTTCTGCATATTGGAAATTTATTGATGTTTATGAAAGAAATATCTTGGATTCATTTACATATTCAGATACCTTATTTTGGGAATTAAAAAATATTAGCAAAAAGGATTTGGAAAATGAATTTCCATCAACAGTGCAATGTTTAAGGGAATTATGCTATTATACAGGGCTTGATTATTCAAAAAGAATTTTTCCTGCATGGAAGACTGAAACCCGCTTTTTTTATATTGAAGGTAACAAACAATTCAAATCAGCTGCATTATTAGCAAACGAAGGAAAATGGAACGAAGCATCTGAAATATGGAAACAATATGTAAAACATATTGATAAGGAATTAGCAAGTAGAGCCTGCTTTAATTTGGCTGTAGCAAGTGAAATTTTAGGAAATATTGATATAGCAGTTCAATGGGCACAGATATCATATGATATAAAAGAAAAGAAAAGGACCAGATACTATATTTTAAAGCTTAAAAACAGATTATCCGATATAAATAAAATAAAACAACAAGTATAATCTGCCTGTTAATTTGATGTATTTTATTTACTTTTGCCTCCTATTAAAAAGTAGTTATGCATCAAACTGTATTATATATTATCATTGGATTATTAGTTTTTGACTATTTATTTGAACAATTTCTGGATTATTTAAATTCCACAAAAAGAAGTCCTGTTTTACCAAAAGAATTAGTTGGAATTTATGACGAAGATAAATACAAAAAATCGCAGGATTATGATAGGATTAATTATCATTTCTCAATTTTTACTAGCAGTTTTAATTTAATACTCATTTTGGTTTTTTTGTATTACTCGGGATTTGCTATTGTCGATGAATTCACGCGTTTAAATTCATCTAATTCAATTATTATTGCATTAATTTTCTTCGCTATTATACTAATTGCATCTGACATTATACAGATTCCATTTAGTTTATATGAAACATTTTGGATCGAAGAAAAATTTGGATTTAATAAAACAACCATAAAAACCTTTGTTCTGGATAAAATCAAAGGTTGGTTTATTGGTGCAATAATCGGAGGTATTATTCTATCAATTATTATATGGTTCTATATTAAAATTGGTAGTAATTTTTGGATTTATGCCTGGGGTATAATAAGCCTGTTTATGGTTTTTATGACCATGTTTTATACTTCGTTAATTGTTCCTTTGTTTAATAAATTAAAAACCCTTGAGGAAGGTGATCTGAAAAATGAAATAATCTCGTTTTGCACAAAAGCTGAATTTAAATTAGAAAATGTATTTGTTATGGATGGTTCGAAACGAAGTACAAAAGGAAATGCATATTTCAGTGGTTTGGGTAAGCGGAAAAAAATTGTGTTATTTGATACATTAATTGAAAAACTAAGTAAGGAAGAAATCATCGCAGTTTTGGCCCACGAAATTGGTCATTATAAGAAAAAGCATACTTTAACCACAATTCTTATTTCGATAATCCAAACTGGACTTACTTTGTATATTTTATCTTTTTTTGTAGGAAACCCTATATTATCAAAGGTTTTGGGATCAGATAATCCAAGTTTTCATCTGGGACTAATTACTTTTGGATTTCTATATAGTCCAATTTCTATGATATTAGGCTTGTTTATGAATATTATTTCGCGTAAGAACGAATACGCTGCAGATCAATACGCTACAGAGAATTACAATGGTCAGTATCTTCAAAACGCTTTAAAAAAACTTTCAGTTGATAGTTTATCAAACTTAACACCACATCCATTGTATGTCTTTTTTAATTATTCTCATCCAACACTTCTGCAGCGAACTAAGTTTATTGAAAAAATTATAGCAAAATGAAAGCTGAAATCATAACAATAGGTGATGAGATACTAATTGGGCAGATAGTCGATACAAATTCTCAATGGATTGCTCATGAATTGAATTCAATAGAAATTGAAATTGTAAAAAAAACCTCAATATCAGATAATAAGGTAGAAATATTTAAAGCTATAGACCTAGCTAAGCTCAATGCAGATTTAATTGTTTTAACAGGTGGCTTAGGTCCGACAGACGATGATTATACAAAGGATGCTCTTTCTGAGTATTTTAAATCAAAACTTGTTATAAACTACGATACACTAAAACAAATCGAAAGACTTATCTCACAAAGAGGTGGTGAACTAAATGAGCGAAATAGAAACCAAGCATTAGCACCCGATAACTGCAAAGTAATAGCTAATAACCTTGGAACTGCACCTGGATTATGGTTCGAATTTGAGGGAAAAACACTTATTTCAATGCCTGGAGTACCATTTGAAATGAAGGAAATGATGGTAAACTACATTCTTCCAGAATTAAAGAAGAATAGCACCAATGTGCATATTATTCATAAATTGGTTCTAACTCAAGGGATTTCTGAATCAAAGCTTGCTGAAAAACTTGAAGAGTGGGAATCAAAATTACCTGCCGAATTAAAACTAGCATACCTTCCTTCTCCAGGAATAATAAAACTTAGGCTTACTGCAAAAGGAACAGATAAATTAATGCTTGATAAAGCTATAAATGATAATATTAACAAACTTACAAAGGTAATTCCAGATTATATATGTGGATTTGATGCCGAAGCACTCGAGGAGATTCTGGCTAAAGCTTTAATCGAAAAGTCAATCACAATATCTGCAGCTGAAAGCTGCACGGGGGGCAATATTTCCCACTTAATTACAAGTATTCCTGGCTCATCTAGCTACTTCAAAGGTTCGGTTATTGCTTATTCAAACGAGATAAAAGAAAAGATTCTTGGTGTAAATAATAGTATATTAATTACATATGGAGCAGTAAGTAAACAAACAGTCGAAGCAATGGCAATTGGCGTAAGGCAAATTTTTAATACTGATTATGCAGTTGCAACATCTGGTATTGCTGGCCCAACAGGAGGTACAGATGAAAAACCAGTTGGAACGATATGGATTGCCGTTTCAAATCATAACGGAGTTATTTCTAAAAAATTTCTATTTGGTGATCAACGAGATAGGAATATCCAAAGAGCCTCATTAACAGCACTTAATATGGTACTTAAACAAATAAATAATAAAGAATTGTAAAAAACAACAAAAAAATTTCAAAATATATTTGATTAATTGAATAAAAATCACGTATTTTGCGATCTATTTGAGAAATGAGATAAAAAAATCGTTATAAGTTATGTCACGAATCTGTCAAATTACAGGAAAGAAAGTATTAGTAGGAAACAATGTTTCCCACTCGAAAAGAAGGACTAAAAGAAAGTTTTATCCAAACCTGTTGAAAAAAAGATTTTTCTTGGAAGAAGAAAATCGTTGGATAATATTAAAAGTATCTGCTTCTGGTATAAGAACCATTACTAAAAAAGGTTTAAAAGTTGCCTTGAATGAAGCTAAGCAGAACGGCTTTTTAACAAACTATTAAAATTGGGAGAAGTAGAAAATGGCAAAAAAAGGTAACAGAATTCAGGTTATTTTAGAATGTACCGAACATAAAGCATCAGGAATGCCAGGAACATCGAGATACATTACTACAAAGAATAAAAAGAATACACCTGATAGAATTGAGAAGAAGAAATACAATCCAATTCTTAAAAAAGTAACAGTACATAAAGAAATTAAATAATTAATTATGGCAAAGAAAGTAGTTGCTTCACTGCAAACAGGAGCTGGCAAAACCAGTACAAAATGCATCAAAATGGTAAAATCGGAAAAAGGAAATTTTTCATTTGTTGAAGAAATGGTAGTTAATGAAAAAATTAAAGATTTTTTCGCAAAAAAATAATTTTGTAATACTCATATTTCAAAAAAGCTTTCTTTTTTAAGAAAGCTTTTTTGTTGAGTATAAATTTTAATTACATTTAACAAACCAAAGAAAGTGTTTTTAAAAAACTATCAAGAGCTGTGGTTGGTAAAACCAAAGTTGATGATGAAGTGCTTGATAATTTAGAGGAGGTTCTTATTTCATCCGATGTAGGAGTAAATACTACTTTAAAGATAATTGAACGAATTGAAAACAGAGTTGCTAAAAATAAATTTTTAGGAACCAACGAGCTAAATTCTATTTTAAAGGAAGAAATTGCCATACTTTTAGAGGAGAATAATACGATTATAGGTTTTACTCTATCTGATACTAATAAACCTTATGTTATTATGGTTGTTGGAGTAAATGGTGTTGGAAAAACTACAACTATTGGGAAATTAGCGTATCAGTTTAAAAACCTAGGACATTCAGTTGTTTTAGGTGCTGCTGATACATTTAGGGCTGCAGCTGTCGATCAACTAACTATATGGGCTGACAGGGTTGGTGTGCCCATCGTTAAACAGAAAATGGGTTCCGATCCTGCTTCTGTTGCATTTGATACACTTAGCTCTGCTAAGGCAAATAATACGGATGTTGTTATTATTGATACTGCAGGCCGTTTGCATAACAAAATAAATCTAATGACCGAACTTTCTAAAATAAAGAATGTAATGCAAAAGGTAATTCCTAATGCTCCTCATGAAGTACTTCTTGTTCTAGACGGATCTACAGGACAAAATGCATTTGAACAAGCAAAAGAGTTTACCAAAGTTACAGATGTCACAGCGTTGGCATTAACAAAACTGGACGGTACAGCAAAAGGAGGAGTGGTTATAGGAATTTCTGATCAATTTAAGATTCCAGTTAAATATATAGGTGTTGGTGAAGGGATGAATGATTTACAGGTATTTAATAAGAAAGAGTTTGTGGATTCACTTTTCTCCTAAATTAAAAACAAATTTTGAAAACTAAAGTTCCAAATAAGGTCAATGTTATTACATTAGGTTGTTCGAAAAACCTGGTTGATTCTGAATATCTTTTAAAACAATTATCTGCCAATGGCTTTAAAGTTGTACACGATTCAAATTCTAACGATTATGATATTGTGGTAATTAATACCTGTGGTTTTATAAATGATGCAAAACAAGAATCGATAGAAACAATTCTTCAGTTTGAGGAACTTAAAAAACAAAACAAGATAAAGAAATTGTTTGTTTTTGGTTGTTTGTCGCAGCGTTATAGAGAAGAACTTATTAAAGAAATCCCAAGCGTTGATAAGTATTTTGGTGTATATGACTTAAAAGAACTAGTCGAATCTATTGGTGCAAATTATAAATCAGAATTGATTGGTGAGCGCTTTGTAACTACACCCAAGCATTATGCTTATTTGAAAATATCGGATGGATGCGATCGAAATTGTTCTTTCTGTGCAATTCCTCTTATAAAAGGAAAACATCTTTCAAAAGCAATTCCTGAACTTGTTGATGAAGCAGAACTCTTGGTTCGAAATGGTGCTAAAGAGATAATACTTATTGCCCAGGATTTGTCTTATTATGGATATGATATATATAAAAAACCAAAATTAGCCGATCTAATTGATCAACTTTCAGATATTAAAGGACTTAAATGGCTTCGTTTGCATTATGCCTATCCAGCAAAATTTCCTATGGATGTATTAGAGATTATGACTGCAAAGCCTAATATTTGTCACTACCTTGATATCCCTGTGCAACATATTAGTGATAAAATGCTAAAAATGATGAAGAGAGGGAATACAAAAAATGAAACCTATGATTTAATTGATAACCTAAGAGCTAAAATTCCGGATATTGTCTTAAGGACGACTATTCTTGTTGGCCACCCAGGTGAAACTGATGAAGATTTTAGGGAACTTCTTGATTTTGTTAAATATGCAAAGTTCGATAGATTAGGAGTTTTTACTTATTCTGAGGAAGAAAATACCTTTTCCGCTAATAATTATAAAGATGATGTTCCGTTTTCAGTAAAGCAATCACGCATGGATGAAATAATGGAAGTTCAAAGGCAAATATCAAATGAATTGAATTATCAAAAAATAGGTAACATATATAATGCTATTATTGATAGAAAGGAGGGTGATTATTACATTGGACGAACAGAGTATGATTCACCAGAAGTCGATAATGAAGTGCTAATACAATCAGATGCTAAATTGAAGATAGGTCAATTTTATAATGTCAGGATAATAAAAGCTGATGATTTTGACTTATTTGCAAGAATTGAAAAATAGGTACTGTATTGAAAAATAAAAACCGAGAATTCTCTCGGTTTTATTATTTAAATACATTGTTTAGCAATTTTGAGTGCAGAGTTATAATCTGGTTCTGTTCCAATTTCAGGAACATACTCAACATGTTTAACGATATCATTTTTATCAATTACGACAACACCTCGGGCTAACAATCTTAATTCCTCGATTAAAAAACCATATTTTAATGCAAAATCCAAATCTTTATGGTCTGATAATGTGGTAAGATTGTTAATTCCTTCGGCTCCACAAAATCGGTTAAGGGCAAAAGGAAGGTCGTTCGAAATGGCTAATATCACGATATCTTTTTCTAATTTACCAGCTTCCTGGTTAAATGTATGGTTTTGTTTTGAGCAAACACCTGTATCTATTGATGGAAAAATCGAAAGTATTTTAACTTTCCCTTTATAATCAGAAAGCTTAACCTGACCCAAACTATTATTTAATACTGCAAAATCAGGTGCTTTGTCATTCAATTTTATTTCTTTTCCAACAAGAGTAACTGGGTTATTCTTAAAGGTAACTTTGTTTTTATTTCTATCCATAATAATTCATTTTAAATTAATTGAAAAAGCCTTATATTAAACATTAATATAAGGCTTTGGTTCATTTAAACTTTTTCCTTTTTACTTTTTTTTGTTGGTTTTACTATAATTTCATCTTTGTCTTTATCATATTCAACCATTAAAACATCCCCCTGCTTTAACGATGATTTAATTATAGCTTCTGCCATAGGATCTTCGAGATATTTTTGAATTGCACGTTTTAAAGGTCTAGCTCCAAAATCAGCGTCATAACCTTTTTCTGTTACATAATCCTTAGCTTCTTTTGTAATTTCAATGCTATAACCTAATGCTTTAACTCTTTCAAATAGGCCTTTAAGTTCAATATCAATAATTTCGTAAATATGTTCTTTATTAAGGGAATTAAAAATAACAACATCATCCAAACGATTTAAAAATTCAGGAGCAAAAGATCTTTTTAGTGCACTTTGAATAACGCTTTTTGCATGCTGGCTTGTTGAATCTTGTTTTGCCTGAGTAGAAAAACCTACACCTTGCCCAAAATCTTTCAATTGACGGCTTCCAATATTAGAAGTCATTATTATTATGGTATTTCTAAAATCAATTCTTCTTCCTAAACTATCTGTAAGTTGACCTTCATCAAGTACTTGTAGTAATAAATGGAAAATGTCTGGATGAGCTTTTTCTATTTCATCAAGCAATACAACCGAATAGGGTTTACGCCTTACTTTTTCAGTTAGCTGACCGCCTTCTTCATATCCTATATATCCTGGAGGAGCTCCAACCAATCTTGATACAGAGAATTTCTCCATATATTCACTCATATCCATACGGATAAGATTATCAACACTATCGAATAAATATAGTGCTAAAACTTTCGCTAATTGGGTTTTACCTACGCCGGTAGGTCCAAGAAAAATAAATGTACCAATAGGTTTGTTTGGATCTTTAAGTCCTGCACGATTACGTTGAATAGATTTAACGATCTTTTCAATCGCTTCTGCCTGTCCAATTACGCTTTTCTTTAGTTCTTCAGCCATTCCCATTAAACGTAATCCTTCAGCTTGAGCAATCCTTTTAACTGGAACACCAGTCATCATTGCTACAACCTCTGCAACCTGCTCTTCGCCAACAGTTTCGCGGTTTTTAACAAGCTCCTTTTCCCACTCTTCCTTCTCTCTATCGAGTGCATCGATTAATTTCTTTTCGTTATCTCTAAAATTAGCAGCAGATTCAAAGTTTTGATTTTTTACTGCATTAACTTTTTCATTACGAACAATTTCAATTTGTTTTTCAAGTTCAATAATACGTTTTGGAACTACAATGTTTGTAATATGCACTCTTGATCCTGATTCATCCAAAGCATCAATAGCTTTATCTGGTAAATGACGGTCGCTAATATACCGCATGGTTAGCTTAACACATGCATCTAAAGCCTCTTCAGTATAATTCACATTATGATGTTCTTCATACCTTGATTTAATGTTATGTAAAATCTCTATGGTTTCTTCAGGAGAGGTAGGATCAACCATAATTTTTTGAAATCTTCGCTCAAGAGCCCCATCTTTTTCAATATGCTGTCGATATTCATCAAGTGTTGTGGCTCCGATACATTGAATTTCACCTCTTGCTAATGCTGGTTTAAGCATATTTGCTGCATCAAGAGATCCCGTAGCGCCACCTGCTCCAACTATAGTATGAATTTCATCAATAAATAAAATTACATTTGTTGATTTAGAAAGCTCATTTAAAATTGCTTTCATCCTTTCTTCAAATTGTCCACGATACTTTGTTCCAGCAACGATAGAGGCAAGATCTAGTGTAATTACTCTTTTATCGAATAATACTCTTGAAACCTTTCGTTGTACAATTCTAAGGGCTAAACCCTCCACAATTGCAGATTTTCCAACACCAGGCTCACCAATAAGAACAGGATTGTTCTTTTTTCTACGGCTAAGTATTTGGGCTAGTCGTTCAATTTCTTTTTCTCGTCCAACAATAGGATCAAGGGCATTTTCTTCGGCTGCCTTTGTTAAATCTATTCCAAAATTATCAAGAACCGGAGTATCAGATTTTGGTTTCTGACCTTGGGCACTTGGATTTTTACTTCCTCCTCCAAATGGAATATCATTTTCTTCATCTTCATAATCAGCCTTAGCTTCTGGTTTATGTATTTCCATTTCAGCACGTATAGTGTGATAATCAATATGTTGCTCTTCTAAAAACTGAGTAACTAAACTATTTTCATCTTTTAAAATAGCTAATAAAAGATGACCTGTATTAATTGTTAAGCTGTTAAAAGATTTTGCTTCGAGATAAACCAACTTTAAAGCTCTTTCTGCCGTTTTAAACAAGGGTATATTTTCTGTATCAGTAAGTTTGAAATTTTCTTCTGATCGGATTCTGTGTTCAATTGCTTTTTTAAGGTCTATTAGATTAATATTTAAACCCTCAAGTATATTAATAGCTAAACCTTCACCTTCGCGCAGTATCCCAAGAAAGAGATGTTCAGTACCTATATAAGCATTTCCAAGTCGAACAGCCTCTTCCTTACTATAGGATAAAACATCTTTTATTCGTTGTGAAAATTTTGCATCCATAAATTCTAAATAATATTTGTTATGCTTATTTTATCTAATAAAACAGAGTATAAAAGTATAAAAATAATTTCAACAAAAGTCGGTTTTATTCAATACAAGTTAACTTAATTTTTTCACAACTTAAAACAAATTAAAAAGCAATTGGTTCAGAGTTGTTAATAACGTACTGTACCTATAATAAAATTAATACTTTGATTATAAACAAAAAGTTGTTGATAATTCATTATTCTTGTTATGGTTTTATTCGTTTTTGTTGCCCTATTTTATTAATTTTGTAGGGCTTTTTAAAATACTTGAAATTTTTTAATTCGAAAAATATGATTGAAGGAGAAAAAATAATTAAAATTAATATTGAAGAGGAAATGAAAACAGCCTACATTGATTATTCAATGTCGGTTATTGTTTCAAGAGCCTTACCTGATGTTAGAGATGGATTAAAACCAGTTCATCGAAGAGTACTTTTTGGTATGTCGGAACTAGGTGTATTATCAAACAGGCCATATAAAAAATCAGCAAGAATTGTAGGGGAGGTGCTTGGTAAATTTCACCCACATGGCGATTCATCTGTATATGATGCTATGGTTCGTATGGCTCAGCCATGGTCATTGCGTTATCCCTTAGTTGATGGACAAGGTAACTTTGGGTCAGTTGATGGTGATAGCCCTGCAGCTATGAGGTATACCGAGGCCCGGTTTCAAAAAATAACTGAAGAAACCCTACGTGATATAGAAAAAAACACAGTCGATTTTCAGTTAAATTTTGACGATACCCTTGAAGAACCAACAGTTTTACCAACCCGAATACCTATTTTATTAATTAATGGGACTTCTGGAATCGCAGTTGGTATGGCAACCAATATGGCACCTCATAATTTAACCGATGTAATTAATGCGATTATTGCATTCATAGACGATAATAATATTGATATACAGGAACTTATAAATATTGTAAAAGCTCCTGATTTTCCAACAGGTGGAATTATTTATGGGATGCAAGGTTTTAAAGAAGCATATGAAACTGGCCGTGGGAAAGTTGTTATTCGTTCAAAAACTGAAATTGAAACTGAAGCAAATGGACGTGAACGAATTATTGTAACCGAGATTCCATATATGGTTAATAAGGCTGAATTAATTCGAAAAACAGCCGAATTAGTTAATGATAAAAAGATTGACGGAATTACTAATATTAACGATGAATCTGATAGAACTGGAATGCGTATTGTTTATGATATACGCAGAGATACTCTTGCAAGTGTAGTTCTAAATAAGTTGTTTAAATACACACAATTACAGACAAGTTTTAATATAAACAGCATTGCTTTAGTGAAGGGGCGACCAAAAACATTAAACTTAAAACAGCTTATTGAATATTTTGTAAGTCACAGACATGATGTTGTTATAAGGAGGACTCGTTTTGAATTAGACCAGGCTCAGAAAAAAGCTCACATACTCGAAGGATTATTAATTGCATTGGATCATTTAGATGAAGTGATAAGCCTTATTAGAGCATCAAAAACACCCGAAGAAGCAAAAGATGGTCTTATGCTAAAATTTATTCTTTCCGAAATTCAAGCAAAGGCTATTCTTGATATGCGTTTACAAAAATTAACTGGACTTGAGCGTGATAAAATAAAAGAGGAGTATGCAGAAATTCAAAAACTAATTGAATACTTGAATAGTTTACTCGAAAGCGAAGTGCTTAGAATGCAGGTAATTAAAGATGAATTAATTGAAATAAGAGATAATTTTGGTGATAAAAGAAGGACAGAGGTAGTACCTGATGAAGGCGAGTTTAATCCTGAAGATTTTTATGTTGATGAAGATATGGTAGTTACTATATCACATTTAGGTTATATAAAAAGAACACCAGTCACTGAATTTAGGACACAAAATCGTGGAGGAGTTGGAGCTAAAGGAAGCACAACACGTGACGAAGACTTTCTCGAGCATATGTTTATTGCATCAATGCATAATACAATGTTGTTTTTTACAGAAAATGGGAAGTGCTTCTGGCTCAAGGTATATGAAATTCCAGAGGGAAATAGGAATTCAAAAGGCAGAGCTATTCAAAATGTTATAAATATTGCTCCTGATGATAAGGTAAAAGCATATATAAATGTCCAAAATTTAACTGATGAGGAGTATATCAAAGATAAATACATATTAATGTGTACTAAGAAAGGTATTGTTAAAAAGACAAAACTTGTTGAATATTCAAGACCACGACAGAATGGAGTAAACGCTATTACCATTAAAGAAGGCGATCAGCTATTACAAGCAAAGTTAACAGATGGAAAAAGCGATATTATATTAGCCACACGCGAAGGAAAAGCAGTACGATTTAACGAAATCAAAGTTCGTTCGATTGGAAGGACAGGAGCTGGAGTTAGAGGAATAACCTTAAGCAAAAAAGATGATGAAGTGGTTGGGATGGTTTGGGTTGAGACTATTGATAATGAAATTCTTGTAGTTTCTGAAAATGGTTATGGAAAAAGATCTAAAATTGAAGATTACCGTATTACTAATCGTGGTGGAAAAGGGGTAAAAACAATTAATATTACTGAAAAAACAGGTAAGTTGATTGCCATTAAAGGCGTTGATGACTCTGTGGACTTAATGATAATAAATAAATCAGGATTAACGATAAGATTGGCAATAGGTGATCTAAGAGTAACAGGAAGAGCAACTCAGGGAGTTAGGCTAATAAATCTTAGAAATAATGATTCGATTGCAGCGGTTGCACAGGTTGAAAAAGAAGAAGAAGTTCCAATAAATCAAGAGGAAATTATTGGTCCGGATTTTGATAAGATAGATAACGAAGCCTAAAAAAAGAAGTATAAATTTGTCAAAAAGTTTAATTATCTTATTTTTGAAAAAAAATTAATAACAAAAAACGTAATAAAATGAAAAAGCATTATTTTTTATCGATACTAGTTATTTTTGTTGCTATTCTTATTTCGAATAGTTCTTGTGCACAAAAAAAATATGTTAATAAAGCATTTACATGGGCTAAACAGGGTACAAATCTTGATACTGCTCTAAAAGCTTTAGATGTTGCAGCAAATGATCCATCAACAAAGGACTGGGCTAAAACATATTTTACATATGCTTTAGTTTATCAGGCAATTGGAAATTCACAGGTGCCAGAGTTTAAAAGTTTAGTACAATATCCATTTATAAAA
>JFJP01022037.1_pt1 | contig 15773 bp, 15 predicted proteins | sample 431651 | NCBI WGS metagenome assembly JFJP01 (sample SAMN02602958, study PRJNA72255) | Microbial mat metagenome, whole genome shotgun sequencing project. | biome: fresh water; feature: sink hole; material: water; isolation source: purple microbial (photo- and chemosynthetic) mats found in... | reverse complement strand
TGGGTCAGATGTAGAACGGGTTTCAAACCCGTTTTACACTTGCTGAAATGAGCGCAGCGAATTGTATTTCCGAGCGGAAGTCACAGACCCTAATGGTTTTTAAAACCCTTAGGGTCTTCACGTTTCATTTGAAAATCGCCTGCCGCATATCAGCCGCGTCAAACACAGCATCTTCGATATTGGCTCGCCTGAAAACAGCCGCTCTGAGATAGGCGCCTTTGAAATTCGCATACCTGAAACATGCGCTTTCCGCGTTTGCGCCTTGCAGATTTGCGCCTTGCAGATTTGCTTTTTTCAAATTCGCGCCGAAAAGAAACGCTCCCGTCAAATCCGCCCCTTTCAGATTTGCTTCTTCTGCGTCAATCCAGGGAAGATAAGCCCCTCTCAAATCTGCTTCTCTCAGATCGGCATTGCTGAGATTTGCGCCGTTGAGATAGCTTTTCCTGAGAAATGCGCCTTTGAGTCTTGCGCCGTTGAGCTTTGCACCGTTGAGTTTTGCTTCTGACAGATCAGCATATTCCAGATTTGCATTTTCCAGATCAGCGTCGCTCAGATATGCTCCTTTCAGAGAACATCCGGGACATGCGTTTTGGGCGAGCAGCCTTTCCATATCTGAAGAAGAATAGCCTCGGAGTGTGAGAGAGAAGAGAAAAACAGAAATGACTATTGCTGCTGTCTGTATTTTTTTCATAATCTTGCGGCTGATGTCGGGATTAATCAGAAGGATTATATCTGAGAGGGCGGTTTGTTTGGGAGCGCGGCACCGCGCCCTGCACAACAATGTAGAGACGCACTGCCGTGCGTCTCTACAGCCATGCGTCTCTATTTCTTACCGTTTTTTCGCTCGTAGGCTTCAACCAATGCGCAAATCAAATCTGCTGTGCCGTCGTCTCCCACAAGACTGGTATTGATAATTGCATGATACAGAACCGGGTCTTCAGGATCCGCAACGCCGAAACCCCGCAGAAAAGCCAGCCGTTTTTTTTCTTCACGATAGACCACGCTGTCCGCCTTTTTTTCATCATAAGCGTAGCGTTTCATCAGCGTTTTGATGCGGTCTTCATCTTTTGCAACCAGACAAACCCGAATGGCATCGGGCCGGTCTTTGAGAATCATCTGAGCGCCCCGTCCTATAATAACCGCATTGCCCTGCGCCGCAATCTCAAAAATGACCCGCTTTAAGAAAAGACGATATTTTTCTTCATCAAATTCGGAACTCACGCCCGGCACATGCCGGACAACTGACAGAGAGGAAGCCCATTCATTGAAAAAAGCCATCCAGCCGTCTCCGGCTCTTTTCTCAATGTCCTGAACACTTTGAACAGACACTTTGGCATCATGCGCCACTTTATCAAGCATTGCCTGATCCACAAAGCGGTATCTCAGACGGACAGCCACTTTCTCGCCTACCGCCCATCCCCCTGATCCATATTGCCGAGAAATTGAAATGACAGCCATAAACCACCTGTAAGTAATTGAGAATTGAGAATTGAGAATTGGGGAAGTGCCTATTTCTCAATTCTCAATTCTCACTTATTTATAATCCCCCTGCCATGACCAGTCCGGCTACGAGTGCAAAAATCGCAAAGCTTTCAACAATACCCACCGCTGCAAAGCATTTGCCGAAGACTTCCTGTTTTTTCGATGACGCCAGAATCGTTGTGGCTGCCACTTTACCCTGATATACAGCAGAAACAGCAATGGCAATACCGCAGAGAACGCCGATTGCCAGCACCGCAATACCGGCAGTTTTGACCTTGCCCAGAAGAACGAACATCAGAATCAGACCGTAAATCGTCTGGCTCGAAGGCGCAGCAGATACGCCGATAAATTTGCCGTGTCCTTCGTCAACTTTCGCCATGGCCCCGTGCGAAACTTCGCCCGCAATCTTTACGCCGATAGCGCTGCCGATAGCGGGAACAGCTATGGCAATCGCACATCCCAAGTATCCCAGTATGGTAGAAACATCCATTTACTTATTCCTCCTGATTTTATCTTTAAATTAAAAAATTAAAATTTTTCCAAAGCAACAAGTTTGAAGGGTTTGAAAGGAAGTCCGTCTCCCTCAAAACACCAGCGGTACCATTCAAGAAAATTCAGACGAAGCCCGTGAACCACTCCGCCCATGATTCCCAGAACAATGTTGATGCTGTGTCCGACAATCAGAACCGCCACCGCAGGCAGAAAGCCGATATACGGCGGGAATAACTGGTATGCCATATTTGCCAGCAGATTGAAGGTCTGGCACATATACATCGTGGCAAGCCCCAGCGCAAAGAGCCGCATATAAGACAGAATGTCTGCAAAAAGCTGAATAATGCCCAGACTGGCGTTCAGCCCGATCAGTACCCGGATAATCGGATTCCGGTGCGATGAGGAAAACAGAATGATGATCCCCAGTCCGCCGATCAGTATCCATTTGGCAGTGGGATTCATCTGTCCTTCCATATTTGTCGTCAGCACCGCATATCCGGACCATATCACCACGATCCAGCCCAGCGAGGGCAAATCTTTGCTACGATAAACTTTGATCGCCAGTGCCAGAGAAATATGCACCATTCCCATCATAACGGCGACCAGCATGGCAAAATTCTGCCCCTCTTTTGTGCCGAAATTCATCAGCATACACTTGTTGAGCGGACTTTCTTCGGGAACGGCGATTCCGAAATAGGAAACCGTAATCACCCCGAAGAAGATCACCGACAGCGACAGCATATAATTAAGACGGCGCAGCCGGATCCACAGCGGAGATCTGCTTTTGACTTTGATGTGCAGATATATCGTCAGCGCCAGCAGCACCGCACCGTAGCCCGCGTCGCCGATAATCATGCCGTAAAACAGCGCAAACCAGTACAGTACAAACCCGCTGGGGTCAAAATCCCCGTAATTGGGAAAAGAGTAAACTTTGACCAAATCCTCGCCCGAATCTGTTTTCCCGCTGTTTTTGAGCAGCACCGGCACTCTGTCTCCCGGTTCCGGATCATCACCGAAATGCGAAACCGTAAAACCGGGGCCGATCATTCTGAGCAGTTCATCCTCCGATGCCGGTGACCAGCAGGTCATCACAAATATCTTTCCTTCCAGTTCCGATAGGGTGTTGAGAAGGACTTTGCGGTATTCATAAGTGTCGGTCAGCGTATCTTCGGCTCTTGCCAGCACATCGGTCTGTGCGGACAGTTCCCTGTATTCCGCTGCAATTTTCCGAAGTTCTTCTTCTTTATCTCTGATTTCCTGCCCGATACGCGACAGGCTTCTCAGGGGAACTTTTTCTTCGGAAATTTCCAGTTCCGGAGTCTGAAAGGTCAGCAGCGCCAGACACACTTCACTTTCGGTCTCACGCGTGATCTGATATGCCATATCATTCAGCGGCAACCCGCTGAATATCCGCCGGGGAACCCGGTAAAAATGGATACTCAGTCCTTTGGATCGCAACATCTGAATATCTTCAGGATTGAAATCGCCCCAAGGCTCAAGCACTGCCTGTTCTTTTCTGAGCGCGGAAATTTCTGTCTGAAGCCGTGTTTCTTTCTGACCCAGTGCTTCGCGGCGCACACAGATTGCGGTGTAATCCTGCTGACTGTCTTTTGTCTGCTGCTGTCCTTTTTCTGCTATCCGGGAAAGAAATTTGCGGATTTCATTCACCTTCTGCAATTCTCGGACAGTATCAGCCGGCAAAAGACAGTCTTTGGGAATATCCACATGGGTAATCCCGACTTCCTGAAGTCGTTTGACAAACTTCTCCTTCTCGTCCGCAAGGCCGAGAAAAGTAATTTTTTTCATCTGGACGATCAAGGCAATTTACCTCCCATAAATTGAGAATTGAAAATTGAGAACTGAAAATTTCTCACTTCTCACTTCTCACTTTACTCACGCCGCTCGTGACAGCTTGCCCTTGGCAAGCTTGGCTCTGCCCACTGCGGCTGTTTCCTCATCCCCGAGGAAAATCTTGATTCTGCGGATGTTTTCCTTGAGTTCGGGAATAAGTTTTTTTTCAAAGAGATTCACCCGCTGGGTGGTGGTCCGCAATTCCTCCCGCAGCAGTGCCTCTTTCTCTGAAAGAATCCGCAGTTCTTCCCGTATCGTCACGACTTTTTCCAGATATTCCAATGCGCTGTCCAACCATGCCGGTGTGGCGAACAGAGAGTAAGGCACATCCTTGAACACCACTTTTTCAAATTCGGGAACTTCCACACCCGCGATATTATCTTTTTTCGTGAGTACTTCCTGAATCTGAATATAATCCAGCACATCTGCCGAGGGATCGCTCAACAGCCCTGACCATGACAGAACAGCCGCTACCGCCGATTCCCTCTCTCTGTGTTTGCCTTCGACCACCGGCTCCATCTGGCGCAACACCAATTGCAACTGCATCTTTTTGAGCAGCAGAATCGGCAGAAATTTCTCATATTTTCCCAGCGCATCCCGCTGCTGTTTCAAGGCTGTTTTATTGAACTTGGGTTTTTCAGCCATTTCTATACGATTCCTTTGGAATTGAGAATTGAATATTTCTCATTTCTCATTTCTCATTTCTCAAGTGTTTTGGGCCAGAATTCGGCAACCAGATCGTTTTTCAGACCGGTCTGCATGGGTTCAAAATGTCTTGCCAGCATCTCCCAGCATTTGTCCAACGCGTCTTCGATGCTCATATTGACATTCAGGTCCATCATTTCTTTTTCAAAATCAGAACCGTAGGCAAGCAGCGTTTCATCCCATTTGGAAACCTTGAAGCCCATGGCAATTTTGTTTCTGGATTCCCGGCAGTCCGAAAAGAGCCGAACCATCGTATTCATAATATCATTGTGGTCTTTGCGTGTGACTTTGGAAACCACGTTCTGTTTCAGACGGGACAATGATCCGAAAGGATCAATCACGCCCCGGCGCAGATAAAACTGTCCCTCGGTGATATATCCGGTGTTGTCGGGAATCGGATGTGTCACGTCATCGCCGGGCATGGTGGTGACAGCCAGCAGCGTGATAGAACCCAAGCCTTCGATATCAACAGCTTTTTCATATCTCGCCGCCAACTGTGAGTAAAGGTCTCCCGGGTAGCCTCGGTTGGAAGGGATCTGTTCCATAGAAATGGAGATTTCTTTGAGGGAATCCGCAAAGTTGGTCATGTCGGTGAGCAATACCAGCACCTTTTTGCCCGCTTCGGCAAAACGCTCCGCAACAGCCAGAGACATATCCGGAACCAGCAGACATTCAACCACCGGGTCTGATGCCTGATGGATAAACATAATGACCCGGTTCATGACGCCGCTTTCCTCAAAGGTTCTGCGGAAAAAGGTAAAGTCATCAAACTTGAGTCCCATGCCGCCCAGAACAATGATGTCCGCGTCCGCCTGCATTCCGACCCTTGCGAGCAACTGGTTGTACGGCTCGCCCGGAACCGAGAAAATCGGCAGTTTCTGACTGATAACCAGCGAGTTGAACAGATCAATCATGGGAATATTGGTCCGGATCATCTGGCGGGGAATAATACGGTTTGCGGGATTAAACGAGGGTCCCCCGATGGGAATTTCTTCTTCCACCGGCTCGGGTCCGCCGTCAATCGGCACGCCGGAACCGTTGAAAATCCTTCCCAGCAGCGATTCGCCGTATTTCACCTGCATCGGATGCCCCAGAAACCGTACCTTGTCGCTGGTGGAAATCCCTTTTGTTCCGCCGAAAATCTGGAGCGTGGCGCTGTCGCCGCTGATTCGGATAACCTGTCCCGGTGTGCTTCGTCCCGGGGACATGACCACCGCCAGCTCTCCGAGTCCCACATTTGATGCTTTCAGCGTGGCAATATTGCCGGTTATTTCATCAATTTTTGTGATAATTTCTCTCATATTTCAATCCTGTGAAAATTGAGAATTGAGAATTGAGAATTGAGAATTGCCCTTTTATAAAAACAGGTTATAAAAACAGGCTTCTTATTTCTCACTTCTCATTTCTCACTTCCGATGAAGGCATTGACCTCATTTTCAAGTTTTCGGAATTTGTCACTCTGCCATTCCGAGCTGTTCCAGTTTTTGAACAGAGAGGTCAGCCGGAAAAAGGTTTGCCTTCCTTCGTCTTTGTCTTTGATTGCTATATCTTTCTGCAAAATTTTGAAGACTTTGCCGAAGGTATAAATCTGACGCTCCAGTGTATTGTAAGCATCCACATTGTCAAAGGCATTCTGCTGGAGATACACGGCATCCAAAAATTCTGCTTTGAGCATCAGCACAAAGTCTGCTGCAGATGTGCCTTCCTCACCTACAACGTCCATGCGCTTTTTGACTTCATTGCCTTCAAACATGATTTTCTGCGTCTTTTTGATCAGATTCACCCATTCAGGGTCTCTTTTGTTCAGACTTTCAGCCATCTGATCCAGATATTTTGACCATGAAATCAGCGGATCAATCGCTGGAAAACGCCGGGCATTTGATCTTGCCCATGTCAGACCGTGAAACGCGCCGACCACTGCGAGCGTTCCCTGTGTCACCGGCTCTTCAAAGTTGCCGCCGGCAGGGGATACCGTACCGATAACCGACACAGACCCGATTTTTCCGCTTTTCAGGCGCACGCAGCAGGCTCTTTCATAAAACTCCGCAATACGGGATTGCAGATACGCGGGAAAGGCTTCTTCACCGGGAATTTCTTCCAGACGTCCGCTCATCTCACGCAAAGCCTGCGCCCACCGTGAAGTCGAATCCGCCAGCAGCAGGACATGGAGTCCCATCTGACGGTAATATTCTCCGATAGTGATTGCTGTATAAATAGAAGCTTCACGGGCAGCCACCGGCATGGACGAGGTGTTGCAGATAATAACAGTGCGCTCAATCAGGGTTCTGCCTTCGCTGTAAGGATCGGCAAGATGAGGAAATTCTTTGAGGGTTTCCACGACTTCGCCGGCGCGCTCGCCGCAGGCAGCCACGATAATAATATCCACATCGGCATAGCGGGAAATCAACTGCTGCAAAACTGTTTTGCCGGAACCGAAAGGCCCGGGGATACAGGCAGTTCCGCCTTTTGCCACCGGACAGAATGAGTCAATAATCCTGCATCCTGTTACCAGCGGCTCTGTGGGCAGCAGACGTTCCTCATAATTCTTCAGCGGAATTTTGATGGGCCACTGCTGAACCATGTTCAGCAATATGCGTTTTCCGGCTTCGTTTTCCACTTCCGCAATCACGTTATCCACCGTATAGGAACCCGCGTCAGCCATTTTTACAATTTTTGCTTTTCCGATAAAATTAAAAGGCACAAAAATCTGATGCGTGAATTTGCCCTCAGGCACCCATCCCAGAATGTCGCCCGCACAGATTTCATCTCCCTGTTTTGCAAGCGGTGTGAAATCCCATTTCAGGCTGCGGTCCAATGCTTCAAAATAAATACCCCGCTTGAGAAAAAGACCTGTTGCCTTTGACAGTTTGGGCAAGGGGTTTTGTAATCCGTCATAAATCTGCTGAAGCAGTCCGGGACCCAGTTCGACCACCAGCAGATCGCCGGTAAACTCAACTGTGTCTCCGATCTTAATACCTTTGGTGTCCTCAAACACCTGAACATTGCAATTATTCCCGCGCACACGGATGACTTCGCTTTTCAGCTTGCTTCCGTCAGATGCAAGAATATAGGCAACCTCGTTTTGCCGGACACTTTCGTCAAAAGAAGCCGTTACCATGTTGCCGTAAGCAGCAACCACTTTTCCATGGACAGGCATAATCAGCGTCCCTCCAATTTCCGGACTTTTGCCGCTCCCTGTTCCTCGCTCAAAGCCAGACGCTTTTCAAGCATCTGCACTTTAAGCAGGTAACTCAGGATCGAATTAAAATGAAAGGGATCATCCCCTGTGTTTTCATCGAGATAATTCCAAAGTATCTGCTCAATAAGTTCCTGACGTTTGGGCGGATACGCCTCAGCTATAAGACTTTCCACCCAGGGATAATCTGCGGACAGCCCGAAATCTTCGGCATTTGAGCTGCACAGTCTTTCCGTAAGCGTCCCGGCTGAGATTAGACCCTCATCAGCCGCGGCTCCGTCAGCCACGAGATGTTCCCCCGGGTCCAGTCCTTTTTTACGCGCTCTGACAGCCGTCAGAATATTGCGTAAATCCCGTTCAAATCCGAAATATCCCCGAATAAGCCCGTTGCGGGTTTCCGACAGTACATAGTCGTAGTATGCCCCGTACAGACGATCCGCAGATTTCGGGCCGAAGCCTGCCGAACTGTCATGGGATTCTCTCAGAAAATTCAAAATAAAATCAGGTCCTTCCTGCGGCGATTTGATCTGCTCGCTCCAGAATTCGGCATTAAACAGTGCGTGTTGCATTGCAAATGTTTTACCGGACAAAAGTTTTTCTACCATAAAAACATCCTGTCCCAGAAGAATCAGATTGATTTCTTCCAAATCCTTAGCTTCGATATATTCAAGCAGTTCGGTTAACCTGACTTTGATTTTCCGGTCGTCCCGCTGCAATTCGGGCAGATATCCGGCAAGAAAGTAATATTTCATTTCCGAGCCGTCTCCTCTGATTTTATATCAGACGATTTGATATTGGAGAAAAGTTCACGGAATCCGGGGGTCAGGAACCGCAAAAACAGCGAAAGAAATGCTTCATCTGTAAAATCAAAGCGGACATTGCCGTCTTTCCTGTCCACCTGAAAACCGAATCTGACGCCGTCGGATTCCATGACAAGCGACATTATGTCGCCGTTGTCTTTGGCATAGTGCTGTGCCATCAGGTCAATCGCGAAATCCCTGAGTTCCTGTTGAACGCCTTTGGGCAGCAGCAACTGAATGTCGGCATGTTGCGGATTTGCTGTGTATGCTTTGACAAAATCGGCGATCAGGTCTTTCAGATAATTAGGATCCCCCATTGTTTCTGTGAGTTTTGTTTTAAGAGGAAGGGTCAGCAGCTTTTCTTCCACGACTTTTTTGAGATTGCCGACAAACTGAGACGCGGCAATTTCCAGCGAAGAGCGCAGCCGTTTCAGGGTCTGATCTGCGTCTTTATCGGCTTTGCTCACAATGGATTCGGCTTGGGCTTTTGCAGCCGCCAGAATTTCATCGGCTTTTTTATGCGCCATATCAACAATCTTGCGCCCGGCTTCCTCCCCCTGCTGAACGCCGTGTTCTTTGAGCGTTTCAATCAGCGATTGTATTTTTTCAGTTCCCATAATTTCTGGATTTCCTTATGTACATTTTCAAGATTCATCTCCCGTTCCTCCCGTCGAGTGCAAAAAAAAACACGTTTAACGGGCGGAGTCGGTTTCCGGCTACTCCTCCGATGCCAGTTTTCTAAGCAGCACCCGAAAAATCAGCAAGGTGACAAGCACTGCGGGAATATAGGTTTTCAGAAAGACGCTTGCGATATATTCCGGATTCAGGCTGCCCCGGTAAATGCTGTATGCCAGTTCCGCAATAATCAGCACATCCGCAATCACTGCGATGAGATTGTTGTTTCAAATTCATTTTCTCCCGCTAAGGTCAGTACGCTGCATTTTCGGGTTTCAGTGTTTCGCGACTTTGCTGCTCGCCGCCGAAACACCGTAAAAATTTATAGCAGAACAAACAGTTCACCTCCGACGAGGCTGTTTATCTGTTGCTATTTTTTCTTTTCCTGCTTGGGAGCTATTGCCACTTCAACGGCTTTTTTCACAGTTCCTTCAACATTATAAGAAACTTTCACCATATCGCCGGCAGCCGGTGCCGCAGCCATTTTTGCAGCGGAGCAGTCAAATTCGGAAGTAACGGGTGCTGCATCTTTTTTGGCAGCTTCTTCCAGCTTGAGGGTTTTGGTTGCGGCGTTGAATTCAAGACATTTCCCCTCAGCCACTTCGGCTGCGATGCTGTTTGCAGCGAAGAAAAGGCAGGTTGCCAGACACAATGCACATACGAACAGTTTGTTTCTCATAACTTTTTTTTCTCCTTAATTAATTGTTATTAAAAAGCAGCTTTGAATTGCTGCACGACCCCTTATAAAAAAACATTCGGATTTTATTGGCAATTATTTGTAATCATCCGTTTTTCAGGAAAATGTAATCATCCGTTTTTCAGGAAAAAATGAAGCGCAGAGAGCATAAAAAAAGCCGCTTATTCACGGCTATAGGTCACTGTATTCTGCATTCTGCTTTTTTCCCGAAACGCAAAAGCCACCTCCATAACCCCTATCGAGGCTGCTTTATATTAAAAGCATATTTGAATGTCAATAAAATATTTAACCGTATTTATTCACCGGCATAATTTATGTTTTTAACCTATTACTTTTATTAAAAAAAATAACTGAATTAAAAAATCTCGGATTCCTGTTGCGACAGAAATATAAACTGTCTGTGTTAATCCGCGGCAATTTTTGTATAAAATTAGGAGTTACGCAGTTGAATTTTTTCGCTGCCGCAGAAACCCCACCCCTGCCCACCTCTCCCCCTCCCCGGAGGGGAGGGGAAATTACTCCCCCTCTCCTCCGGGGAGGGGGCCGGGGGGTGAGGTCGGTCTCAACTGCGTAACTCATAAAAAAAAATAAGAGCGGCAGGGCGGGCATGAAATGCCCGCCCTACTTCCACCATTCAAAAAAATGATGCACGGGTCCGTGTCCCTGACCGATATGATATGCCGCGCCGGCTCGAATCGCTTCGGTGATGTAGTCTTTTGCTTTGCTCACAGCCGCCTCGGTATTGTCTCCTTTTGCGAGAAAAGAAGCTATTGCTGACGAGAGCGTGCATCCGGTGCCGTGATTGTTCAGGGTTTCGATGCGCTCTGATTTCAGCAGGACAAATCGCTTTTCCTGCGTGAGATAAAGAACATCTGCAATATTGTTATCTTTCAGATGCCCGCCTTTTATGAGAATGCTTTTACTCCCATGACTCGCCAGTGTTCGGGCAGCCGCTTTCATGTCTTCAGCGCAGTGCAGTTCATGATTAAGCAGAACTTCGGCTTCGGGCAGATTCGGCGTCACCACGTCTGCTATCGGCATGAGATATTCCCGGATGGCTTCAACAGCCTGATCTTGCAGGAGTTTGTCTCCGCTCTGCGCCACCATTACCGGGTCTAAGACGATATTTTTTGCATGATGCTTTTTCAACTGCCGCGCCACAGTTTCAATCAGTTCTGCTGAAAAAAGCATTCCGATTTTTACCGCATCTGCGCCGATGTCCGTGAACACAGCTTCCATCTGTTCCGCAACAAAGGACGGCGGCACCGGATGAATGCCGGTCACGCCTTCGGTGTTCTGCGCTGTCAGGGCGGTAATCACGGACATGCCGTAGCAGCCGAGCGCGGAAAATGTCTTCAAATCAGCCTGAATGCCGGCGCCGCCCCCGCTGTCCGAACCGGCAACTGTGAGAACTTTGCAGTATGTTTTTTGGCTCATTATAAATCCTCTTCGTATAAATCCTCTTTGTAGGGTGGGCAGCTTGCTGCCCACCTTACCGAAATGATTTGAAATGATCCCAACCGGAGGGTTTCAGGTTTCAGGTGGGCTACCTTACTCCGCGTAGAACGAGTTTTTAACTCGTTTTTTATTTTCTGAAATGATCCCAGCCCGAAGATGTCAGTATTTTAATTTCTCCGTCCTGGCAGACAAGTTCGAGTCGCTTTGAATCGGTGACTTCGCCGATGGGATAAAGCGGAAAGCCGAATTGACTGAAGTAGTCTTTCTCAATCGCCGCTGCGCTGTCCCGTGACACCGTAAATGCCAGCGTGTAGTCTTCGCCGCCTGAAAGCGCATAAGCAGGCGCATCAAAATTGAATTGCTCACAGAATTGCTTCAGGTTTTGCGAAATCGGTATTTTTTCAGCATAGAGGCGAATGCCCACGCGGCTTTGCTCCGCAATGTGTCCGAGATCGGAACTGAGACCGTCGCTGACGTCAATCGCGGCATGAACGCCGTCTCGCCGCGCCAGAAAACGCCCTTCCCTCAGATAGGGCTTGGGCAGCAGATGCGCTTTGAGCAATTGTCTGAATGTCTCCGAATCCGCATGAATGTTATTTAGTATCAGATGCAGCCCGGCTTTGCTGTCTCCGAGAAATCCGCTCGAATACACAATGTCTCCGACTCTGGCTGTATCCCGGTAAAGAATTTCATTTTCAGGCGCAGTTCCCACCACCGCAATGTTGATAATCAGGTCTGTCTTTGAGCCGGTGGTGTCGCCGCCGAGAATATTGACATCAAATTCCACTGCCAGCGATTTGACTCCCTCGTACAAGTCTTCGAGATATTCCACTTCGCATGTTTCGGGAATCGCAATGCTGATAAAAGCTTCCCGCGCTGTTCCGCCCATTGCCGCAATATCGCTCAGATTGACTGCCAGCGATTTGTATCCCAATTTATAACCGGAAGTTGCATTTCTCAGAAAATGGATTCGCTCTACCAGCAGATCGGTTGTCAGCAGAATGACTTCACCATGACGCGGGACAAATGCCGCCGCGTCATCTCCCACCGCTTTCACCACATGCTGAGGTCGAATGAGACATCCCCGCGTGACTCTTTTAATAAATCCGAACTCGCCAATATCTTTCAGCTTCATGACGTTTTTGCCCGTATAATCATATTTTTCAATTCTCTCGCGGCTTTCTCCGGATCATCTGCGGACACAATCGCTGAAACCACCGCGATGCCCTCTGCTCCGTTTCGGACAATTGCCGCAGCATTTTCTTTTTTCAAGCCGCCGATGGCAACCAAAGGAATTTTAACGGCTTTTCTGATTTCAAGAAAGCCTTCGGGGCCGAGGGGTTCGGCGGCATCTGCTTTTGTATTTGTCGGAAAAATCGGTCCTACGCCGATATAGTCTGCCCCGCATTTTTCCGCATCAACTGCGTTTTCAAGGGTTTCTGCGGAGATGCCGATGAACATTGAGTCTTTCAAAATGCCTCTTGCTGTTTCAATCGGCATGTCGTTTTGTCCGAGGTGAACGCCGTCGGCTTTTACCGCCAGAGCCACATCTATTCTGTCGTTGATAATCAGGGGAATCCCGCGTGATTTCAAAAATGACTGAACAGAGCGTGCCTGCTCGATAAATTCTCTCGTGGAACAGGTTTTTTCTCTCAGTTGAACGCAGGTGACGCCGCCGGCAACCGCAGCAGCAACGATTTGCAGCGTTGTTCTCCAGCGAGACAATCCCCTGTCCGTCACGAGATATAATGAGTAGTCTATAGTCATAATCTGATACTCCGCAGGGTCACGCCGGCGGCGTGACCCTGCACGTCAAATTCAATTTGGGGGGTACATCCAATGTCATTCTGAACGAAGCAGCAGAGATGCACGGCCGTGCGTCTCTACGACTGCGCTCGGAATGAAAGGAGAAGATTCATCTATCTGATAATCCTTGCCCCTGCTTTCAAGTCTTCCGGCGTAATCGTATAAAGAGCGTTTAGTATTTCTATCATAAAACTGCCGGGCGCGGCGGCTTTTGCGCCCGCGACTTGTCCTGCCAGCCCGAAAAACGCCAGTGCAGTCGCCGCAGCATAAAGCGGATGTTTGTCCACCGCCGAAAATGCGGCAATCGTCACGGTTGCGGCGCATCCGGTTCCGGTGATGCAAGCCATCAGCGGATGACCGTTTCGTATCTGTATGATATTCTCGCCGTCCGTGACGACATCTGTGGGACCCGTAATCGCCAGCGTTGTTTTCAATTCTCCGGCAAGCATCTTCGCTGTTTCCGCGGCTTCTTCCACAGAATGAACCGAGTCCACACCTTTTGTCTTTGACTCGCTGTCCCGCAGAGAAAGAATCTCCGAGGCGTTGCCCCGAATCACGCTGAGTTTTGTCTCACGGATAATTTCTTTTGCCGCACGAGTTCTAAGCGATGTCGCGCCGGACCCGACAGGATCCAGGATAATCGGCGTTCCAAGCTCCGAAGCTTTTTTACCGGCTTTTATCATGGAGGCAGTCCAGTCGTCTGTGAGCGTGCCGATATTGAGAACCAGCGCAGCCGCGATTGAAGCCATTTCCTCCACTTCATTGTGAGCGTGCGCCATGACCGGCGACGCGCCCATTGCCAGCAGCGCGTTTGCGGTAAAATTCATCACTACATAGTTGGTGATATTATGAATGAGCGGTTTCTGTTGTCTTACTTTTGCAAGATTTTCCGCGGCTCTGTTTGCCAAATTTTCCATCATGACTCCATAGTAATATTTCGCCCCTACGGGGCTGTTATCGGAATTTGTTGCCGATTGCTACAAATATCTCGCCCCTGCGGGGCTTTCAGTCCTGTAGGGACTTTCGAGAATAGCCCGGCAATTTTATTGCCGGGTAAAGAAGGAATCTCTCATTTTTCCAGTCCAGTAGGGACGGCTGAAAATTGCCGAGCTATTCCCCGTCGTCCCTCCGGGACAAAAAAATGCTGTTATAGCAAGTTCATTCATCTGTTTTCTCTCTTTTTTTCGCTTTACAGTTCGGCATTGATATTAACTAATTTCATCAGGTTTTCAACAATACGATCCATTTCAACGGTATGTGCATTCAGTTCTTCGGATATTCCTGCATTTTCCTGAGCGTTGGCAGAATGCTGTTCTGTGAATTTTTTGCTTTGACTCATTTTCTCATGCACATACTCAATCTTATTTGTCTGCTCGGATGAAGAGGTAGTAATTCCGACAATAAGCTCTGAAATTTTTTCTGTATTTTTCACAACATCGGAAAATGCGAGTTCAGTCAGATGAACCAATTCTGTTCCGTTTTCAACTTTCACAATAGATTCTTCAATAAGAGAGGAGATATTGTTTGCCGCGCCTGATGCTTTGCCTGCAAGGCTTCGGACTTCATCGGCCACAACTGCAAAACCGGCACCCGCTTCTCCGGCGCGGGCGGCTTCAATGGCTGCATTCAATGCCAGCAGATTGGTCTGAAAGGCAATTTCATTGATTAATTTGATAATCTGAGAGATTTTTTTGCTTGTCGCGGAAATATCTGTCATGGAACCGCTGAGGCTGTTCATTGTCTCATTTAACTTATTAACGGCAAAGCCTGTTTCTTTTGCAGATATATCAGCCTGTTGTGCATTGTCAGCATTCTGTTTCGCCATTAAGGATATTTCTTTGAGCGAAGACCCGCTTTCCTCAATGATGTTATTCTGCTCCGAAACACCGGTCGCCGTATTCTGGCTTGCGGATGCAACCTGACCTGAAGCCGAGTTAATCTGATTTGATATTTCTTTTAATCCCTTAATCATCTGTTCCAAAGGCTTTATCAGCATTTTCCGCATAAAAAGATAAAGGATCAGCGCAATCAGAATATCCATTATAGTCAATTCCGTCAAGGTATTGAAAGCTTTTTTCTTCAGGGCATTCCTAACATATATATCTGTTCCGTAAACATTCAGCACACCGAGTTCTGTATTATGAGTGCCTTTGATTGCCTCCTTTTTCAGAATATAGTCTTTTTCAGAAAGTAATTTGTCGGAAGGAACGATATTTCCGGTCTCATTTCGCATAAATCCGAATAATACCTTGTCTTGATTGGAAATAAACAGACCGGTAATTGCTTTGTCTTCCATCTGGGGCAGAAGAATATCTTTGACTGCCTGTTCATCATAATCAAAAAGGGGTTTTTTCAGACTTGGAGATAACAGTATGATTCTGTTTTGTATTTTTTCATCCAAATCACGGTACAAATCCGATGATTCACGCCGAAACCTGTATATAGCGAAGGCTGTAGTAATGAAAGTTATCGCTGTAACCGCTATAAGGATAACTTTCATAGGCACTCCCAAGCGATATTTTTTCATTTCCCTGTTTCCTTTCCGATAATTCATTCTGTAGGATGATTTTGCAAATCGTCCAGTTGATAAAACGATTTGCAAAATCATTTT
>JFJP01002051.1_pt1 | contig 15773 bp, 13 predicted proteins | sample 431651 | NCBI WGS metagenome assembly JFJP01 (sample SAMN02602958, study PRJNA72255) | Microbial mat metagenome, whole genome shotgun sequencing project. | biome: fresh water; feature: sink hole; material: water; isolation source: purple microbial (photo- and chemosynthetic) mats found in... | reverse complement strand
GAAACTTCCGCGTCTTCGCTTCGCTCATCGCTTTTCCCTTATGACAGCGTGCAGCTTAAACCACTGTCTTGAATCCGGGGACCACTATAGTCAAAGAAAGATCAACTCTTGGCAGTTTCTTCTGATTGTTGGCTTTCATGGTATCTCTGATCAACAAGCTCGTAAGGACGACTACGGTTAATAAGTCAACAAAACCGCCAACTGACATTATCCGCACTAGAGCACGCAAAAAAATCAGATGGCGCGGTAGCTTTGAAAAATCTACTACCTGTTCATGTCGCGACAGGTCCAGCACGGCAAAGATGTGTCGCTTGAACCAAATAAACAACTTTCCCACGACTCACCGCGGCTAGCAAGTGTTGAATTCGCAATGGTTATGCGGGAGTCCGCAATTTGTGCTTGGTTTCTCGGTGTCAATCAGGCTGTTTGGGCAGGGAGTCAGAGTGACCGACGCTCCGAATTTTTCCGAGTCGTCAGGTGCGCAAGTCAACTCGACGGAATTGCGAGGTCATTCTGGATGATTTTCTGACTAGCTGACCATTGCGAAATATACAACGGCCATAGCGGCTGTGTATCGCAAATGGCCCTTCAGGCCTATGAGCCCTCGGTCAGTCCGCGCCCTGAACGAACGCTCCGCTCAGAAACCTGCCGCAGGCCAACCGCGACGATGAATGACTCTTGTGGGTCGGCTGCACTCATTGACGAAGGGCTGCTTCCCGGAAGCGAAACTCCAACGGCGGCTTTACGGCGATAAACCAGGAGAGGGCTAGGTCGCGTCCCGATCCCGAGCCGTTATTCAACATTGCAGCGGTTCAATGACCGGTTGTGGAGCCGAGCTGTCGCCCGGCACGGATGGTCACGGACAGCGCCTCGGCCAGAGCCGCCGTCGGTGACCTGGCGCAAACATGTCCGCAAAATGCAGGCCAGCAGTCGTAGACCGGAAAGTTGCCACGAAAGACAGCTTGGTGTTTCACGATCAGAGGTGTTGTGCAAACTGATAACTCCCCTCTGTTACGCACATTCGCCGCTAGCCTTGAAAGAGCCGAGAAAAACGCCGCAAGCATCCACATGCAGCGGACAGAATGCTCTTAGGGTGCCAAAAAAACTCAGTCTCAAGTGGTTTGACATCATCCTGACTCGGAATGACATTCTCGCTGAAGTCAGCCTCCCTCCCACGCTCCAAGACCTTGTCCAACCATGCAACCAATGGCCGACCATCAGCAGTTAAATAGCCAATTCCGTAATAATTGGCCCAAACCGACTCAGCAGGGTCTGTCCGATGCAAATTCAGAAATGCTCGGCGCTCGCCTTTGAAAAACCAAACGAGTGAATGCCCGGAGGATGCCAAGAGATTAACTAGGGGCTCGACACGTGCAAACAAGACGCTCCTTGTATTCAAAGCGCTCGCCAGTCCAAAGACAGGCTCTCCTTTAGAAAGTAGCAATCCATCACGCAGCCGGAATTCTAGTTCCCACTCTCTAGCGACAGATGGCATCGGAGCAAATATCGGTGCATGTTCATCACTCCGGTCAGGATGACCACACTCAGCAACAAGTGGACGATAGGGAACCGGAAGCCAGCCATTAATAGCGCCGCTATCACCATCCATCATTCCAGAATCCCAATCGGGAGTTATGCCATTCCATGCAGAAAGCGGCGCATTCCAATCCGAGAAAACATCGATTCGACCCAGCTCACGAAGCTTCTCCTGACATTTAGGATCGTCAACCGATTCCAGCAAGTGAGGAAGGTCTGTTGCCTTCACTAGGACTGGAATTATCTGCCACCAAATATCAGCATGAAAATCCTGCCCCTTCCCCCAATAGCCCAAGGCGAGATCTGCTTTCCAAGTGTGCTCAGCCGCAAATCGTAGCCACGGCCCATCTCCCCAATGCTCGGGTAAATCAGATGAGGACATGAGAACGTCAATGGGTGGAAGATCGAAACAACTGCTTGAAATCCATTTCTGCAAAACCTCAAGCTCTGGGGCTGGCCATGCCGGAAGAGTTGGGATATCCCACAATCTCTCGCTTTCCCCATCATTGCGACCAGGGCTATGTAGCCATCGGGCGGGGTCAAGCAACTGAATGCCTAGCTGCTCAGGCCCAGAATAAACACATGCGGTTTTATCCCAATCCGGACACATCTCGTAGTTATCGGCCAAGAATGCCAGCAGGGTGTACCACCCTATCCACTGGTATTTCTTTCCAATACGCTCCGTTCGGCCTTCACCAGCAGAGCGCCCATATTCCCGAGTCTGGTATCGGCGGGCAAATGACCAGAAACCGGCCGCTCGTTTTCCTCGGAGGTTGCTCCGTTACCGTCGATAATTCTTTCTGATGGCGTCAGCAGGAGCAAATTAAGGCTAAGTTTCAGCAAAGGCGCGCCGCACATCCGCCCGAAAATTCATGAAGGCACGTCGATCACTTGGGGTGGTGGGAACCGTCAAAATCGCCCTTCCGACAGGAGCACACAGTCGGCCATGCCGCCCGCCTCTCTGAAATAACCAACCTTCTCGAACCATTGTCCGAACCAGCGCATCAATTTCTTTCATGGCGCTGTATCTCATGCTGCCATCCCGTGGCCTTCGTAGCGGGCGCAAAATTTCCGGGCCGACAGACCTATCTGGGAAAATGCAGCATCGGCCCCAACGTCGAGGATAGGCGCGCTGTAGTCATAACCCTTGTGGCCCAAGGCGTTCTGGAAAAATCGGCCGTGAGGATCGATCATAAGGTAGGACTCGGCCATTTCTCCGTTGTCCTCGGCCCGTATGACATGGCGCAGTACCTGATGCCGCCGAACAAAAGCCTGGAATTCGGCGGTTGATACAGCTAGGTCATCCGTGAGCATGGGAAGCATACGCAGCACCTTCCACTTCTCAGGCAGCAGACTGAGGATCAAGCTACGCATATCCTCGTTGCAGTTCAACGCATTCACCACCGTGTTGATCTTCAACCGAAGGCGAGGATTAAGTACCCTGCCCAATGCAATGCATTCGGACAAGTCCTCCACGGCCAGTACATGCGCGTTCCGATCGACTCGCCCGATGCCAATATTGGTACCGGAATCCCCGGAATCCAGGCTCAGGCCCAGCATCGACAGGTGCGGGGCCAGTTTTGCCATCAGGATCGGCGTCAGCAGACTGCCGTTGGAAATAACGGACGTCTCGAAACCGATTCCGCGGGCGATCTTTAGGACTTCGGTAGCGTTGCCTTCGTACAATAACGGTTCGCCGCCAGCCAGATTCAGGCGTAGAGAATCCCATCCCATCACCCGTCGCAGTGGATTCTCCAAGTTGTTTGGGCTGAAGAATCGGTGGATCTCCTGCAACAGTGCCCCAGTTCCCGCACGGTCGTGAACCTGTGCGGTGAGATCGCCAGGGATGCACTGGCCCTCGAAGTCGCTGACCACGGATTGATTTCTGGAAACCATGAGAAATACTTCCGCAACATGCTGGCCTTCGGCATGTTCGAACATGGCCCGGAAGATAAGCCGCCTACGCTGGAAGACACGGCCGTTTGGGCATCAGAATACTTCTGGGAAGACCTTTACAAGCCTTACCGTGGAGTGGAAAGCAGGAAGCCCATTGCCACCAAACAGATGGAAACCATTATCCAAGAAACCTTAGGGTTAATCTTCGAGGCAAAATGGGAGGAACTTAGAGCCTGGATGCAGCGCCACGCCAAGACGCTTCGGATAATGAGAATCCGGGAAGTTCGTGGTAATACTGTGCTTATGTACTGGCTGAAAGCACTCGATTATTTCAAGAAACGTCTGCCACTTCTGAAGGCTCATACTCCGCGTCATCCGGCCGGAAAAGTCGTCAAAATTGAGGGCCACCTCAAGAACTGGCGTCTAGCAATTGCCATGCTCGCAGATGCTTGGCCGGAGCAAGTCAATCTCGCGGATTTTAAAAACCAGACGCCTCTAATGCTGGCAGCAGATGCAGGCGACGAGTTGTTGGTGCGAGCGTTTCTGGCGGCAGGTGCAGATGTTAACGCCCGAGACTACCAAGGGCGAACGCCCCTGCACGCCGCCGCTATTGGTCGCAGACCGGCTTGTATGGCTGCGCTCCTAGAAGGAAAACCGGATGCACGGAAGACCGCCGAAACGCATCAAACCGCCCTTCACACTGCGGTGCGGATGGGCCATCCTGACATCATCCGACTTCTCGTCGAGTACGATCGAGGTCTCGCTTCTAGAAAAAATGATCAAGGCCAAACCCCGTTGGTCTTGGCCAAGATAATTTTGGAAGATCTGCCTAAATGGCAAACTGTGATGGCAAAACTTAATCGGCAAATCGGCACCCGACAGGACTTCGAGGAAATCGTCTTAATTTTGACAACGGAGCCGACGATTCACTAAGGCGTCATTGGACCAATTACAAAGCGGACTTCAGATTGACGGTATTGGGACGCGAGTGAGTCAACGGCGGCCATGGCCAAGGGTCAGGTCGCCAAAGCGGTGAGTCAATCGGCAGCTTTTTGATCAATAAGCTGCCTGATGTCTTGCATGCATCATGTGGCAGCAGTGGGTCCGCTGTGGAGCATTCTACTCGCGGAACCTGGGTTTGGCTGACTGGCAGGTTTGTGGTAAAGCTGACTGGCCGAAACGGGTCTATTCCGGAAGCTCACGAGTCGCAAGAACTATCACTGGCAAAGGCTAACGTCTGCTGGGTAGATGGCTTTAGCCTAGCCCGGTTTTCCGTTCTTATGGCAAGTTCTACGTTATGCGGAGTAGGCTGACCGGCGGGCGATGGCGACATCCGTTCCACCGGGTTTCCTCTGACCATGTCGCTCTAATCCGCTTCTCACAATACTGCCTGCCTGCGAGGCAGTCGTTTGTCGCGAGTCCCTGTCGCGCTCGGAGCTCTCAATCGAAGCCACCGTCGACGGTTACCGGCGCGACGGTCTCGACGGACCGCCACGCTGGTCGGCTTACCGAGGGCACGTGTCATTTTGCACGCCCCGCCACAGCCCACGCCGGAAGGCTTGCCGCGCCCGGCGGGCGGACATAGCGCTCGATTCGGCCGATCGGCAAGCGCAAGGCACCGAAGCGCTTGAGCCGAGCCCAACCTTCAGGACGCTGCCTGTCGGGATCCACGATACGACGCAGACTACACAGGTTCACCCATTCTCGATGGGCTGTGATCTGCTGCTCTTCGATGACCGGATTACCCTCATCATCGAATCGTTCAGAAAACTCCGCCTCGGGTACCTCCCGGAACGCGTACCAACGCACCAGGCGCTCATTACCCTTGGCCTGTTCGACGAGCACCCAGCCCAGCTCGCTGTGGCGTGCCTCGACGCCGACCGGAAATACCCTTGGGTGCCGACCGATCGGCATCACGGCGGCGAGCGCGTGGCTCGTCTCATTCGTTGTTGCAGGTAGCATGACACCTCCAGAAAATCATCAGGTTCAGTGGATCGAATGATCAGCCTGTGGATAAACAGAAGTGCCCGGAGACGCCGTAACCCCGGCCGTAACCGGGCCATGCGCCAGATGAGCACACACCGCGCGTTCTACCACCGAGGCCTCGATCTCGGTCTTCGAGTCGAGCAACGCCAGGATCTGTTCATCGATCGTGCCCGGAATAATGGGCAAAATCACGATGACATCCCGCGTCTGGCCAATACGATAGGCACGGTCTTCGGCCTGACGCTTCATGGCGGGCGTCCAGGGTTGCGAAGCAAACATCACATAATTGGCGGCCGTAAGGGTGATTCCCACGCCGGCGGCCGATGTCGTTCCGATGAAGACCCGCGTTGAAGGATCGTTCTGGAACGCATCCACGGATCGCTGACGTGAGTTGCCGTTGTCACTGCCCACCAGCGATACAGCGCCTATGCCAGCATTCTGAAACGCTTCTTTCAGAAAAGCAACCGTATCCATGTATTCGCAGAAGACAATGACCTTGTCCTCCGGGCCGAGCGACTGGACGGTTTCGATCAGGAACTCGGTTTTGAGGGTCTCCAGGAGCTGGCGCAGCTTGATGATCTTGGGCATGACCATCAGGCTCATGTCCGCCATGAGCCGCTGGTACCCGGCCAGCCCCTCGGCCGGCATGATGAAGCGCACCTGGTGCGTCTTGAGCCCCAAGCCCTTGAGCACCTTCTTGGACCGTCGCAACATCCAGTCCTGGATCGCATCGGACAGCGCCTCGCGTGCCCCCTGCCCCCCGGTGTACTGCTTGCGAAAGTCAGCGAGCTCAAGCAGACCCAGCGGATGCCCGGATAAGCGCAACAGCGTGTGCAGTTCGATCTCGCGGTTCAGGATCGGCGTCCCGGTCAGCAGGAAGCGACGCGGAATGCGTTCGGCCAGGATGAAGGCATTCCGCGTGCGACCAGCCTGATGCTCTTTCAGGAAATGCGCCTCGTCGATGGTGAATACCTCGAAACTCAACCCCGGCTCCTTGACCAGTCCGCTCAGCCGTTCGTAGTTCGCAATCACCCAGCGACAACCGTGCAACGTCGCCATGCGATCCTCGCCAACCATGCCTACCCGATCATCCGGAAACACCGTATGGATCTCGCGCTCCCAGTTGATGCGCAACGACGCCGGGCACGACACCAGGATGCGCTGATCTCCAGCCGCCAAGCGGGACGCCACCACGGCCTGCCGTGTCTTGCCCAAACCCATGTCATCGGCCAGCAACGCCGATGAGCGTCCCAGAAGGTGCCGCACGCCGGCCGGCTGATGGTCCATGAGTCCGCAATCCAGACTGGCCTGAGCCAGTATCCGTTCGTCCACCGGCAACTGCTCCAGCGGCCGTGCGCAACTCGACAAGAAACCTGACCCGACCGAGCCGTCTTCATCCTCGCCACGCCCATCACCGAAGGCCGGGGCCGCTCCGGGCACGCTGATCGGCATCTCTGCCTTCGGCTTGGAGACGAGATCTTCCAGGTGCATAGCGTTTTCGTGGACGAAGATGAACGCTGGATCGACCCCGACCACCCGCTGCAGCACATCCTGAATCTGAATCGCCCCGGCCCGCACCTCCCAGGCCGAAGCATTCTTATGAAAGCGACCGCGCAGCTCGCGCATGGCCTCGACGAAATAGCTGTCGTACACCCCTGAGACCGCGTGGCCACCGCGATCGAGCGGAATGATCTGCAAATCGAGCATTTGCGTGAAGAAATCGGTCTGCGGCGTGGCCAGCGCGCTGTCCACCATCCCGGGCAGCTCGTCGACATCGAGCCGGATCCCGGGGAACGCCTGCGTCAAGCGCGCGGCGAAGGACGGCCCATCCACGCCGGCGCGAATCGCCCACATGCGCCGGGGCGCAAACCAGTGTGCTCCCAGCGATCGACGAAAGGCCTCCGCCGCGTTGTCGAGCGGTGCCGTGGACAATCCGATACGCCGGCCATCGCTGACAACACGCAACACCGCCTTGCGCCTGGCCGGCGCAATGGGTTGAGGGACGTAGGCCATGCGATCAGGGTTGGAGGGGTTCGTGCACGACCGTCAGCCCCAGTCGCTTGAGCGACGCAAAAAGGGGCGCGAGCAGCGTCAGGGCTTCAATCTTCGTATTCAGGAAATCAACATACTGATGACTGGGGCCTTGATACTGCGCCCACCACGCGTCCAGGTGGACCGCCGCCTGCAGGGTGTCCGCGCCCTGCACATAACGGCGCAGGTGATTGAGCAAATCACCGGCCAGGGTGACTGCCGGCGTTGACGCCGGATACTGATTCAAATGCGCTTCAAGCAGCGTGAAATGGGTGATCAACAACGCCCGCATCGCTTGCCGCAACCGGTTATCGCGGTTGATGACGGAAAAACGACTAAATTCGCGACTAAATTCTGATTGAGGCGACTCCTCGCCTGGATTTCTCTTCTGTTCCATAACAACTCACTCCCGAGTTCGGTTCTTGATACAGCGAAATGCCGTCGTGGGTGACTGGGGCGGCACATTGCCCGGGTACTGAGGGATGGCCACCTACGGCCAGACTCTACCGTGTTACCGTTGACCTATTGGGACGCCTCACGCTTGGCCTTGTACGTCACGGACTCAATGCGCCCCATCGACAGATTGATATCGTCCGCAATAACCTGGTATCCCGGCACCTTCTGATCTGTTCCGTCCACCGTATACATGAACTGGCGCAAGGAGCCATCGACACTCACCCGACATCCCTTGCGCAGCAGGCGGGCCGCATCCTCACCCCGCTGGTCCCAGATCGACACCCCCATCCAGAATCCGCCGTCCTGAACATATTCCTTGGTCGCTTCGTCGTAGGAATACTCATCGAACATCACCCGCATTTCGGCGACCTTGCGTTCCTTGCCCCCGACGATCACCGCCTTGAGGGTGGGTGCATCGGCCAGATTTCCTTTTCCATGAAACGTATTCGGCATTGCTTTGCTCCTTCACGCCTGATTAAAAGCCCGTCCAGAACTGGCGCAACGTTCAGGGCGAGAAAACACACCTTGATTTGATGTCTGACCGCTTTGCTTTCGCGTGTCAAACGACCTTCTTCGCCTGGTGCAATGCACGACGCACCACACATTCCTCGTTATTCAAGGCCACGATGCGCGCCTGTAGCTCGACATACCACTGCGCGATTGGCGCCAGCTGCAAGGCAAACAAGGCCGGCATCGACGCCCAGGGCAAGTGCCGATTGGTAACCATGCTGCGCCAACGCAATGACTGCTGACCGCTCATCGCACGCCGGTGTACGGACAAGTAGAAACTCCGTCCGCGCACTGTCTTGCTCGCCCGGGCCAACTCCGCCATTTCGGCATGAATGCGTTCCAGACTGGCTTTCAGCCTGCACAGATCGCCCTGCCCCGCGCGTCCCCTACCCGTAAAGGCTTTTAAGGCCTTTGTGTCAGCATCGTGTTGACAGGCCGTCGCGCTCCCGCTCCGGACCGTTGCCCCATCCCATGGCCTTTGACTCAATTCGCTCTGCGCCAGGATAAAAACGGGTTGTTTCATAGCAGATTCTGAACACTTGATTCATCCGCTGCCGCATCCGCCTGAGCATCCGCGGCCGCCAGCTCCTGACCCACGCGATCGAGCAAGGCCCGCTCTGCATCAGTGATATGCGTGCGGCGCTTCGTATAGGGCGGCAGGATCTTGCCCGAGAAGATATCGGCCGGCACCGGCCCGAAGATGGCGGTCACGGCCTCCACGCGCTTAAGCGCCTCGACATTCGCGCCCGGCAAGAAATCGCTTCGGCTCAGGCGCGTCAGCTCCGACCGCCACAGAAAGCGATCAAAGCGCGCCAACTCCTCCATCCAGCCCCGGATTCGTCGCGTGATGTTGCGGATCTCGTCATGCGCTTCCACATCGGTGATGCGCCCTTTCCTGACCGCCGTTTTGATGACGCGAATGAAATAGTCGTAGTCGACCGTGAACTCGGCCATCAGGTAACCGTACGGGCTCTTGAATTCGAGGGACACCGACTGGGGTTGTCCCGAATGCAGTACCGAAAAACTCAACCCTTTGGCTTCCAGTTCGCGCAACTGACCCATGTACTGATCGGTGAGCTTTATGATCTCACGGGTGAATTGGCGCAAGCCATGAACCGCGCGGAGCAACGCCCAGTCCGCGTAGGGATTGTCGTTGGCCGATTGCGCCCAGAACCCCTTCATGGCGGACGCACAGCGCTTCGCACCGATGATCGGCGGCAGTTTCTTCTCCGGATCCTGCCGACGCCCCATGAACATCCGGAACGCCTCCTTCGTATGCAAGGACATCGTGTCCTCGCTCTCGTTGACCAGCGATCCCAATGCGGTCACCTTGATCGCATCGATGTACTGCACTTCCTTTTCAGCCCCCTGCTCCAGGCGATAGTTGGTTTTATGGTGTGCCAGTAGTTCCTTGCGCTCGATCAACAACGTATATCGCGCCCAGCGCGGATCCTTTTCCGGAGAATCCATCTCGAACATATCGACCAAGGCGGCCTCTTCCTTGGCGATGCTGTAGCCATCGCCGAACGGCGAACCGGCTTCCGTCATGAAATCGGCCCAGCCGTTGCCATCTGGCGCTTCAGCACGCCCCAAGGGTGGCGGCACGTGCAGTGTCTTGCTCGTGCCGGTTCCGGCGGTAGGGATTTTACGACGTGGTGCTTTTACGGTTTGATCATCCATGGTCAGATCCTTCTGCGAAAGTTTCAAGGGAATTGCCCTGGGCAGGCGCGACAGAGATGCGCTGCAGAGCGGGAAGCGGAGTCAGGCCGGGAATGACTTTGGCCGGTGCAATAGGTCGGGCCAGGAGCGTACGCAAGGCCGTACGATCGACGCGATAGCGAACATCCATTTTGGAAACAACCTGGCGTTCGACCAAATCGATGGATTCGAGCGTGGCAAGAACACGGTCAACGTGAGCCGGCGAAACGCGAGCTCCCAACGACACGCTCAGCTCGCGCCGACTGGCTTTGACGAAATCCACGTTCGCTTGCCGGGCCAACAGCGCAAACAGAACCGCGCACAGCAAATAATCCTGGCCCAGACGATTGAGCAGTTCGACCATAAACTTGGCCGAGGATGTGCTATTTGTTGGTGGCTCAAAATGGCACACTGAACAATCACTGTTTATTGTGCCATTTTGAGCCACCCCGTTTTGAAGCAACGTGATTCCGGGAATCACATCTCCCGGTGCAACCGGTTTCGCTAGCAGCGCATACAGCGCCTCGACGTTCACGTGGTAATCAGTTTTGGTGTTCGGATGGCACTTGCTTTCGATCAACCCCAGCTCTTCAAGAGACAGAAGCGAGCGGAACAAGGTGCGGAAAGGGACACTCACCCCAAGCAACTCACTCAATTTGCGGACGCTGACGGGGATAAAGGCGATATCAGCCTGCTCCGACAACAGCGCAAAGAGCGCCGCAGCACCCGGGTAGTCACCGTTGAGTCGTTCAAGCACCTCGATAAAGAAGTCTGCCGATTCCGATTGGCGAAGCGTATTCAGATCCGACATTCGTTGCTCCTGGCTTGCAATCCCAGTTCCTTTATCGTGTCCATGAAGAACCCAGGGACGCCTTTGCGACGCGCCGGTTCATCCGGCGGATGACTGTCCGCCAAAGCAAAATCCGTCTTTGCACCGACCGAGCGTGGATCGCGCGCCCGCGCCAGTGCGGCTTCGTTCAGCCAACGGCGTTCCCGGTTCTTGCCGATCTGCAGCGCCAGGGCCGGCACAAAGTCCCCCCGTTGAGCACGCTTAACCAGCCCGTGAAGGTAGCTCATGGGTTTAAGTACCTTGCCAAGGCCCAGTTGGCCGGCCCACTCGTCCGCCACGGCCTGCTTAGAGACCGTAGTGGGCAAACGATCGAGCAGGTGGCGCGCCGCGGTCCGTTCTGTTTCAATCAAATCGTCTGGCAAGACGAGATCGACCGCGCATGACGTCTGTTCAACGATGGCGTCACGCGCTGGCGTGGGTGTTTGACCCGAGTTTTCAGAAAAATCACTACTACGCCGGCGTCTCAGGTTCAGATCCTCATTGGGTGCCGCTCGTAGTTGTGGTTTTAAAGACTCTTTCTGTGTACTAACACCATTAATAGAGGTGACGAAAGCGGCATTGTTGTTCGCCGGTTTCGCCACCTCTGGATTGCCGGTTTTGTCACCTCTGGAATGTACGGTTCCGCCATTCCAGTTTGCCGGTTTTGTCACCTCTGGAATGTACGGTTCCGCCATTCCCGGAAAATCAAAGGCTTGTTGCACGACCGGACCTGTTTTGAGGGGGGACTGGGTAAAACTGGTGTGTCCCATCGCAGGTTTTTCTGTTTCTGTGGGTTGGCTTGACGGGTCGGCCTGTGTTTTCTGGAACGAGGACAAAGCGCCCGTCAGCGCCGACAGGTTGACGCGCGACAAGGTACGGGGCTGCACACCGCCACTGGAACCTTCCTCGATCAATCCGGCCGCGATAAGTCTCTGGCGGGCCAGACGCAGGCGCCGGGTCGTCAGGCCGAGTCGTTTCGCGGTGTCACCCAACGGCAAATCAAGCCAGCCGTCACCGGCGTCTAGTTCGCGCTCAGCCCCGTTGAGGGTGATGTAGCCTTGCAAGGCATTGCGTTCGAGCGTGCGTTGTTGTTGGCACAGATCCGAGAGGTAGTAGCCGGCGGTGAACGATCCGCCGATATCGACCAGGCCGCGCAGGAAAGCCACCGGTCGCCCGAGCAGGGCCTTCAATGTTGTTTCAGTCCAGTGCGCGTTCGTCGCCGTTTTTTTGTGGCCGGCGATCGCCCGGCCGAGCGCATCAAGATCGACACGGAAATGCATGCGCCCCGGCACGCCCATGCGGCGCTCCTCGACAAAGCCGGTCGCCAACAATGCGGCACGGGCATGGTCCTGTTCGTGTCGTGACAGCCCGGTACTGGTGCGCCAGTCTTGTTGTGTGTGCCAGAACCAGCCGCCGCGCTCCGGCCGGCTGGTGAGATAGGTGCGTGTCCAATAAAGCATCTGGCTGAGCATGAGGGCGGCCTTGGCCGAGCCGGTGACCGCCTGCAGGACCGGGTAGACCAGGATGTAGCGCTGTGACAGCGGAGCTAGAACACTTTCAAACGACGGTTCGGAGCGATGGCCGTCGGAAACCGGTGATGGGGTGAAAGCGGCTAGCGGCCGCTGAACGACGGAACGGCTCATTATCCGAGCGCATTCCTTGACGCCAGATACTCGGCCTTGATCTTCTGTGAGTGGGTCTCCATGAGCGCATACAGTCGCGGCAGCACGATGCGGTAGGCCAGCGGGGCATTGGGGCGGCGTTGCTCTTCCAGTATCCCCAGGAGGCGCAGTTGCTTGCGGGCGCTTTCCTGTTCTCGACGCGACAAACCGGTTTCCCGCTGCCAGTCGGCTTGGCTTTTACTGAACCAGTTCCCCGGCGCACTCTCACGCTCGCAGACGTGATAGATCGCATAGGCTAACCACAGGGCAGCGCTCACTGAGCCGGCGATATCGACGTAGATTCGATTGAAGACGATCGGTGCCTGGCCAAAAAGTTCGAGCAGCACGCCGGGGTCGATGCCGCGCTCCGGGTTCAGCGCGAAGCTCGCGGCTGACGCGGGCTTGGGCAGATCGTCGTTCATCGAGATCGTTCTGGCTGCCGGTGGCAACGCGCGATGCACCGGGCCGGGCCTCCTGGGCTTGGCCATCCGCTGAGCACCTCCGTTGCGTGTCGTTGTGTCCATTCGTATCGACTCCGGACTACGTGCTGATGGATTTTGCTTTTACGGGGAGACTCGGATCGCCCAATTCGTTGATGACGCCCCAGAGAGTCGCAATCTTGTAGTCCGGGAAGAACTGGGACAGGGCGTAGATCTGCTCCCGTTCGCGTCGTTCGGGCATATCCTCGCTACCGTCGACGACGCTGGACTGGATCTTGATCCAGGCGGCGTGGATGACTTCGCGCAGCGCGGGATCCGGCAAATTGGGGCGGCCACCGCGCTCCGTCTCGGCACCAAAGACTTTGCGCATGGTTCGTAGCTCATGCGTCGATATCTGAAAAATTCGATACATGAATGAGGATGAGGCCCCATGGCGAACGAAATATTCCAGCAGCTCACGGTCGCGAACAACCGCATCAAGGCGCAGGAACGCCCGCGTCAAGCGCAGGTTATCGACCTTGATGTGGAATCCGATCGACGCGTCACTGGCGATGCGCGTGATATCGCGCATCCGTCGATTGCGCAGCATGTCCAGCAGTTCGGGCGTCAAGCCACCGGCGATCAGCGGCTCGATGTGACCTTCATCGATCAAGCCGGACAGATATTTCATGATCACCCAGCGGACTTCCGCGTCATTTACGGGCATCAGTACTTCCGCATTACTAATCGGCTTCATGCTGCAATCTCCTTGAAGGTATTTCGGTGCGCAAATGGGGGCAATGGGTCATTCATTCTTGATGGGCATGGCTTTGTGCTGAGCGTGCCAGTAGGTCAGCGTTCGGCCCCAATCAAGGTACGCGGCGGTCAGTTCAGCCCACGACTGAGCAAAAGGTCCGTGCAGCGCGATCAGGAGATCGTGCGGCGCAAGCGCGCACTGGCAGCTGTGCTGCGTGGTGACGCCACCGAGCTGAGATTCCCAGACGTTGTAAAACGCGTCCGTGGTCATGTAGTCGACGAGCGCGGCCTGGCGCCAAGGCGAGTCGATCGGCAATCGTTCGGCGAACGCCATTTCAGTCGTCCAGCCTCCGTTTTCACCTTTGATGACACCGCCGAGTTGTCCGGACAACATGGCGATAAGGCGAAAGGACGAGGACCGGGCTTTTGTCATTTCCGCATCGAGCAGGCCATGATCCGGATCACGAATATTTTCCAACCGCACGTCGCGCACGCCGCGCTCAGCGATTTCAGAGGGCAATTCGAGCCAAAACAAGTAAGGCAGATCCAGATCGTCACGAACCATCAGCCACTGCTCAATACGCGTCAGGTTGCTCCACTCCTTGAGCTTGTGGAAGAAATAGATACCGAATTCACTGAAACGCTCATCGGTTAGTACTTCCTGCCACGCCAGGGGGGCCGGGGGAGCCGTGGGAATGGCATCCAGATCGTCGTTGACAGCGTTCGTGTCGCTCACCGGCGTTACAGGTTCGCCTGGCACCGGGCGCGCATTCTCGGTAACCGGCTGTGGCGGCGTCGAGGCGTTCTGATCGGTGGGGGCGGACGCCGGCGAGAGAGGTGATGCATCGGTTTCTCCAGCCGCGGCCAAGGGTGCCGTTGGCGCAGACTTGGCCGCGTTCGGTACGCTGACTGGCGGCGGGGTCGAAAGCGTGCTGTCACCGCTGATCAGGCCGCGCAGAGTGTCTTCGGAAAGAGGCTCCTTGCCGGCGGCATCCAGGGCCGCGAAAATCCGCCGCCCGGCGGCTGGATTCAGCGTGAGCACGTCGGCGACGATGGCGTCGAATCCAACCAGGAGTTCGCTCAGCGTTTCGCCACGCAAGGCCACGGCCGTTGTTTTATCGCCCGTCTCGCACAGCGCCAGTTGGCGGGCGGCAAGCATTTCGGCTAATTCCTTTTGGTATCCTTGCGCCTTAGCGTGATATTGGTCCCGGAATTCACCCATTTTACTCAGCGCCGTGGCGATGACTTCATGCTGAGCGTGGCGCCTCTTGATCTGGCTAACGTTATTGAAGGTCAGCCACAGGCCCAACGGATTAAGGTTGCCTACCGCGAACTCGTACAGTACGACGGTTGTCTGGCTGACCGTCATACCCATTTTCGCCGTGGTTCCCTGAACATGACGGGAACTGAGTGGCTTGCCGGTTTCGAGTTCGATTTCACGAACCAAATCGATCAAGCCCCGGGCTTTTTCGATAAAAAGGGTATCCCCGCGCGCTTCGTTTTCGATGAGGTGTGAAGCGAGAACATCCGCTTCGCTCTTCCATTTGTGGAAAACACAATTGACTTCGCCAAAACAGCGCTCTCCGGTTTCGGCAAAGAGCTCCTTGACGATCTGCAGGCGCGTGTTGCCGCCCATGTAGAGCATGTACCGGCTATCGCCGGGACGCTTGGTGACCGTCAATTGCCCTTTGAGTCCCTTCCGTTCGCGAATCGACGCTTTGATTTCCTCGTACTTTGGGTTGGGGGACGTGCGCGGGTTCCTGTCGTACGGGTGGATGTCGCTAACCGCCAGAGGCACGACCGATCCGTCGAATTCGTCGCCTGGTCGCAGATTCGCGGCGGTGCTGACGGGTCCTTTTTCATTGATCTTTTTGCTCAGCGCCTCTGTTTCCGTCTGCCCTTTAAACCTGAGTTTGACACCTCCGAGGCACATTTCAGGCCGACCCCTAGCAATGGCAAGGCGTCCGTAGTGTTGATTCGCCAAAACCCTAGATA
>JFJP01049261.1_pt1 | contig 15777 bp, 11 predicted proteins | sample 431651 | NCBI WGS metagenome assembly JFJP01 (sample SAMN02602958, study PRJNA72255) | Microbial mat metagenome, whole genome shotgun sequencing project. | biome: fresh water; feature: sink hole; material: water; isolation source: purple microbial (photo- and chemosynthetic) mats found in... | reverse complement strand
ACAAATATGTATCTGGGCTTTAGCCCAAACGTTTAGAGTAAGGGCTAAAGCCCAAATTTGCTACTGTTTTTTTACACCGCCCTAAAGGACGCTGCTAGTTAATTTGAGTTTATAAACAAACCTAAATAGTATAAATTAATTTCAACCAGTTACAAAGTTTCTAACAACCTGATTTTAAAATCACTAACAACAGCCTGTGCAAGTGTTGTGCATATCAAAAAAGCACAAAAAATTGCGTTGTGCAGTTTTTGTGCATTCTTATTTTAGCAATGTAGAAGTTTTGTAGCAGCCTTTTTTTCTTCTTTTCATTTCAAACAAACTAACATTGCACAAAAAAAAGAAAGTATGTTATGAGTGAAATTTTGCCTTACGAAAACGATTTTGTCGATGAAAATAGCTCACAAGAAATAGATGATTTTGAAAAGAAAATTTCAGAAAATCTCTATAAACTCAACGTGATGCGAAAAACATTGTATAAAATGCTCAACGATTTGAACAACAACAACGTTCCTATTGTTATGCCCAATAATGAAAAAAAATAGGGGAAATATCTTTCGTAAGGTTTTCTGTAATTTTTAATCATACATTATTCAAAAAACTTTTTTATTTAATTTGTTTAACACAAAAAATAGCAACATGAGAATTCTTAACTACATTGTTTTCGTTTTGCTGCTCGGATTTGGTTTGCAGAGCACGGCTCAAAACTCAAAAGCCTACAACGATGGGCAATTGAGCATCAAACTAAACGAACAAGCAGCAAAAGTGCTTTCTGAAAAAAGCATTACAAAAACAAAAGCCGGAATTATAAAAACCGGAATTAGTTCGTTCGATAAATTGAACGAAAAGTTGGAAGTAGTGCAATTTGAGCGCATGTTTCCTTATTCCCCTCAATACGAGGCTCGTCATCGCAAGCACGGTTTGCATTTGTGGTACACTATTTCTTTTAAAAGCAAAGCCGATGTTAGAGAAGCGCTTGTTTTTTTTGAAGGTTTAGGCGAAGTACAATTAGCCGAACCAGTTTACAAAACGCAGCTTATCCCTTTTCAAACAAAACCTTTTGAAGGAAATCTCAAAAAAACAGACGAATTACCTTTCAACGACCCTTACTTACCAAGTCAATGGCATTACAACAATACCGGCGAAACCGGAGGAACTGCCGGAGCTGACATTAATTTGTTCAAAGCTTGGAAATTACAAACAGGAAAATCGAACATCATCGTATCTATTCACGACGAAGGTGTGGACTACAAACACGAAGACTTAGCTGCCAACATGTGGAAAAACCAAGCCGAGTTAAACGGTTTAGCGGGCGTGGACGATGACTACAACGGATACATCGACGACGTTTACGGTTTCAACTTCCGTAATATGACTGGCGAAATAAAACCCGAAAACCACGGCTCGCACGTAGCCGGAACTATTGCTGCTGTAAACAACAACGGCAAAGGAGTTTCGGGCGTAGCAGGAGGCGATGGCACAGGCAACGGCGCAAGAGTGATGACTTGTCAAATTCTCGAAAATGCCAACAATGCTCGTTCGTACATTTATGCTGCTGATAATGGCGCAGTTATATCACAAAACAGTTGGGGTTATACTTCTCCTGGCGTTTACGAACAATCGGTGCTCGATGCAATTGATTATTTTATCGAAGAAGCTGGAAATTACCCTGGAAGCCCTATGCAAGGTGGTGTTGTTATTTTTGCTGCCGGAAATAGCGAGTGGGACGCTGATTTTTACCCTGGATATTACGAAAAATGCGTGGCTGTTTCGGCAACCGGAGCTAATAATAAAATAGCTTATTACTCTAACTATGGTACTTGGGTTGATATTTCAGCTCCTGGTGGGGATTTCAATTTGGGTGCTAAAAATGGTGTTTTGAGTACCGTAGCCGGAAACAAATACGAATACATGCAAGGAACTTCAATGGCTTGCCCTCACATTTCGGGTGTTGCTGCTTTGATTGCTTCCCAATTTGGTGGCGATGGTTTTACCAACGACCGACTTTTGGCGCACTTACTTACTAGCACCAAAGATATTTACGATGTAAATCCTAATTATATTGGCAAAATGGGATCGGGGCTTTCCGATGCTTTCTTTGCTTTGCAACCCAACAACGGCATTGCGCCCAACAAAATTTCGACCATCGAAATTGTAGGTGCTGCACAAGATTTCATTAGCTTTAAGTTTCAGGCTCCTGCCGACCAAGACGACGCAAATCCGGTTTCGTACATTGTGTATTACAACACTGTCGAAATAACCGACGACAATTTGGCGGCTGCCGACCGAATCACCATCAAATCGAAAGCGCTTGCTGGCGAATGGATTGAAAGCGAATTGAAAAACCTTATTCCGCTAACCAATTATTACATAGCTATTAAAGCCTTCGACCGTTGGGGAAATGCTTCTCTACTTTCTAACAATGCGCAATCGGCTACCAATGCCGGTCCGGTGGCTTCGTTGGAAGATGCTTTTTCTGTTATCGACATCAATGCGGCTGTTTCTACTTCTGCTAACGAAAGCTTCACGCTTTACAACAAAGGCGAAGGTATTTTGCGTTGGACTGCTTTGGCTCGCCATGCAAGTCATTCATTTACTTACGGAAAAAGTGCACTTGCCGACTTTACTACTACTACCATTTCGTCTTCGTATGTTCCTAAAATTGGAAAATTGGAAGCCAAAGCCAAAATACAATCAACAACCAAAGGCTTAGTTGATAATTTATACCTTACCAAAGAATATTACGACACTTGGAGTGGTGTGTATGTAATTGGCGATACCGATTTAAACTTGCCTAACTCTTCGGCTACTCGATTTAATGTTACCGAAGAAGATGGCTATGCAGGTGATAAAGTTGAAAATCAAAATTTAGTATATGAACAAAAACTTACGGGTGATGATTTTTGGACTACCGATGCAAACGTTTTTACTTTCAAACTAAAAGAGCAAATTTATTTTGAGCAAGGTGCTACTTTCTGGGTTGTTTTTCATGTACCTGCCGGAAACTTGTATCCCCTTGGCGTAGGCTTTGCCAGCGAACCTGCTTTTGAAGCCAACGGTTTGATGAGTTTTGACTTAGGTAAAACTTGGAAAACCATGAAAGAAGCCATTGGCGAAAGCGGTTTCATTTGGACAACTACTGCCATAAGCCAAAATAGTGCAATCAATCAATACATTACTTTAAATCCAACAAGTGGCGAAATAACTGCCAATAAAACTGAAAACATCGACTTTTCGGTTGATGCTTCTCAATTGGTAAACGGAACTTACAACGCAGCTATCGTTGTAACTACCAACGACCACGAAAATAAATTTGTAAAATTGCCTGTAACTATCAATGTAGAAAACCAAAAACCAATTCTTTCTACCGAAGAGATTTACAACTTGGGCAACGTATTTTTGGGAACTTACAAAGATTACGAAATTACGATTAAAAACATAGGTTACGGTAACTTTTCGGTTGATTGGGGACAAGATTTGATGTCGTTCAATAATCCTGAGTTTCAAGTAATGGGCGATCCTTCTACCAATATTGCTGCTTTGGAAGAAGCAAAATTCAAAATCAGATACACTCCTTCGCAACTTGGCAACAGCAACGCAATAGTTACTATGCAAGACAAACGCGGCAATGAATACAAATTCAACTTATTTGTGGCTGCCATTGCGCCTGCTAAAATTGAATTGAATCCTACTTCGGCTGAATTTAACAACGTAGCCATTGGCGATGTGTTGAATGGAAGTATTGCTATTTCAAATACAGGTAGTTATCCTTTGAAATATTACATTCCTATGTTTGCCGATGGTTCTAATATTGCGCAAGCAGGTAGTCAAATTCACAAGTTTGGTTATGCCAAAGTAGTTCAAAACGGACAAACAGACCCAAATACAGGCGATGTTATTCCCGCAGCCAATTTTGTTTGGAACGACATAGCCCAGCATGGTGTTGATGTAACTTCTAAATTTTTCTCTTCAAAACGCGAAGATTTCCATTTCTTGGTAGATTTAGGTTTTGAATTTCCATTCTTTGGCGAAAAACATTCCGACATTTATTTAACTTCTCGTGGTGTTTTGACTTTCGATACCAACAGCAGTTATAACAATACTCCTTTACGCTACTTACACGAAGACAGCCCTAATGGAATGATTTCTGCTTGGGGAAATAATTATGATGTGATTAATGGTGGTAAAATTTATTACGACAGACAACCTGGCAAATTCATTGTTCAATACGATGTTTTAGGCGAAGTAATTGACTACAACACTTGGACTTTCACAAAAGTGCCTGTTCAATTTCAAATGGTATTGGAAGACAATGGTAACATTACTTACTATTACAACAAGCTGAACAATACTGCCGACGGATACCAACTTTTGGCTATCGAAAACAAAACCCATACCGATGGTTTGTTAGTTACAAATTACGAAAACCCAATTAATCCCGACGACCAAAACGAATTTTTGCGCGATGGTGCTTTTATTCAATTCATCAACCCGGGTTTAGGCATTATAACTTCTATTTCAAAACCTTTCGGTACTGTACAAGTAGGCGAAACATTGAATGTGGACTATACCATTGAAACCGACAGACTTTACGAAGGCGAATTTACCGAACTTTTGAGCATTGTAAGCACCGACCCAGTAAGCAACCCTGTGTATTACAACATCAATTTGGATATTACTTCCGGCGGTGCTTCTGAAGTAGAACTAAGCGAAACCGAATTAGATTTCGGACAACTATTCCAAACTGCAAATATTACAAAAGAACTTGTAATTTCAAACGTAGGCTCAAAAACCGTTACGTTGAACTCTATTGTTGCTCAAAATGGTTTGTTTACTACCAATGCTGAGCTTCCTTTAACTTTGCAAGGCGGACAAAAGCTTTACGTAAAAGTAAAAATCAAAACCGACAATCTAGCTGCAACTATTTCTGATGTATTGAATATTACCACCGATGAGGCTACTAATAATGTGTATTCGGTAACGTTGAAAGGTTCTGTGGTTGATGCTCCGGCTATCGAAACTGCTGTAATTATCGACCCTACTCAAACGCTTGTTTCTTCCGAAACTGCTATTTCTACTGCACAAGTATCGGTTAAAAATACAGGTGCTGCCAATTTGGTTTACAACATGGAATTTTCGGAATGGTTATATCCAACCGAATCACTAGAAGGTACTGAAATAGATTATGCTTGGAGAATAAACAAAAACTCTAACAATCAGCCTTCTTACAACTGGATAGACATTACCGAAACCGGAACGAAAGAAAATGATTTTTCTGTATGGCTCGAAACGAATTTAGAAATTAATTTGCCTTTTGCTTTTAATTATTATGGGGTAGATTATTCTAAAATTTATGTTTGGGACAATGGTTTGGCTTCTTTTGACAACAATCAAGAATTTCAAACTTGGACTCCCGAAGATTTATTAACTGATGGCAATAAATCGGTGCTTGCCCCAATTTGGGTGCCTGGCGGTTGGGGACAAGAATACCCTGGCGATGAGCGTCCTGCGGTTTTCTATCAAGAATTTAACGACTTCTTTGTGATTACTTGGAACAGAATTGGAAATGTTTTCGGTATGGGAACTCCTATCGACTTTCAAATAATTCTTTTCAAAAACGGCAACATCAAATTCCAATATCATTTGGAAAATGATTTTGTTACACACACCGGAATTATAGGTATTACTGACCCTACCGGAACTAAATTCATCGAAGTTAGCAACAGACAACGTGTGGTAGTAGATGGTTCGGCTATTTTGTTTACTCCAAAAGTAAATCAAACCTTAGCTCCTAGCGAAACTAAAACGTTCGACCTTATCGTTGATGCTCGTTACATGAATGCTGGTGTTTTCAACAACGACATTCTAATCAAAAACAACACTCCGCTTACATCGGAAGCTTCTATTCCGGCTACGCTTACCGTTACCGGTGCGCCTATTGCCAAAATGACTGAGGCGATTGAGTTTGGCGAAGTGATGCCTTACGATACTACCGAGTGGGGTTCGCCAAAAGCAAAAGACTACATCAAAGAGTTGGTTATCAAAAACGAAGGTACCGACAAACTGGAGCTTTATACTTTTGTGTTAGAAACCGACGATTTTACAAGTTGCTTTGTAGAAACGGAAGTGAGTAGTCCGTTTGGAAATTACTGGGACAATGTTTCTAATATTTGGGAACCAATAGTACTGAATCCAAAAGCAACTAAAAAATTCCGTGTGCGCTTTGTGCCTTCGGTAGCTTTGGCTGGCGAATATGCCAACAAATTTACCGTTACTACCAACGATGCCAACAATGCTGAGGTTGTTACCAACATCACAGCCACCATTGTAGCTCCGCCAAGCATGGAAATAGATGCAGATTTGTTGAAAGTTGCTGCCAATACAAAAGCACATACCGAAACTAAAAGCTTCACTATTAGCAATGCAAACGGTCTTTCGGTGTTGAAATACAACATGAATGTATTGTTTGAAAGAGTAAACGATAGCAAAACAACTGCAAGTACTTTCTCTTCTACGGCTAACATTTTGGCTAAACACAACATTGTATTAACTCAAACTAATTCGAGCACCAAAGAAGAAACCTACAACAGAGTTTTGGAATACGAAACAGCTACAACTCCCGAAAGCTCTTTGGGCTTTGGTCTTACTGCATCGTTTGTTGCTGCTACTAAATTTGTTGCACCTGCTACCGGATTCAATTTGAGCCATTTCAAAACATGGTACAGACCTGGCGATTGGGCAAATTCGGTTATCAATTATCAAATTGTAACAGGAACTCTCGAAAACGGCAAAGTAGTTGCTAGCGGAAGCTTGCAGCACGATGTTCCGGGTGGCGATGGTTTGGGTTTGTATTTAACATTCCAACTTACCGAACCTGTATTGTTATTCCCTAACGAAACCTTCTTTGTAGTAGTTACTTATCCTTTGGGTGCTGACTATCCACAAGGTGTGGTGAAGCTTAAAAAACCACTACCTTCTGTATTCTATTATCCATCGGAAGGAAATTGGTACGACTTAGCTGAAACCGAAGGCTTTGAAGACATGGCTTGGATGATGAAAGCGATGGAAAAAGAAGTGAAAACCGGTTTCTGGGCTGAGCTTGATGCCGAAATGCAAGGCGAAATTGCAGCTTCCGAAACAAAAACAATCGACGTTGATTTCACAGCTCTTTTTGCAGCGCACGGACTTCAATCAGCTAAAGTTTATTTCAATTCTAACGACCCTATCAACCGCAAAGATTCATTAAGCTTAGAACTTTATTTGAACCAAGGTCCTTTGTTCTCTGAATATCCCCAAAATATTTTGGTGGTAAAAGAAAATGAAACGCTAACGTTCACGTTCAAAGCTTCTGACTTGGAAAGCGATACCTACAATGTGGTGCTAGACGGAACTTACACGGGTGTTAGTTTAGTAAAAGGTGAAAAGAATTACACCGTTACTTTTACTCCCGATTACAATTCGGAACGTACCAAAACCATTGCCTTCAAAGCAACAGATAGCTACGGATACGAAAATAAATTGGCAGTAAATGTTTCGATTATCGACGTAAACCGCCAACCGATTGTAACACAAGTTACTGACAAAGGCTACAAATCGGGAACTATTTTCGACAAAATAGCTGCATCTTCTATTTTTAGCGACCCTGACGGCGACAAATTGACTTACAACTTTACTGTGGCTGATTTGAACGTAGTTGAAATGGGACTTATTGGTACTGACTTTGTTATTATGCCAAAAGCCGATGGTGCTTCGCTAATTACAATAGAGGCTACCGATGGCGTTACCAAAAGCGTTTCTACTAATTTTAGAGTGTATGTAAATGCAACAGGTGCATTGGCTATTGATGAGGCTAAAGACTTATTGAAATTCTCAGTATATCCTAACCCTATGAAAACCAATGCCGAAATAAGCTACTCATTAACAGAAAACTCATTGGTTAAACTCGAAATTACCGACATCATGGGCAAAACCATTGAGGTAATCCGAAGTGCAATGGCAAGTGGAATTTACTTAGTAAAACTTACCGTAAATAACAATTTACAAGTTTTGCACAAATTAATAGTTGAGTAATTTCATTGCTATTTGCCTTGTATTGGGCTGCCTGCGGGCAGCCCTTTTTTTTGCAAAAAACTCTGTGCTGGCTCTGCGACTAACTTTGCACTGATTTTGCAAGAAAAAAATGCATAAAATACAACCACAATTCAAGGTTATTTCCTACATTTGCACCAAACTATGCCGATACGATGACTTAGTCATCGTATATTTTCTTTCTAACACTTATACAACAATAAGCAAATAAATTACTTGCCATGAAAACTATTTTTGAAAATAAGTATTTAAGTTTCGGTATCGACATCGAAAATGCAATATTTCTCTACGCGTGGAAATCGACTAGCGAAGAAATGGCATTAGACGAACTTTTTATTGAAGCCCAAAGAATATTAGAAGCAGTACTTCAAAACAAGGTGCGCTGTATTATTAGTCAAGATACGGATTTCAAATTTTTACTTGTACCAGAAATTCAATCCGAAATGAACAAAAAAATACTATCGGTGTTAAACAATTCATCGGTTAAAAAATTTGCTCATATCCAAAGCACCCAAATAATATCGCAACTAGGCGTAGAGCAGTTTTTCGACGAGAATATAAATAAAACCTACGAAGACAAATATTTCGACAATTTAACCGACGCGCTAAGTTGGTGTAAATAACGCGTGAACCAAATTTAATTAGATATTTTGCTACATACCTAAAAATAAGCAAGTAACAACGGTTTGGCTCAAAAACAAAATAGAATAAGTCATTAAATTAAAAGATGCTGTAATTTCTCAACAGCATCTTTTTAACAAAAGGAAACAACTAAAAATCAAACAAATCGGACAAAAAGCTTTTCTTTTTTTTGTTTTTGTAGAAATCGTCATTGTTTTGATAGTTTTTTTTATGATGGTCATCGTCATCATAATCATCGTCGTGTTTATAACTTTTATTTTGAGAAGCCATTGAAAATTCACGTTCTATGATTTTTTCAAGTTCACCTCTATCAAGCCAAATTCCACGACAGCTCGAACAGTAATCAATTTCAACACCATGTTTATCTGACATCAAAAGCGTTGTATTACATTTTGGACAATTCATAATTTGTTGAATTAAATGGTTACTAATTTATTTATTTATTTTTTTATTGATTTCTTTTTCTGTTTTATTCATAAGAGTATCAAGTTCTTGGGCTGGTTTGTCCAATTCTTTCTTAATTAAGCTATCTGCTTTTTCTATTTGATTATCTATTGTTTCATTTACTTTGTCTTCTACTTTTTCTTGAATAGTATCACACGAAAATAGTGTAAATGATAGTACAATTCCTGCAAAAATTACTGACTTTTTCATTTTATTCATTGTTTTGATTAATACTAAGTGAATTGTTGTCTTTCTCCTTTTCTTTTACAAGCAAAGAGAGTATAACAGAAAGCATTAAAATGCCAAGAATTACTGCCAACGACCAAAGAACCGGAAATTTATAAAATCCTGAAATACACATTTTGGTACCAACAAAAATTAATATTGCAGCGAGTCCGTATTTCAAAAAACGGAAATATTTCACAACTCCTGCTAACGCAAAATACAATGCTCTCAAACCAAGAATTGCAAAAACATTTGAAGTATAAACGATAAATGTATCGTCGGAAATGGCTAATACTGCCGGAATACTATCAACCGCAAAAATTAAGTCGGTAAACTCTATAAGAATCAAGGCTATAAACAAAGGAGTTGCATATGTTTTTGCATTTAATTTTACAAAAAATTTATCACCATGAAAATCGTTGGTTACAGGCATAAATTTTTTAAAAAGTTTAACTAACGGATTTTTATCGGGGTCAATTTTTTTATCCTTTTCAAAAGGTATTTTTATTCCTGTATAAATTAAAAATGCTCCAAAAATATAAATTATCCAATGGAAATTATGAATTAATTGTATTCCTGCAAAAATAAATATAATACGCATAATTAAAGCACCTAAAATACCCCAAAACAGTATTTTATGTTGATACTCGGCTTTTATATGAAAAAAACTGAATATCATTATAAACACAAATAAATTATCTACGCTCAATGATTTTTCAATTACATAAGCAGTAAGAAACTCCAATGCCTTTTCTTCTCCAAACCAAAGATATACCCCGTAATTAAAAATTAGAGCCAAAGTAATCCACACGACACTCCAAATTACAGCTTCTTTTATTTTTACTTCATGCGATTTTTTGTGAAAGACAAACAAATCTAAAAACAACATGATTAGTACAAATGCACTAAATCCAACCCAAAGATATATTTCTGAATTCATTTTTTATAATTTTAATAATGGAAAATTGATTGCTATCTAAAAGAACAATACTATATTACTTTATAATAGTTCGTTAAACTTTGCCAAAGTTGCAGTTTGTAAATTGCTAAATAGTTAATTATCTGCACAATAATCAGAATAAGCAAACTTTGGCAAAGTTCTGTTATTTAATTCATTAGAAAAAAATTAACGAAGTATTGGGAACTATAACTATAAATTAATTTCAATCTTTTACTTATAAGTAAATATTAGTTGCAAACTACAATTGAAAAAAAATTAAATAAGCGAAGGAGGAGCTCTTAATGAATTAGGGTGTAAATAGAAGGTTTCAAAAACAAATCGGATAAAAGGATTTGTTTTTTTTACAGTTAATTCACTATTAAATATTTGGCTAAATTGAAAAATAGAAGCAAAATATCTTTTTACTTTTTTACTTTTTATGATTTTTAAATGTCTAATTTGGGGCGAATCTGAAAAAAACGTTTTACTATTTTGCTGCTCTGAATTATTGTTGGCAGATAATACTTCAATACTACATGAAATGCAATTGTTATTTACATTGACTTGTAAATCAGTTGCATTAGTTAGAATTAATAATAGTATTGAAATTAAAATATTCATATTCTTTTTAATTTATTGAATTTTGGATTTCTAAATCACTCTCTTTAATAAGATTTTCAATATTCCACTTTTTTAAAATTTCTAAAAGTGAAACAGATGTTGTACTAATATTTTTATTCCAATCCCAATTAGAATTACACCACCTAGAATTTCAACTTTTTTACCAAAATGATTACCTGTTTTTTTTCCAATTAATACACCAATCATCGAAACTAAAAAAGTTAAAAATCCAATGATTGCCAACGACAAATAGATATTTGTTTCAATAAAAGCAAAACTAATTCCAACTATCAGTGCATCAATGCTTGTTGCAATTGCAATAGTTATTAATACAGAGTTTTTTAAAGGATTGAATTCCTTTTTACTGTCATCATTCTTCAAACTTTCGATTATCATTTTTCCTCCAATTGCAAATAATAATGCAAAAGCAATCCAATGATCAAAATCTTTTATTAAATCTTTTATTTGCAATCCTAAAAACCACCCTATTAATGGCATTAGAGCTTGAAAAATTGCCAAAACAATAGCAATTTTTAATGCTTGTTGAAATTTTATTTTACTAATAGTTAATCCGGTTGAAACCGAAACAGCCAAGGTATCACCTGTTAAACCTAATGCTATTAATGTGATTGTAAGAAATTCCATTTTGTATTAAAAAAAAATAAAAAAAACTAAACATTTAACTTAATACCATAAATTGGTACTAGGTTAAAAGTCTCGTTTCCTATATCTTAGGATACAAAGCCAAGTAATTTCTTACTGGTATGTTGACTTTGTAATTATAACTACTCCCCTTTAACAGAAAAATATTTCTTTGCAAATTTAAACAAGTTTTTTTCTTATCCAAACTTTTTTTACTTCCACTAAGAATAGCACCCGCACACTTTCTTACGCACAAACAATCTAGGCATCTGTAAAGCTGTTCTACAAGTAAAACCTACTTTTTATTTTCCAGCAAAATTATACATTTTTGTTGAGTAATCAATGCTTTTTTGTTTTTTTCTTTGCGTCGTAGTATCGTGTGAGAAGGTTGGAGGGAACAGTTTCTGATTCATTTGCTCATTTTAATCAAGCTCTTTTTTTATTAGTTATTTAGGGTTTGAAAGAAAACCGCAGATTTAAGCATTCCGAAATTTCAAAACTGCAGTTTACCCTTAAATGACGATTTTGAAATTTCAAGATAACGTGGGAAGATGCGTTTTCTTTCAGGCACTATTTAATTTGATAATTAATTTATCTATTACTGTATTGTCCATATCTACTATCTCAATTGTGTAATTAGCAACATGTATCTTATCGCCTTCCTTTGGGAAACTATTTGTATATGCAAGTATAAATCCGGCCATAGTATGATAATTTGCATTGTTAATCACTGGTAATTTAATAAATTCTGGTAATTCATCAATTTTTGTTTGAGCATTTATCAAATATGAATTATCGTCTCGCTTAATTATATCGTTATCATTATCATTAATATCTGGAAATTGACCCAAAACAGCTTCTATAATATCGTGTAACGACACAATTCCGATTATTTCACCATATTCGTTTACAATAATTCCGAAATATTTTCTATTCTTTCTGAATTTTTCTAAAACATCTATTGCTAATTGATTTTCTGTTAAATATATTGGTTTCTCAATTATTTTTTCAATATTAAAACTAGGTTTGTTCTTTTCATTGAAAAAATCTCTACTTCTAATAACACCAATATTTTTATTTAATTCGCCTTTACAGATTGGATATTGGCTAAAATTACTTGTTTTTATTTTTTCTGTTATTTCGTTTATATCATCATCTATATCAAGCCAAACAATATCACGACGGGGAGTCATTATGCTTTTTAATTGTTTATCGTCGAAATGAAAAATATTATGGATATACTCGTTTACTTTTTTTTCTACCATTCCTTGCTCGGTGGCTAATTTTAACATCGTTTTTAGTTCATCTTCGCTTATTGGACTTTCGCTTCGGGTTTTTATGCGAAATAGTTTTAGTAGTCCATTAGTAGAAATACTTAAAAACCAAACTAATGGATTCGTAATTTTGGTAAAAACAGAAATTATAGGAGCAGAAAATAGCGCAATTTTTAACGGATTATTTAAAGCGATTGATTTAGGAAATAATTCGCCAATTACAATTGACAAATAAGTAATAAACATAACTATAATTGTAAAAGATGCGGCATCTGCATATTGGGTTACAAACGGTATTTTTTCGATGAAAGGTTTAATGTTATCGGTAAGTGCCACACCGCCAAAAAGTCCGGAAATAATTCCTATCAAGGTTATTCCAACTTGAATCGCTGATAAAAATTTTTCAGGAGTTTCAAGTAATTTCAATGCAGTAACTGCTTTTTTATTGTTATTTTTCGCTTTATCTATTAGGTTCGCCTTTTTTACAGAAATTAAAGCAATTTCTGACATCGAAAAAAAACCATTTAAAATTGTAAGTAAAAGTATTATAATTAATTCTATCATGTCGATGTTTTTTTTACAGCAATCTAATTATCAACCTTTTGAATTTAAATTCCATTGAGCAACCAAGCACCTTACTTCTGCCTAAGAATAGCTCCCAGCCATTTTCTTACGCACAAAATCCTGAACATCTGCAAAGCTGCATTTTGTGTTAAACTGCCAGACAAGTTAAGTTTACTTTTTATTTTCCAGCAAAATTATACATTTTTGAGGAGTTATCAATGCTTTTTTGTTTTTTTCTTTGCGTCGTAGTATCGTGTGAGAAGTTTGTCGGAAGTAGTTTCTGCCTCGCTTGCTTACTGTATTATGTTATATTTAAATATCTTTTAATTGATTATATAAATAACAAATCATACTTTCAAATTTTCCAATAATTGTAATTAATTCAACTAATGAAAATTGATTATGCATTGTTTTTACTTGAAAAGCAACAACCATACGTTGTTCAACTAAAACACTATCATTTAAATTAAATAGTTTTACAGTGTTATATCCTTTTGTATTACTTTCATCAATAATTATTTCACCAAACCATGAATAAATAAAGTGATTATCTGAATTTTCATAGCTAGGGTTAATCAATAGTTCGTAATCAGAAGTTTTTATGTGTTTATCTTTATATTTTGCACCATAAAATTCATTATTACAAGATGTAAATAAATTTTCCCAACTAAAAATTGTTATTGGTCTGAATAATCCTTGCAAAATAAAAGATTGTTTTATATAATGGTCTGTATGTGAGGTTTCAAGTTCAATTCTTTGTTCTGTATATGCACATTGAAAATTTTGTTCTTCAGAAAGCATATAAATTCGAATATCAGTTTTATTCTGAATATCGTTCCATTTTTCAGGTTTGTTGCTCTTTATTAATTCCTTATAAAAATCAGGTTCTTTTTTATTAATTTTTCTCATTTTGCTTTTCTCTTATTTTTTTCTCAAAACGTAACATTGTCAAATCAATATCATCATAACCTAACATTTTTTCCAAATAAGAAAATTTGTTTATAAATTCATTATCAGTAAATTCATTATTTAATATTTGCCGCTTCAAAATACTAATTTCTTTTTCAATCATGGGTGTTCTCAACGTTGTCATTCTAAATATTTCGAGTAAAATTTTATCAATACGCCAACCATAAGACCCTGAAAAATTATATATAGTTCTTATTTTAGTTTCTTCTTTTATTAAAACCCTAATTTGTTCTTTAGTTACAGATGAAATAATATGTGGTGAATGGGTTGCCAAAAGTATCTGATTATTATTCTCATTAGCAAGCTTTTGATAAATAGTAACAATTCTATTTTGCCAATTAGGATGCATTGAACCTTCTGGCTCATCTACTAAAATGATACTATCCTTGATTTCTGCAAGATATAATGAAAAACACTTTGTTATTAATTCTTGTTCACCACTTGATAATTCTTCTATTTTTATTTGTTTTTTATCATTATTTTGAAAATAAACATCTCTATTTTGACCAATACCGTTAAAACTTATTTGAATATCGAAATCATAAAATAAATCTTGAAGTATTTTCTGGACAATTTCATAAGCTTCGCTACTTTTTTTGTCTTTTTGATAAATAAGTTTATCAATGAAATCTAAAATTATTTCTTTCGATTTTTTTTGATTAATTTCTCCTGCTTTTAGATAAAATATTTTAAATTTATCAAATTCAATATAACCATGTGTATTAATTTGATTATCTTGTAAGCTTTCTTTATCAAAACTTAATATTTCTAATTTATTAGAATTGTTATTAAAATATTCAAAAGATATGTTGGTGTCTCCATTTATACGTTCATTAGCAAAAAAATCAAATATAATATCCCTTAAAAGGGTAGTTTTGCCACTACCGTTTATACCTGCAATGACAACAAGATTTTGTGTAATCCCATTATTTGTCAGGTCTAACTCAAAATCCTTGAATATTTTATAATTTTTAATTTCTATTTTTCGTAATTTCATTTTATTTATTTTTTAAATTATTCGATTTTATTACAACATGGGGTAGCTTACTTCTGCCTAAGAATAGCTCCCAGCCATTTTCTTACGCACAAAAGCCAGAACATCTGCAAAGCTGCATTTTGTGTTAAACTGCCAGACAAGTTAAGTTTACTTTTTATTTTCCAGCAAAATTATACATTTTTGTTGAGTAATCAATGCTTTTTTTATTTTTTTCTGCGCCGTAATACCGTGCTAGAAAGTTGGCGTGAGCAGTTTCTGATTCATTTGCTTCCAAATTCCATGATATTAATTCTTATCTTTTTTGGTAATAATTATATCCAAAAGGAATTTAACCAAGTTAAATTCGTTGTGTTCTTTGTAAAAAACACTTTGTG
>JFJP01000314.1_pt1 | contig 15777 bp, 12 predicted proteins | sample 431651 | NCBI WGS metagenome assembly JFJP01 (sample SAMN02602958, study PRJNA72255) | Microbial mat metagenome, whole genome shotgun sequencing project. | biome: fresh water; feature: sink hole; material: water; isolation source: purple microbial (photo- and chemosynthetic) mats found in... | reverse complement strand
GGATGCCTCTGGGCGCTTCACGCTCGCCAATTTCGCTCACCTTACCCGTCCCTCGATCCTCAACAGCTACCTGGTCACGATCGCAGTCAGTACTGTGTCTGCGCTGGGAGGCACGGTCCTGGGCTTCTTGCTGGCGTACGCCGTCACATTGGGGAAACTGCCCAAAGAATTGCGCTCGATGCTGCTCACCTTTTCCGGGGTGGCATCCAATTTCGCGGGAGTACCTCTGGCCTTCGCCTTCATTGCCACCATGGGTCGGATGGGTATGGTGACCTTCGTCCTCAAGAGCGTCTTCGGGCTAGACCTCTATGAGGCGGGCTTCAATCTCTACAGCTTCTGGGGCTTGTGCCTCACTTACCTGTATTTCCAGTTGCCCTTGATGGTACTCATCATCACGCCCGCCCTGGACGGCGTGCGGCGGGAGTGGCAGGAGGCTTCCGAAAGCCTGGGAGCCTCGCGGTTCCAGTATTGGCGCCATGTGGCCCTGCCGATTCTCATGCCGTCGCTGCTCTCCTCGCTGATCCTGCTCTTCGGGAATGCCTTCGGGGCTTATGCCACCGCCTACGCCTTGACCGGCGGGATGCTGAACCTCGTCCCAATCTTGATCGGAGCCCAGATTCAAGGAGATGTCCTGCATGACCCGAACCTCGGTTATGCCCTCGCTCTGGGGATGGTGGGAATCATGACCCTCTGCATCGTCGCCTATCAACTCCTCCAGCGACGCTCCTCCCGGTGGATCTCGTGAGGGCGCGGCGCGGCTGGTCTTGGTTCTGGTTCTCCCTTGGCTTTCTCTATTTCCTCGTGCCTCTGCTGGGCACCTTCCTCTTTTCCCTGCGTGGGAAGAGGGGGGTTCTGAGTTTCGTGGCGTATTCGAGGGTGTTTGCAGATCCTCAATTTCTGCAGACCTTCACGTTCTCATTCAAGATGGCCCTCCTCACGATCCTGGCGGGCCTCGCCCTCACGCTCCCTACCATGATCTGGGTCCACCTGCGGTTGCCCAGGGCCAAGCCTCTGCTGGAGACTTGCTCCCTGCTGCCCTTCGTCATACCCCCGATCGTCCTCGTCTTCGGGCTCATCCGGATGTACAGCTCTCCGCCGTTGACGCTGACCGCCAGCCCGATGCTGCTCGTGGCAGGATATGTGGTGCTGTCCTTCCCGTATATCTATCGAGCTGTGGATGCAGGCCTGCGGTCCATGGATCTGCGCGGACTTACGGAGGCGGCGCAAAGCCTGGGGGCGGGCTGGGGAACGATCCTATTCCGCATCGTGCTCCCGAATATGCGGGTATCGCTCCTCAGTGCGGTGTTTCTCACCTTCTCGATCGTCATCGGCGAACTCACGCTGGCAGTGATGCTGGCTTGGCCCGCCTTCGGTCCCTACATGGCTCTGATGGGCCGGGACCTCGCCTACGAGCCAGCGGCGCTTGCCATTCTCAGCTTCCTCCTGACCTGGGGGCTGATCGGCCTGATCCAGTTCGCGAGCCGGGGCTTGACGGGTTCTACGATGGGCGTCACTCACTGAACCGGAGATTTCCATGGCTTTTCTCGAAGTGAAGAACCTTGTCAAACGTTTTGGGACCGTGGCGGTGGTCGACGACTTCTCCCTGGAGATCCAGGAAGGAGAATTCATGTCCTTCCTGGGCGGCTCAGGCTGCGGTAAGACCACGACTCTTCGGATGATCGCCGGCTTCGAGCACCCGACCGAAGGAAGCATCCGCATTGGGGGGGCCGAAGTGGTCACCATGCCCCCGAACAAGCGTGGTGTCGGTATGGTATTCCAGAACTATGCCCTGTTCCCGAACATGACCGTCCGCCGTAACATTGCCTTCGGGTTGATGGTGACGGGCTGGAGGTCGGCCGAAATCGAGTTGCGCGTGGACGAGATGCTCACCCTCATCCACATGAAGGAGTTCGACCGTCGCTATCCCCACCAATTGTCAGGGGGACAGCAGCAGCGCGTGGCGCTGGCTCGGGCGCTCGCGCCGAATCCCAGGATCCTGCTCCTGGACGAACCCCTTTCGGCCCTGGATGCGAAGATCCGGACAAGGCTCCGGGATGAGATCCGAGCGATTCAGCGCCAGACGGGCATCACTACGGTCTATGTCACCCACGACCAGGAAGAAGCCCTTTCCTTGTCCGACCGTATCGTGGTCATGCACAGCGGCAGGATCGAACAGGTCGGTACGCCCTTCGATATCTATAATCGACCGGCCAATGCCTTTGTTGCATCCTTCATCGGTACCTTGAATGTCCTGGATGCCCAGGTCGTTGATTCCAAACATGGTCGACTGCTGGTGGAGGGCCAAGAGGTGCTTGCCTGCGGGCCATTACCATCCGGCCAGGTGAAACTGTCCCTGCGACCCGAGAGGCTTTCCATTGAACCCCATCCCGGTGATGAAAACCACCTTGCAGGTACCCTATCAAATATAATCTTTCTGGGTTCAATCGTGCGCCTCGTGATTGGCACCGGAACCAAGGACATCTTCCTGGATACGTTCAACACGCCGCGATTGGCATTGCCTGCCGTCGGTGCACAAGTATCCATCGGCTTCTCGAAGGAAGCCTGCCTTGTCATGGAATAGTCAACTGGTTTCTTCCCTTCGACCGAATCTTCAATCGTACAAAGTATGAGGAGACTTTCATGGCGGACAAAATCTACAACGTTCTCTTCCTGTGCACCAGCAATTCCGCACGCAGCATCCTGGCCGAGGCCATCCTCCAGCGAGTTGGAAAGGGCCGCTTTCGAGCCTTCAGCGCTGGCAGTCAGCCGAGCGGCAAGGTCAACCCTTTCACCATCGAATTGTTGGAGAAATACCATCTGCCGGTTGCCGAATTGCGCAGCAAGAGCTGGAACGAGTTTGCCGCTTCTGGAGCACCACAACTCGATTTCATCGTAACTGTCTGTGACAAGGCCGCAGGCGAGGCCTGCCCAATCTGGCCCGGTCAGCCGTTGACTACGCACTGGAGCGTGCCCGATCCCGCTGCGGTATCCGGGAGCGATGATGAGAAACGACGTGCCTTCTTTCATGCTTATATAGACCTATCACACCGCATCGACCTGTTGATTGCCCTGCCCATTTCCAAGCTGGACCAACTCTCCCTTAAACAGCGCCTGGACGGAATAGGCAAGGACGCAGCATCAGCCTGAAACGCGGCTGTTCGCCAGAAGGGGGCGACGATGGCCGGGGCCCCTAACGGATGGGCCAGCTTTGAAGAAGGGGCTGCGGCCTTCCAGAGGTTCTTCCCCTCCTTCGAGGAGCTTGAGATCGCTCACTGCGTTTCAGGTGATTCCACGCACGTTCAGGATGGCCTGATCGCAGTGGCGCGCTGCCAGGGCTCAAGGGTTTGTTCTCCGGCGCGGGATGCTCTGTGGCAGGGGTGTGGCCATGGGCGGAGGGATCGGTAAAGCCTTGGCGCGAATGAGCACAGCCAGCTCGCACGAATTTTACCTGCAATCCCATGATTCTGTACGTTTTGGATCCTTCACCCCATTCAGCTCCGAGTGGGGTCAGAATTGCGCTAACGCCTGATCCTGCACGGCCTCCAGGTGATTCGGGTGCGCCGACGAGGCTCAGCAAGTCATCGCCTCCATCCCGGCCTGGACCCGATTGCGCCCGGCGTGCTTGGCGCCATAGAGCTGGGCATCGGCCCTTGCCATCAAAGTCTCGAAGGCCTCCCCTTCCTGGAGTTGGGCCACACCGATACTCACGGTGATATGGAAGGGGCCCTGAGATCCCGTCATGACACAGGCAGCGACTGAAGCCCGAATGCGTTCTGCGATCTCACAGGAATCGGACAGGGTGGTCTCCGGCAGCAGTATGGCGAATTCCTCTCCCCCAGTGCGGCCGATCGTATCCAGGGCCCGCAGGCAGAGGCTGCTGGCCCTGGCAAAGCGGACGAGCGCGTCATCCCCAACTCCGTGCCCGTGGATATCGTTTACCTGCTTGAAATGGTCGATATCCAGGGCCAGAAGACTCAACCCACGGTGGTTCCGGGTCTCCCTGACCTGCTCATATTCACCCAGCTCCAGGAAGCGGCGGCGATTGTAGACCCCCGTCAAGGGATCCGTCGTGGCCAGGACCCGGAGTTCCACTTCGAGAGTCTTCCGGGTTTCCACCTCCTGCGCCAGATCCGTGTTGAGCACGAGGAGATGCCGGGCCTGCTCCTCCAGCAACCGCGACTTCCCCTTCAGTTCCCGGCTGACTAATCGCAGCTGCTCCTGCTGTCGGTCCCCCGCTCGCATCAACTGTTTTTGTTCCCGGGCGCTCTGCTGAAAGGCATGAATCAGCTCCTGCAGGATGGCATGCAGTTCATTCACATCCTGGGGGCGACCTTCCAGGAAGCTCGCAGCCCTCCGGATGACCTCCTCCTCCTGGTCGAAGAGGTTGAAGTCCTCGTCAGATCTGCACAAGCTGGAATTGGACATGCTGGAGCTCCGTGGAGAAGTCCTCGCCGAATTCCCGGATCACATCGTCATTCTCCTGGACGAGCCAGCGCAGGGATATTTTTGTCCCATGACTGGCTGACGTTTCCAGGACATGGATCATGTTCATCAGGGCCTTGGCACTGCTGGTGTTGAAATAGGCGAGCTGGAACTCGACCAACAGTTCCTGCTCCTGGATCGATTCGCAATAGGCCGCAAGCGCCTTCAGAATGGGCCCGAAAAACGCCGGCGCATCTTCTGGATAGGCCTCTCCGCGCAAGGCCAGACGGTTCTCCTGGAACCGGAAATCCACCTCAGGGGAGCGTTCCCGGGCGGGGATGAACAGGTCTTCCATGGCAAGCCCCCAGATCAGATGAATACCTTCATGCAATAGAACGTCGTCAGATCGTCAATACCCAGGAAGTCGTACTGAATAGGTTCGCTGGCCCGGCGCGCGATCTCGATGAGTCCCAGACTCGCACCCTTGCTTGCCGGTTCGTCTGCGTCCTTGATCTTCTCCAGGTAATACGCTTTGATCCCCGCGGGATCGAGGTTGCGGATCTTTTCCAGGCGTGCCTGTAGCGGATCTGCGTCCTCCCGGCGCATGACGTTCCCGCAGACGACGAAAAAGCGGCCGTTTTCGCATCCCACCGTGATCAGCCCCGAACTGATGCGGCTGTCTTCCTGGTCCCCCTTGACCAGGGTCTCGGCAGAGTAGCGGATGATGTTCTGGGCCTGTTCCACAAATACAGAGAAGACCCGTTTCATGGTGCTGACATTGGTTTCATCCATGGACATCTTCTTCTTCAACGCTTCTCCGAGGGCAAAAAGGATGCCTTCCGAGATGAACCCATTGAAAGAAAGGATGATGCCGTGCTGGTTGCTCTCGGTCTTCATCCGGTAGTGATCGGCAGCAAGCATGGGCAATAATCTCCAGAGGCAAAAAATCATGATGTAGCGCGCGGCCTTGAGCTAATTTGAAAGGTATCAAAGAGGCCGCTTGGATTTTCAACCGGGCCTCATCCACTGATAGGTGGTCGAATCCCGGGATACCAACGGATCTGCTGGCGAAGAAACTCGCCTCTAAGCAACTTTAACAAGCGCCTGTTTCGGCCCTGAAACGATTCCGGTCCAAATGTGTGTCGTGGAATGGATGGCGCTCCCATGGGGTTCCTCGCCCAGGTCGATTCTTGCATCTCCGGTGGAGATTCACCCCCTGTTCACATTCCCGCAATGAGTCTGTGACATGGGCAGGTTTTATTGGGGCATACACTGGCTTGATCCTGGCTGGCAGGGTCCACTCTGCGGAGATGAGATGGGCAAGGGAAAACGGAAACAGGAGCTGACAACGAAGCGCAGTCGAGAAGACCTGGCCAAACATTTCATGGACATCCGGTTGCAGGAAGCCGAACGCAAAGCACAGGAATACGCTCGCACACTGGAACCCCGAGCCTTGGAAGCCAGCTGACGCTCGCGGGAAATCCAGGACACCGCGCTGAGTGCTGTGGGTGAGTTGGAACGATGCTTGCCCGAGGATGTCTCTATTCCGAGAGTCCTCATCTTTGGCATGCAAGCCCTCGTATTCCCTCCTGCTCCCCATGGCCCATGCGGTGAACCCATCAAGACTCATCTGGAATTGCGGCTCCGCATGCGGCTCTGAGACACGCATCACATCCCCTTGGCACGACAAAATCGTCACCGGCTCGGTACGTGACAGTCACATCCCTCCCGGATGATTGTTCCAGGAGGAACGGATGACCACCGTCGATGCTGTGCAAGAGCCAACAAGAGAAGAGGTTGTTCCTGTCAGATCCCTGCGCTGTGCGGGGGACCTTGCCGTACCATTGGAGACCGTGACTCCTGCCAACACGAACCGCGATGTGATTAATATTTTCAAGGACCACCCCAACCTGATTTGCCTGCCCGTTGTGGAAGATGGCATTCCCATTGGCATGATCAACCGCGGCATCTTCCTGACCGGGTTCTCGTTACCCTTCCACCGCGAGATCTACGATCGGAAGAGTTGCATCGCCTTCATGGACAAGACGCCGCTGGTCGTGGATGGGGAGATGCCCATCTCCGAACTGGGCCAAATTGCGGTGAATGCCGGGGCCAAGGTGCTTCAGGATGGCTTCATGGTCACCCGTCTGGGCTGTTTCTATGGCCTGGGGACAGGCCTGGATCTGCTCCGGGCCCTGGGTCAACTGGAAGCAGAGCGCAACCGGGTGATCCATGAATCCATCTCGTATGCCCAGATCATCCAGGGTTCACTCCTGGCCACCTCGCTGGGCGAGCTTCAGGCTGGGTGTTTGGCCGACCAGCATCTGCTCTGGAAACCCCGGGATCAGGTGGGTGGCGATGCCTTCTTCGCGCGCAGGGTGGCCCGGGAAGGACGGAAAGGTCTGTTCCTGGCGCTGCTGGATTGCACAGGGCATGGGGTTCCAGGGGCTTTCACGGCCATGCTGATGACCTCCTTCCTTGGGCATGCCCTGGATCTGGCCCTGCCCTGGGAACCTGGGCAGGTGCTGGCCCAGGTCAATCGCCGCGTGAAGGAGGAACTCGGCCAGAGGCATCGACCGGATGAGCAGGGAAGTTTCGAAATAACCGGCGGAGCAGCGGCTGCGGACGAGGGCATGGATGTGACTTGCCTCTGGATCGATGAGACCAGGGGCAACATCGTTTTTTCGGGTGGGCGTCATAGTCTCTGGGTCTTCCGCCCCGGCCTGTCCACACCGGAAGAGGTGAAGGGCGATCGGATCGGTGTTGGCTACATCAGCACCCCTGACAACCAGACTTGGACAAGCCAGGCGCTCCAATTTGACGCAGGCACCACGCTGGTGGGCATGAGCGATGGGATCGTGGACCAGATCGGCGGGTCCCGGCGGATCGCCTTCGGGAAGCGTCACTTCTGGGAGGCTTTCCAGGAAGGAACCATCAACGTCTCGCTTCGGGGTCGCCTCGAACGCTCCTATGCCGCCATGCAGGCCTACCAAGGCGCGGAAGAACGCCGCGACGATGTCTGCCTTCTGGCCATCAAGCTCTGAGGTGCCGATGCAGCTGGATCGTTTCACTCAGTTCGTCAACCACGCCATCGCCGATGGCGCGGTCTTCTACCACAGCGGCCACCTGGATGGTGAGATGGTCGTTGCCATCGGAGCACTGCTCCGGCGCCGACTCCAGGAAGAGGGCGCCAGCGGAGCCCAGGCCCGGAAGGTGTTCACCACGTTCATGGAGATGGCACAGAACATCGTCCACTATGCCGCAGTCACCGACGAAGACGGAACAGTCCCTGAGGGCAAGTTCGGAGCTCTTTCGGTCGTGCGATCTCCGGAAGGATTCGAAGTCATGTGCGGGAACTATCTTTCGGCCGAACAAGTTCCGAAGGTTCGCGGACGCCTCGAGTCTGTCCAGGTAATGGGGCCGGAAAAGGTTCGGCTTGCCTACCGCCGTCAGCTTGCCTTCGAGGGGGAGGATCCAGACAGCAAGGGGGCTGGCCTCGGCCTCCTGACCATGGCCGCCAGCGCTCGAGAGCCGATCGAGTTCGCGTTCAACCCGGAACATCCTGCCCAGGATGAAAAGTCATTCCTGTTTCTGAAAACCGTTATCTGAGGAGGTGTCATGCACGATTTCCATCTGGCTGCGACTCCGTGTACTCCCGCAGTGCTGCTGAGCCCCCTGCGGGGGCTGCTCACCATGCAAGGGGAGTCCTATCCCGAGAATGTCCTCTCCTTCTACGCCCCGATTCTGGAACAGCTGCGGGCAGTCCTCGAAGAGCAGAAGCTGCCCTTGCTCCGAGTGGAAATGCACATCACGTACTACAACAGTGCGAGTGCGAAGGCCTTCCACCGCATCTTCCAGCTGCTCAACAATGCGGCAGAGAAGGGTTGTGCCATCAAACTCCTTTGGCACTATGACGAAGAGGACGACATGGCCAGGGAGCTAGGTCAGGACCTCAGGGAGGATTTTCAGGCGATCGAGGTGGTGGATATGCCGTTGACGGCGGCTTGAAAGGCTTCCTGCAGGCGTGAACTCTGGTCATCAGCCCGCTGCAGACACTTGCACCTCAGCGAGGAATGACAAACCACCCCTTTCCAGAATGGAAAAATCATGGATAGCGAAAATGAATCTAGTACGGTGCTTGGTTTCTTGCCATCACCTCATGGAAATAGTGATGGTTCGTTCGGGTTTGAGTCTCTGTCAAACCGCAAGTATGGCATTGCGCCTTTGCCTCTGAAGTCATGGAAGCGCAAGAATACAAACGGAAAGCGGAGTCTTCTTCCTGCGACCATGGAGATCTCAGGGCAGGAACTGGCCGAGGAGGCCCTGCGCATTTCAGAGGAAAAATTCTCAAAGATCTTCTATCTCAGCCCGGATGCCATCACCATCAACCGCATGGAGGATGGCGTCTATCTCGATGTCAACCATGGTTTCACCCAAGTCTTGGGCTATACGCGGGAGGAAGTGATCGGGCGTTCCTCTCTGCCTGGCGACCTCAATATCTGGGTTGACAAGTCGGAACGAGTTCGGCTGGTGGAACTCCTGAAGACACAGGGAGAGGCGATCGGATTCGAGGCGCAGTTCCGATGCAAGGATGGTACGGTAATCACAGGCTTGATGTCTTCCAAACTCCTGGATATCAGCGGGGATCGTTGGCTGCTTTCCATGACCCGGGACATCTCGGAACGCGAGAAGGCGGAGCAATCTCTTCGCGAAACAGCGCAGCGGCTGGAGCTTGCCACGGCATCCGGGAAGCTGGGGATCTGGGACCACAACCTCTCGGACGGCAACCTGATCTGGGACTACCAGATGTTCGAGATCTATGGAGTAGACCGCGAGACCTTCCATCCCACCCACACTGGATGGTGTGAGAGAGTCCATCCGGAGGATCTGTCGTCCGTCGAAGCGGCGACCCGTGCAGCCATCGCGGGGGAGCGTCCATACGATACGGAGTTCAGGGTGATCTGCCCGGATGGGACGCTCCGCTACATCAAGGCCAACGGGATCCTCATTCGCGGCGCCGATGGCAAAGCCACCCGGATGATCGGGATCAATCGAGACCGCACGGAACAAAAGGAGGCAGAACTTGAGCACAATCGCCTCCAGGCGGAGCTTCAGCACGCAGAGAAACTTGAGAGCATCGGCAGCCTGGCTGGCGGCATCGCCCATGACATGAACAATGTCCTGGCTGCCATTCTGATCATGACCTCCTTGCTTCGTGAAAAGTGCACTGAGGGCGATCCCATGGCCAAGGGCCTGGATACGATCCTGGGCGCAAGCTATCGCGGTCGGGACCTGGTGAAAGCACTCACGGACTTCGCTCGAAAAGGGTTGGAGGAGCAGCGCCCCTTTGACCTCAACGAGATCCTGAACAAGGAGATGGATCTCCTGCGGCGCACGACCCTCCAGAAAGTGAAACTGGTGCTGGATCTCGACCCCTCCCTGCCAAGGGTGCTCGGGGATGCTTCAGCGCTCGGCAATGCCATCATGAATCTCAGCGTCAACGCCCTGGATGCCATGCCTCATGGCGGCACCTTGAGCTTCCGCTCCCGGAGGCTTCCAGGGGGGAAGGTGGAACTTGCGGTCACTGATACGGGAATGGGCATGACTCCAGAAGTGCAGTCAAAGGCCCTGGAACCCTTCTTCACCACCAAGCCTGCAGGTAAAGGCACGGGCCTCGGCCTGGCTCGCGTATACGGAACGATCAAGGCCCACGGCGGATCTGTGGAAATCCAGAGCAAACCCGGATTGGGCACCACGGTGTTCCTGCAGATGCCCGCCATTCTCATGGAAAGCGGGGAGAGATTGCAGTCGCTTGAAGCTGATGCGCCAAGGGAATCAGGATCAAGGAGCATTCTGCTGGTGGATGATGACGAACTCATCCTCGAAACGGCCCCTCTCATGCTCAGTTCCATGGGGCACAAAGTGACGGTGGCTTCTTCGGGGCAGGAAGCCCTGCATCTCCTGGAGGCAGGGTTGAAGGTCGATCTGGTGTTGCTGGATCACAACATGCCTGGACTCACAGGAGTGGAGACCCTGATCAGTCTTAGGGCCAAGCGCCCCAACCTCGCAGTAATCCTCTCAACGGGGTTTTTGGACGACGATACAGTGCATGTTCTCGCCGGCATCCCACGCGTCTGGATCCTGAAGAAGCCTTACGGCAAGCAGGAAATCCAGCACTTGCTGGACGAGACTTACCGGTCGAAACCTTCTTGAAGAAACCTTTCGGATGCTTGGCTCGGGTGATCGTGACCTTGAGATTCAACCCATTCCCAGATCCGCCAGCATCCGATCCATGATGTCCGCAGCCTGGTACCGGCGGGCGGTTTCGAGGGCTTGGTGGTGGAACGCCTCGTGGCGGACCGGAGCCTGCAGGTAAGCCACGACCCGATCCGCCATGTCCTTTGAATCCGCGCAAATGAGACCATTGACCTCGTCCTCCACCAGATCGGCGGGTCCCTTGACGGGGTAACAGGCCACCGGCAGACCGCAGCTCATGGCCTCCAGGACGGCGCAGCCGAAGGTGTCGAAGCGGGATGGGAACAGCAGCAGGGAGCTGGCTCGGAACCAACTGGCCAGTGTCTCCCGATCCACCCAGCCGGTGAAGTGTGCTTTGGGTTCCAGGTTGCGCAGCTTGGGTTCCGCCGGACCCCGGCCGGCGAAGACCAGCCTCACTTCGGGGACCCGTTCCCGGATGAGCTGCACTGCTTCGATCACGTCCAGGACGCCCTTCTCTTCCGAGAGGCGCCCCGCAAAAAGCAGGATAGGATTCCGACCATCCACTTCGGGCAGTTCCTCTGGCTGCAGGCCCTGGGCCGGCTGATACTCAGGCGCCGCCCAGTGAGCTGTGAGGTGCAGCCGCTCCCGGGGGATCTCCATGGTGGTCCCCGCCAGCCACTCGCGATGTTGGCGATTCAGGATGAACAGGCCGTCCCACTGGTGATAGAACCAGCGCAGCACCCGGCGCACGCGGTCCAGGCCCCGCTGGTCGAGCCCGGGGTTGTGGGCCAGGAATTCCAGCCAATCGGTGTGGACGAAGAAGTGCGCCTGGAGCTGGAGGGCGTGCTTGAGGAAGAGCCCCATCCAGCCCATGGCACCCTCCGTGGAGACGATCAGGCGGTCGTAGCCGCCATCCTGGACGAGGCGCAGCACCTCCAGTAGGTCCGGAATGCGGAAGGTCTGCTCCCCGAATCCAGGTAAGGAGAAGGACTCCAGGGGACGGACGACGCGGAGATGATCCTCGGATGCCTGCTCGCCGTGGCAGATGAGGAAATCCACGGGCAGGTCCCGCCTTCTGACTTCCGTGAGAACGGACTGGAGGGCGCTGGATACGCCGTTGGCATCGAAGAAGGTGTCCGTGAGCCAGAGCACGCGCCGGGGATGGGGCGTCCCGCCGCAGGCCGCTGCCAAGTTGTTCAGCGGCTCCCTCCCGCCGTGGAGAGTGTGGGTCGCAATGGCGATGATCCCGGCCAGCATGGTGGCCATGAGGCTCGGGAAGCTCAGGTCGTCCAGGAGCGAGGAAACCTGGAGGGCGCTCATGGACCGCGGTTTCTTCAGCGGCTCGATGCCCAGGAGCGCGCGGAAATGGCTCGGGACTTCGAGGTGCTCCACCCAGTCGGTGAACTGGAGCTTGCGACCCCCTCCCTCGGCTTCCCAGCGCGCCACGATGGGGGTCAGGCCCTTGCGGGCCCGGTGCAGCATCAGGCGCATCATGCCGCGGAACATTTCTGCCAGGGATTCCTTGAGGGTCTCGGGAAGGGCCTCTGGTGTCTTCCGGCACACCTTGGAAATGTGCTTAAGGTGCCCCAGGAAGGGTTGGTAGTCCTTGTTGATCGTGAGCCGGAGCAGGACACCGGGCTTCTCCCCCTGCAGGCAGGCGTGCCATGCCTTCAGAAAGCGCAGGGTGTAGCGGTGGCGGCGCAGTTCCGCAAGGCCATTGGAAATGCCTAGGCACCAGAGCTTGTCGGAAGCGTCTCCCTTGTGGAGCAGGATCCTCAGCAGGCCAGGATCTTCATACTGGATGGCCGACTGGGCCAGGTAGTCAAGGATCGCAACGCTCAGGTTTTCCTCGTCCGCGGGCCGCCCGAAAGGCACCATGCGTTTCGCACGCAAGGCTTCCAGGGCCAGTTCCGAGGGCTTCGAACCTGCTGCGCGACGCTGCTCCAGGTCCGGGATGTGCAGCCACGTTCCCGTCAGTCCAGCGAGGATGCCGAAGTGGTCATCCGAACCTCCTGCAAGGGCCTTCTGCCAAGGATCGGCGGAAAATTCGATAGGATCCAGGTCGTGCTTGCGGGCGTAACCCTCCAGCCGCTCTCGCTCCAGGGAGTGGACCCACTCCCAGGCCAGCAGGTTCTGCCAGGCCTCTCGCTGACCGTTGCAGACTTCGAAGCGCTCGAACAGGAGCGCAAACTTTTCGAAGATCTCCGGGGGAGGCTGGCGGTCCTTGACGTAGAAGTAGAGGGGGTGAGGCTGCACGACGGGAAGGTCGTGAATCCGGCAATAGCGCAGGAAGTCATAGACGTTGCGACGTCGGCGCTCCAGCTCGACCTCCTGCTCCGGAGTGAAGCCGTAGACCAGGATGTGAATCCAGATGTCGTATTCTGGGAAATTGCAGGTCCACTCTGCCGCACTGAGGACGTCCTTCCCCAGCTCCAGCAGCTCCCAGCAGGAGCGAGCATTGTTGTGGTTGGTAACAGTCCAGGCCGTTGCCCCACGATTGCTCAGGGTCTTGTGGAGTCGGCGTGGTTCCAGCCATGTTTCGGGCAGGCGGAGAACGCGGCCCCACAGTTCGTCCGGAATATCGGAGTTGCGGTCATGGCAGTGCAGGTCGATGCGGAGGCGCTCCGCCTCAGGGAACGTCGGTGCATTCCCGTCCAGAAGACCCCGCAGCCGCTGGTGGACCACGGCACGGAAGGAGGGGGTGGGGAGGCGGGTAGAGTCCGGCACCCTTTCATGGTCCTAGGAGCTTGTGACCTCCCGGTGTGGATTGTGTGGCAATTGGGTGATCTCATCTTCGATTGCATCGGGGTGCTGATCACACCCATGTTGCAGGGACACCCTTGGCGCTGGCACCGGGGCAGTGGAGCTGCGCCGCAGGGACAGGCGACCCGCCTCCGCCAGCGACACCCCTGAGGCGCCCCAGGGCGTTTCGGTGCTTTCGACATCACCTTCGGCATGCCATCCCTGCGGCAGCACCAGCATCAGGGGCCAAGGAGCCTGGCAGGCCGTGCGGTGCAGCTCCCAGACAAGGACGTGAGTGCCATTGCCTTCTGGAACCAGGCTGAACGTCAATCGGCCCGCGGGTGTCGGAGCCCCGGTCAGGGACAGGGGGCCGTTGGCCCACCAGTCTTCTGGGGCATTTGGCAGCAGCAGGAGGCGCCCGGCCTGTTCGCGCACCAGAGCTTGGCGCACCAGGGTCAGCACCTCGGCACAGGCCCAGCCATGGTCCCCGTCCCCCATGCAGCCCCCACCAGTGTGGGGATGGATGGCCTCGGGCCAAGTCCAGGCGGGGCTCGCGTGGGCCTGGATTCCCTCCAGCAGGCCCAGCCAGCGGGCATCGCCGAGGCATTGGAGGGCTCGAGCAAGCTGGGCCGTGAGATAGGCATTTCCGCCAGTATGGACGATGGGTTGGTAGAAGAGACTGTCCCGCACCCAGTGGTCCGTCAGGAAATCGATATTCGCCCGAGCCCAGATCGCGGTTGCGGGGCCCAGAGCCAGGTCCAGGGGCGCGAGTGCCACGAGGGTGCCGATGCAGGCGGCGTCCGGGTGGCGATAGGGGGACGAGGGCAGCAGGCCACCATGGCGTGCCGTGAGCCGGGCGATGTGCGTCTGCAGATCCGCCCGGTAGGCGCTCGCCTCAGCGGCCAGCCAGTCCGCCAGGCGACGAGCTCCCACAGGGGCTTCATCCCAGCACGTCAAGGCGAGGTGGAAGCGGTCCAGACCCGCCAGGCACCAGAAGTTGTCCCAGAGGTAGTGATCGTTGGGGCCGAAGTGTTCGGCTGAAAGGCCAGCCGGCAGCAAACCGGCGCGCGGGGAGGCGGGGTTTCGTTCGCGGCGCCGCACCTTGGCGATCCAGCGGGCACCCCGGGCCATGCAACGCCAGTTGCGCGCCAGGATGCTGACGGACCCTGTTGTAAGGGCGTGGGTCGCCCAGGTAAAGAGGGTCTGCCCAGTACCGTCCCACTCCCCCGAATGGGAGCGGAAGTCACCGGCGCGGGTCTGGGTGCGCATCCAGGAGGCTTCCTTGGCCGCGACCGCGCCATGGAGGCCCCAGAGGTCGTGGGCCAGGGCCAGGAAGGCGCTGTCCCGGATCCAGAAGTGGTTGTAGAAGAAAGAGCCCGGTGCGAAGTGGCCGCCGTTGTCGAAAACAGGCAAGCGGTGAACCAGAGCGGTAACCAGGATCTGGAGCTCCCGATCGGCCAGGCGCAGCCCCAGGGGTGCCAAGCGCTCCTCCCAGGCAGCGGCCTCCTTGGCGGCTGATGCCTGCAGGCCTTCCGTATCCAGGTTGCGCCAGCGCAGGCGTCGGTCCTGCGCAGGGATGGGGGTGAAGGTCTCCAGGGTCCAGGACTGGCCAGGCTCCAGGCGCAGGTTCCACCGGGCGACGCCCGCCAACCATCCGCTGCGAGCGCGGCCTCGCGGGAAAGGCTCCAGCGGCGGTTCATCCAGGAGGGGGTCGCTGCGGTCCTTTCCGAACCAGACGGTATCCGGTTCGCAAGCAAGGAGCAGTGCAGACTGGTGGTTGACACTCCAGTAGCGCTTTCTCAGCCTGCTGCGGAAGATGGGGCCAAGACATAGGGCGTTATATGGGCGCAAGCCCAGGGCGAAGACCAGGTCCACGGGGTCCTCTCCGGCCCACGCGAGGTTGTGGGTCCAGTGCACCCAGTCCTGATCGCCGTGGCGAAAGGCCATGGCCTCGCTGTTCCATTGGAGGGCCTCATGGACCCTGTAGGACGTGACCACACGATTCTGCCAACCGTCACGGAGGCGCTGGTCCACCTGGGCAGCATCGAGACGGGACGGAATCCAGGTGCGCCCAGCCAGGGCCACGGTAGGCATCCAGGAATGTCCGAAGGCTTTCGGGGTGAGCATGCCGCAGGGATCGACCATGGCTTTACAAGGCGCCCCCGCCAGTCCCAGAGCGACCCAGTTCCGGTGCGTCAGGTTGGCCGTGAGGACGTTCACTCCTGTCGGGATGAAGGAGGGCGACTCCGGGCGCACCTGCTGTTCCGCCCACCAAGGCAGCGCCCAGGAGGCGTGGCTCTGGAACGCAAAGGTGTTGGTGAGCCCAGTGAGAGCCAAGCCCAGTCCCTGGTCTATCAGTTCCGGCGGAAAGAACACCGGCGCCGGGCGCCCCATGTT
>JFJP01042526.1_pt2 | contig 15783 bp, 18 predicted proteins | sample 431651 | NCBI WGS metagenome assembly JFJP01 (sample SAMN02602958, study PRJNA72255) | Microbial mat metagenome, whole genome shotgun sequencing project. | biome: fresh water; feature: sink hole; material: water; isolation source: purple microbial (photo- and chemosynthetic) mats found in... | reverse complement strand
GCTTGGGGAATTTGGGATAAAAATGAGAACCTAAAATTTTAAAAATTAAAAATTATGTCATTTAGAGAAGGTCACTATTTTTCATTAGAAAATAATTATAATAACAGTAATAACAATACCAAAAAAAGCGATTATCAAAGTTTTGATTTTTCTGAAATTTCATCAAATAAGTTGATAGAACTTTGGAGAGAAACGTTAGAAAATGGCATGCATGGAATTTGTTTCAGTATGTATGAAGACGGACAAAAACCAGGTGATATTATTACTGCCGAACAAGTTAATCGTCGTATTCAAATTCTTAAGCCATTTGCTAAATGGGTTCGTTCTTTTTCATGTATCGAAGGTAACGAACATATTCCAAGAATTGCTCATAAAAACGGAATGCAAACATTAGTTGGTGCTTGGCTTGGAGACGATTTAGAACTAAACGAAAAAGAAATAGAGAGTTTAATTACTCTAGCTAAAGAAGGCTGTGTTGACATTGCAGCTGTTGGAAATGAAGTAATGTATCGCGGTGATTTAACCGAAGATCAATTACTAGAATACATCAACCGTGTAAAAGAAGCGTTACCAAATATTCCAGTGGGCTATGTAGATGCTTATTATGAGTTTTCTCACCGACCAAGAATTACCGAGGTTTGCGATGTAATTTTGACCAATTGTTATCCTTATTGGGAAGGTTGTCCAATTGAATATTCTTTACCACACATGCAAAGTATGTTTAATTCAGCGAAAGATGCAGGAAAAGGAAAACGTGTTATAATTACAGAAACAGGTTGGCCAAGTGAAGGTGGTTCTTTGAAAGGTGCTTTTGCATCCAATGAAAATGCCATGAGATACTTTATTGAAACTCAAAATTGGTGTAAAAGCAATAACATAGAAGCATTTTATTTTTCTTCTTTTGACGAATCATGGAAAGTAGGACCAGAGGGAGCTGTTGGGGCTTATTGGGGTTTGTGGGATAAAAATGAAAAATTAAAATTCTAAACCTTCCTAACAGGTTTATTAAACCTGTTAGGTCTAAAAATTATAAGTCTAAAAAAAATAAAATACAATTCAACTCTAATTCACTTTATTTAAAAAAATTATGAAAAAACGATTACTTTTTCAATTTTGCTTTTCACTTTTTATTTTTTCACAATATGCTTATTCACAAGTTGATGTAGTTTATAATAATTTAGTTTGGTCGGATGAATTTGACAACAATGGAGCTATTGATGCAAACAAATGGTTTCATCAAACCCAATTACCCGCAGGAGGAAGTTGGTTTAATAACGAAGTGCAACATTACACGAGCCAACTTTCCAATTCATTTGTTTCTAGCGGAAACCTAAATATAGTAGCTATAAAAGAACCTTATACAGATCAAGGTTTTACTAAACAATATACTTCGGCAAGATTGAACTCAAAATTTGCCTTTACCTATGGTCGTGTGGATATTAGAGCCAAAGTTCCAAACGGACAAGGAACATGGCCTGCTTTGTGGTTGTTGGGTAAAAATGTGAATGAAGATGGAGGTTTTTTTGATTCAAGTTTTGGAACAACAAGTTGGCCTGCTTGTGGTGAAATAGATATTATGGAGCACGGAATTTTCCCTGGGCAACCCATAAATTATGTTGGCGCGGCTTTGCACACGCCATCTTCATCTGGAAACACAGTAAATAAAGGAGGTATTCAAGCTTCGGATATTGCACAAAATTATCATATTTATTCTATGAATTGGTCGCCAAACCAAATTACGTTCTTACTCGATGGGGTTGCTTTTTATACCTACAATCCTGCGGTTAAAAACGCAAGTACGTGGCCTTTTAATTTAGACCAATACCTATTATTAAATATTGCTATGGGTGGATTTGCAGGAACTATACCTTCAAATTTCACGCAAGCTTCTATGATTATTGATTATGTTAGAGTGTATCAAAATACTGCTGTCGATACTGTGTCGCCAACAAATTTTGTAGCATCAGTGGGTACAGTAACAGGTTCTTCGGTTGAATTATTAATGAATGCCAATGACAATTCGGGCACGGTTGCTTATACTATTTCTTATCCGGGTGGAACAACAACTACAATTTATAATCCATCAGGAGTGCAAAAATCGGTGGTTATTCCAAATTTAGCTTCAAATACTAGTTATACTTTTACTGTTTCTGCCACCGATATGGCAGGAAATGTGGTTACTAATAGCCCAATAGTGCTCAATGCAACAACTACGTTTAATCCGCAATGTGCAGGTAACAGCACTCAAGCATCGGAAGGGAGTTTTACATTGGGTTATAATTATACGTTTCAAACCATTGGAAATGATGTCAAAATTACGTTTGAATTATTAGATAGTAAGGTAGGACTTGTTGCATTTTTAAGAAATCAATCTCCGTTTTCAGAAACACAAATGACAAATGTTTCGGGTCAAACCTTTACTCATACCATTACAGGGCAAACCATAGGTTCTACTATAAATTATGCGGTTAAATTTGCTTTTGCTGGTGGATTGGCGGTTACTAATTATATATCTTATGTAGTTGGAAATAATTGTGCATTAGAAGTAGCATCAATTCAAGATGCCGTTGATTTTTCTTTCCTTAATCCTGTTAAAGAATATGTCAGCATAAATTCTGAAGCTAAAATAGACAAAGTAGAAATCTATAATATGGTAGGAACTTTAGTTTTAGAAACAAAAGAGGATACTAATAAAATTGATATTAAAAATCTTTCACATGGAATATATTTAATTTCAGTTTATTCAGGCGATAAAAAGAGCATTAAAAAAATGATTGTGAGATAGATTGTAATTTATAAAGATACTTTCATAAGTTCTTAAAGACCTTGCAAGAAATTCTTTTTTTGTGAGGTCTTTTTGTCTTTTTATACAACTTTTTCAATTTTATTGCATCTGAAATGTTAAAATTTAAAATTTTATTTGCATATTAAGAAAAGTTTATGTTACATTTGGCTATAATTTAAACAAAATTTAACAGTCGCCTATCGCAAAAAATTACTTTTAGAAAAAACATTACGATTTTTTAACCCAAAACTAAAAGGTAATTTTATGGCTACTATTCAAATCCCAGACGCTTTATTGGTAAAGAATTATATAGCCGGCGACGAGAACGCTTTGGCTGTATTAATCAACAGACATCAGTCTAAAATTTATGGATTTATTTATTCCAAAATGGCCGACCGTGATGTAGCTGACGACGTATTTCAAGATACTTTCATCAAAGTAATCAAAACTTTAAAATCTAATTCGTATAACGAAGAAGGTAAATTTTTGCCTTGGGTAATGCGTATTTCACATAATCTTATCGTAGATCATTATCGTAAAAACAAAAAAATGCCAATGCTTCGTGAAACTGAAGAGTTTTCCATTTTTTCTGTTTTAACGGATACTTCAATGAACATTGAAGGAAGAATTATTACAGAAGTTATTGAAAAAGATTTGCAAAAAATAATAAAACAACTTCCTGATGATCAGCGAGAAGTATTAACTATGCGAATCTATCAAGACTTAAGTTTTAACGAAATTGCAGAACTGACAGACGTTAGCATCAATACGGCTTTAGGCAGAATGCGATATGCACTAATGAACTTAAGAAAATTAATTGAAAAAAATCAAATTATTTTGACCAATTAAACAATATAAGTAAAGTTATAACGTTATAGTAGTATAATTTAAATTACTCTATGGCAAAACTTTACTCTAAAAAAGCATTAGCAAACACTAAAATGTTACCCAAAAACGAAACAATTAATTTCATACTTAATTATTCAAAAGCTTTGAAAATGGTCAAAGTGGGTAACATGAACTTCGAACTCCTTGCTAATTAATATATCGCGTCTAGTTTTATTTAACTGGACGCGATATTTTTTTATCAAATTCTTTTAGAACTTCTTTTCTTCCAATAGTTCTAGTAATAATATCTTTTTCAATATCCCAACCTCGTGCTGGCGAATATTCTCTTCCGTACCAAATGATTTGAAGATGTAAATCATTCCATAAATCTTTAGGAAAAATGGCTTTGGCATCTTTTTCAGTTTGAACCACATTTTTGCCCGAAGTTAAATTCCATCGGTACATTAACCTATGAATATGAGTATCCACAGGAAATGCAGGAACACCAAATGCTTGACTCATAACAACACTAGCTGTTTTGTGTCCAACAGCAGGAAGTGCTTCTAATGCTTCAAAACTTTGCGGAACTTCACCATTATATTTGTCGATTAAAATATGTGATAAACCATGAATTCCTTTCGATTTCATTGGTGACAAGCCACAAGGACGAATAATTTCTTTGATTTGTTCCACACTCATTTTTATCATATCGAAGGGATTGTCTGCTTTCGCAAAAAGTAAAGGCGTAATTTGATTCACACGAACATCAGTACATTGAGCAGAAAGCAATACAGCAACCAACAAAGTATAAGGATCTTTATGGTCTAAAGGTATCGGAATGGATGGATAAAGTTCTTTTAACGTATTTATAACAAACGTTGCACGCTCTTTTTTGGTCATTTTTAACTAAATTTGAAGTGTAAATATAACAACTTTAAACAAAATTAAACGTTAAACTATTTTAAACCATAAAAAATGACAACACTTAAAAAAGGAGACAAGGCTCCAAGTTTTTCGGGTAAAGACCAAGATGGAAGACTACATTCATTAGCTGATTATAAAGGAAAAAAATTAGTAGTTTTCTTTTATCCTAAAGCCAATACGCCAGGATGTACAGCAGAAGCGTGTGATTTAAGAGATAATTTTGAACGTTTTCAAGCTAATAATTATGCTTTACTTGGAGTAAGTGCCGATAGCGAAAAAGCACAATTCAAATTTAAAGAAAAATTTGATTTTCCATTTCCTTTACTTGCTGATGAGGATAAATCAGTAATTGAATCGTTTGGCGTTTGGGGACCAAAAAAGTTTATGGGAAAAGAATACGACGGCATTCACAGAACAACTTTCGTAATAGACGAAAATGGAGTAATAGACGAAGTTATTACCGACGTAAAAACCAAAGTTCACGCATCACAAATTTTAAAATAAAGCAAAAAACCTCGTTAGTTATTAACGAGGTTTTTTTCTATTCTTTATATTCTAGCAAATCGGCTGGTTGACAATCTAATGCTTTACAAATGGCTTCTAGCGTACTAAAACGAACCGCTTTGGCTTTTCCGGTTTTCAGTATAGAAAGATTGGCTAAGGTCAAATCAACTTTTTCTGAAAGTTCATTTAATGACATTTTTCTTTTAGCCATCATTACGTCGAGGTTCACAATTATTGGCATGGCTTATACAGTTAGTTCGTTTTCTTCTTGAATTTCTATTCCTCTTTTAAAAATTTGAGCAATTATAAATAAGACAACACTCATAAACAACCATACTCCAGCGCCATCTATTTTAAGTAAATTAATGTCGGGCATTATTACACCTTTACTTTCAAACCATGCTGCATAGTTCACAGCCCAACTTGAGAATAACCCAATTCCAAAAGTCAAAAAAGCCAAATTGAAAATAAATGTTCTAACTTCTTTTCTAAAAGGTTGTAAAAGATTTAATTTTTTATCGTGCAATAATTTTATAATCAAGTAAAACATAATTGCTTTCATAATGCCTACAATAGACATTAGAATAGTTTCCACTAAAAAATAGACACGATCAAATTGAAATAGCGAAGACAAATCTAAACCGCTCCAAAAGTGTTGCGCAATAGCAGGATTAAAGTAGAATGTATATAATGCATTTGATAAGATACCACCAGCATCGATACAAATTCCAACGAAGATAAGCCAAGATAAAATGTATAAAACATTTAGTATTTGCTTTGTACTAATTTTGATTTCCATAATTGTTTGTTTTAAAATTATGGTACAAATATAATAAATAATTATTGATAAACAATAAATATTTATTTTTTAACATTTTATTTTTGTTGTTTTGTAAGATTTATAGGTACACACTAATAAATCACTCAAAAAAAATCCTCAATTTTATTTTGAGGATTTCTATATTAAGCTTCTTCAAGTACTTTGTTTGGATCGTAGCCAAACAATAAATGTTGTTTTATTAAATCGGCCGTTCCTTCTGGTAACATTCGTTCCCAGCCAAGCGTTCCGTTGTTGATCATTTTTAATACTTCTCTTGAGAAGATTTTTAGATTTTGCTTATCGTTTACTGGTACATCAACAACTTTTCCGTTGTAGGCAAAGAATTTGTACAATTCTTTCATTCTAGGATGTACTTTCAAGTTCTGTGAAGTAATGATTTCGCCATTTTCTTCCATTGGATATAAGTAAACTTTCAAATCTCTGTAGAATAACTTTCCAAATGCTTCTAGGATTCCACCACTCAAATGACGGTAGTATTTCTCGTCAAAAATATCAACCAAATTGTTTACTCCCATAACCAATCCCATACGAGCTTTGGTATAACTAGAGAAATATTCAACCACTTTATAATATTCTTGGAAGTTAGAAATCATTACGGTTTGTCCTAAAGAGCAAAGCAATTCGGCTCTATCCATAAAATCGCGTTCGTCAATTTCTCCTTCAGAACGTAAGTTGGAAAGTGTTATTTCAAAAATTACAAACGTATTGTCTTTTTCAACTTTATTTTCTTCCACAAACATCTCGAGCGATTTCTCATACATGTCCATATTTACCTTAGTAACCGGACGAAAACTTCCTCTTAATGCTAAAATATTTTTCTTGTAAAGAACCGCTGCCGGAAGTATGTTTTTTCCATCTGAACCAAACATTACGGCATCCGTCATTCCGTTTTTAACCAATTGCAAACTCATCAAACGATTATCTACATTAGCAAAACGTGGTCCCGAGAAGTTGATGGTATCAATTTCTAATTGGTCTTTGTCTAAGTGGTCGTATAAATAACGCAATAATTTTTTAGGATCATTGTATTTATAAAACGCACCATATATTAAATTAACACCAAGAATACCTAGAGTTTCTTGTTGCAAACGCGCATCAGTTTCTTTAAAACGAATATGAAGTATAATTTCGTTGTACTCTTCGTCTGGTTCTATTTGGTATTTTATTCCAACCCAACCATGACCTTTAAATTGCTTAGCAAAATCAATAGTTGCTACAGTATTGGCATAACTAAAGAACATTTTGTTAGGATGTTTTTCTCTATCTAAACGTTTTTCAATTAGGTCAACTTCATGCGTAAGCATTTTTTTAAGACGACTTTCAGTAACATAACGACCATCGCCTTCAATACCATAAATAGCATCACTAAAGTCTTTATCGTAAGCCGACATTGCCTTTGCAATAGTTCCAGAAGAACCTCCTGATCTAAAAAAGTGTCGAACAGTTTCTTGTCCGGCGCCAATTTCAGCGAATGTTCCATAAATATTTTCGTTCAAATTAATTCTAAGCGCTTTGTCTTTTATAGACGGAATTTGCTCAATTACTTTGTCTCCTTTTAACTTAATATCTAATTCGTTATTTCCCATAATCATTATTATACAATGCAAAGTTACTAAAACGATTGCGGTATTAAAAGATAAATAGTTCTATTTTTGTAGAAAATTAACATCTAATACTTTTTAATAAAGAGTATAACAAAAATCGTGCTAAATGAAGGTTTATTTTTTAGGAACAGGAACTTCGCAAGGTATTCCAGTAATTGGAAGTCATCATTCGGTATGTTTGAGTGACGATTTGAAAGACAAACGTTTACGTGTTTCTGTTTGGGTTCATGATGATGTAAACTCGGTAGTAATTGATTGTGGTCCCGATTTTAGACAACAAATGTTGACTTCTAAATGTCCGAAAATTGATGCTATTTTATTCACGCACGAACATTCTGATCACACTGCCGGAATTGATGATATTCGTCCGTTTAATTTCCGACAAGGAGAAATTCCATTTTATGCACACGAACGTGTAATTAAAAATCTAGAAAAAAGATTTAATTATGTATTTGAAACGGAAAATAAATATCCAGGAGCTCCATCTGTAAAAGCTATTGAGGTTTCTAATAAAAAAGATTTTGTTATAGGTAATTTTAAAGTTACACCAATAGATGCAATGCATGGAAATTTACAAGTTTTTGGTTTCAGAATAAATGATTTTGCTTATTTAACCGATGTAAAAACCATAGCTTCAGAAGAAGTTGATAAAATAAAAGGAGTGAAAGTGTTGGTTATTAATGCCTTGCGAGAAGAGCCACACCATTCACATTTTAGTTTGCAAGATGCATTAGATTTTGTAACTTTGGTACAACCTGAAAAAACCTATTTAACGCACATAAGTCACTTATTAGGTCTTCATGAAGAGGTACAAAAAAGGTTGCCAAAGAATGTTTTTTTGGCTTATGATAATTTAGAAATTTTGATATAGAATGAAATCGCCACAAACAATGAATTTACGTTAGTAAATACCTATTATAGAAAGGCGATACCATATATTACCAATTAACAACAAGTTTGCGCAAGCAAACCCCTATGATTAAAAAGGCGATACCATATGTTACCGCTGAAAAATAAAATTTAAACATATGAAAAGACAATTGTATTTGTATTTATTTATTTGTTCGGCTTTAATTGCTGCATTTACTTATATGTATTACAACAAACAAATGGCTCACGAAAAGAGCATTAGTTTATCAAACGAAAAAAGTGCTAAAGACACTATTAATCTTTTAATCAATCAGTTGAGTGATGCTGATAGTTTTTCACTTGAGAAGAATGAATACGCACAAAACTATTTTGAAGGTAAAGATGTAGCTAAATTAGTTCCTCAAATAAGAGAGGCATTGTTAGCTTACAATGATAAACCAGAGGGAAACATTTATACAGGTCAAGAAAAATTAGGAGCACAAAAATTCATCATCAATAAAATAAAAATAGTAAATCATCGTTGGATAATAGCCAACTATAGTGATGGAACCTATTGGGGCGATGTAATGTTGAAGTATTTCATAGATGAAACCGGAAAGGTAACTTTTCAAGTTATGGATAGCTTTATTTATCCAAAAGAAGAATATTAAATAATATCATATGATTAAAAATATAACCACTTTAGTTTTTTTGTTGATTGTTTTAGTTTCTTGCAAACAGCAAGATGATGCTATAAAAGATGAGACAAAAACACAACCTAAAGATTCAACAATAGTTGGAGCAGATCAAGACGAAAATGGATGTTTAGCATCTGCTGGATATACTTGGTCTAAATTGAATAAGGAATGTGTTAGAGCATTCACAGGAATTCAATTAAATCCATCAGATGATATTGCAACAGAAGATGTAACTCTTTGTGCTTATGTGCTTTTTAATGATAATGGAGATAAAGCAGAAGTATTTATGCCCGACGAAAAATCATTCATTTTAACTAGAAGTGCTGAGGGAAAACCATGGATTTTTGAAGATTATCAATTGGTGCCATGGAAAGGTTATGTTCTTAAAAAATCTGGTGTAACTATTTATTCTGGTGATGGTGAAATTGGAAATAAAGTTACCGGAAGCGACAACCCAGAAGAAGGTGAATAAATTATTATTATAGATTTAAATAAAAATGGCTCGTTAATGAGCCATTTTTTTTATCTGTTTTGTAACCAATTTTTAAAATCGAAGAAATTTTGTGGTGCAACACCATGTCCAACAGGATATTCTTTATATACAATATCAATTCCAAGTTCTTTAAGTTTTGGGATAGAATTTCTTGCCCAATCTACTGGAACTACCTGATCTACAGAACCATGTGAAGCAAATATTTTTAATTCTGAAAGATTATTCTTTTTAAAATCATCAACAGCTATTTCTTCATTAAAATAACCACTCATAGCAACAATACGCTGCACTTTTTGAGGATATGAAACTGCTATGGCATAACTCAAAATGCAACCTTGACTGAAACCAATAAGCGTTACATCATTGGCATCAATAGCATAATTTGCAACCAATTCATCTATAAATGTAGCTATCAAATCTCTTGATTGTTGTGCCTGACCGATGTCTGAAAATTTGTTTTCATCGGCATCGAAGTTTATGGCATACCAAGCGTAGCTTCCATACATCATATCGTATGGTGCACGAGCAGAAACTATATAGTATTCCTCTGGTAATTCTGATGCAAAAGAGAATAAATCTTCTTCATTACTTCCATAACCATGAAGTAAAAGCAGTAACGAATTTTTGTCTTTCTTTATTTTGGGTTCACGAACTAAGTGATGTAATGTCATTATATAAAATTAAATATTTTTAAACCATTTTTGAAACAATCCACCAAGTAAAGGTAATTTGATGGTTTCACCTCGAGCAGCTGTAAAAATTCCATAAATCGTTAATACAGAAATGAATATCCACATTGGAGCAGCAACCATTATACTTTCAAAATGACTTATGGAAACACCTAATACTACAAAGGTTAAGGTTAATCCCAATCCTTGTCTAATATGAAATGAAGCAAACGGATTTTTGTTTTCCGAATTCATGGATAGTGCAATTAAAACACCAATTATCAAAATGTAACTAGTGATTGCAGTTGATTTTCCTTCATCAATTGTTTTTTGGTCCATTAAGCTAAAACTAATTTATTGTTGTTGTAAATTCCAATTACTTTTCCTTTCATTTTTGTTCCATGAAAAGCGCTATTTTTAGATTTTGATAGAATATGTTCTTTAGTAAAAATCCATTCAATTTCAGTAGTAAATAAAGTGATATTGGCTTTATTTCCCTCTGCAATTTCTGATTGATTTAGTTTGAAAATGGCTTTGCTTAAAGTAAGTTTCTCTACTATTTTTTCTAGTGGTAAAACGGTTAACAAAGCTCCAAAAGCACTTTCTAAACCAATAGTTCCGTTTTTAGCCAAATCAAATTCCATTTTTTTGTGCTCAATATCTATCGGATTGTGGTCGGAGGTTATGGAATCAATGGTATTATCTAAAATTCCAGAAATTAAAGCTATTCTATCATTGTCTGTTCGCAAGGGTGGTGCCACTTTAAATCGAGTATCAAATCCTTCTAATTTTTCATCCGTTAGTACTAAATTATGAACGGCAACACTACAAGTAACTTTTAGTCCTTTTGCTTTAGCATTACGAATCAAATCAACCGATTTTGCTGATGAAATGGTTGGAATATGTAATGTTCCACCAGTGTATTCAAGTAAAAACAAGTTTCGAGCAACTATCAATTCTTCAGCAAGATTTGGAATTCCTTTTAAACCTAATCTAGTAGAAACAATTCCTTCATTTACAACACCACTACCTTTTATCTTTTCATCTTGGCAAAAAGCAATTACCAATCCATCAAAATCTTGAACGTATTGCAATCCAATTTTGAGCAAATTAGCATTTGCTAAACTTTTTCCGTAATCACCAAAGGCAATCGCTCCAGCATTTTTCATATCATAAAGTTCGGCTAAATCGGTTCCTTCACTATTTTTTGTTAAAGCACCAATCGGAAATAAATCGGTTGCAGCATCGATAGCTTTTTGTTTTACAAATAAAATCTGTGCTTGATTGTCAAGAATTGGAGCAGAATTGGGTTGAAGCGCTACAGCAGTAAAACCACTTTTTGCAGCCACATTCAATCCGTTAGCAATAGTTTCTCGGTCTTCAAAACCTGGTTCTCCAAAAGAGACACTACTATCAAACCATCCTTGAGAAAGATGTAAATTAGGTTGTTTTATTTCTTGATAATCATCAGAAGACGAGAGGTTGGTTCCAATTTTTTCTAGGATTCCATCATTGATTTTTACATCAACTACCTGATTGTGAAACGGACTTTTTGAGTCAATAATCTTGGCTTCTCGGATTATGATTTTCATTTTACAAATTTTTGAATTAAAACTTCTAAGGTAATGAACAATAAGGCTAAAATAACAAACCATTTCCAAAGTTGATTATCGGCTCGATTGGCTTGTAGCGAATCAAATATTGCATCGACATTGCTTATTTCCTTATAATCACTCACAGCATCTGGATTAGCGTTTGCTATATTACTTTCGGTTCTATTATAATTAAAACTTATATTTTCTATGGGTTTGGAAGAATTATAAATTTCGAAGTTTCCAGCTTCTTTTGGGTTATCATTAAAAGTCAACTTTACTTTTTCATTTAGTATTTGTTGCACAGGTATAAAACTTTCTGAACCGTTTTTAATGTTAACGATTTCGTCTTTGCTTAATGAAGTCTGCGCAATAAATGGTTTGTTATCTCCAATTACTATAGCATTAATGCCGGCTTTCTGAGCGTTTTGTCCCATGTTATAAAAAGTTGGAACAATAATAGGCGAATTCTGAAAATTACTATTGATTTTGTTAATTGGAGCAGCAAATACATAAACAGACGAAATACTATTTTGAATAGCACTCAAAAAGGAAGTTTGATCACTATAGCCCAAAACCATAGGAGCAGAGTTGCTTATTTCAAAAGAGTTTTTGGTGTTTGGATATTGAAAATTGTCTACTTTTTTCTCAAAAACACTACTGAATAAGGGATGACTAAAATTAATTTTTGTAACCATTTTTTCCTTATTTGACAAAGCTTTAAATTGAACGCCACCAAAATTAGATAAAAAGCCATTCAAGTTGGTGGTGCTGCTTTCCTCATTTGGAATTAAAACTACATTTCCGCCTTTTTCTACAAATGATTTTAATGTGGTTTGAAGTGCTTGTGGAATATCTTTCAGTTCGTTTAAAACAATGGCATCTTGTTTGTCAAGTAAATTATAATCTAATGATTGAAGTGAATAATTGATATAGTTGAATTCTTCAGGAGTATAAATTCTTGATAAAAAACCACTTTTTTCAGGTTCACCAATACTAATCACGTTACTTTTTTCAGGTTTTGAGATACTGAAGTAGTAATTGTTGTCATATTCCAAACTGTTATCAACTATAGTAACATAACCATGAAAATCTTCTTTTGGAATGGTGAAATTGATGGTTTTTGTTTTGGATTCAAAATTGACTAAGGTTTTGGCTGCCAATTTCTGTTTGTTGTATAAGGCAATTGGAATATCTTTAAAATCGTCTCCATAAGCATCTAGTTTTACACCGATTTCATAAAAATTATCCATCGTTTGATTGATGTAAACACTATCAATTGCGATGTTGTCGGTTTTTTCAGCTTCTGGAATTATGAAATATAAATTTTCGTCGTCTTTGCTATTTTTAACTTGATTAGGTTGTAAACCAACACCATCAGTAATTACCACAATATCTTTATTGAACGCCGATTTGTGTGCTTTAATTTTAGACAAAAGATTATCCAATTGAAATGGCGAAGCACTGTATTTTAGGTTTTGAAGTTCTTTTTGGATGGATTTTATATCGGTATTCCAAAAGTTATCGGAGCATGTTATTAAAGAGAAATTTGCATTTTCTGGTGTGTGTTCTAGTAAATCTTGAACGGCACGTTTTAGCAATTCGCCTTTTTGACCTTTTGCCTGCATGCTGAAAGAATTGTCAAGAACGATGTACAATTCATTGGTTGCATTTTTACTGTCTTTGGCTTTAAAAAATGGTTGTGCAAAAGCAATTATCAAGAACGTTAGTAACAACAATCTTGTAGCTAAAAGTAAATATTTTTTGATTTTAGAACTTTTTCTTGTTTGAACAACAAGTTCTTTTAAGAATTTTACATTGGTAAAATATTCTGTTTTGAATTTTCGCAACTGAAAAAGATGCACCAGAATCGGAATGACCAATAAGAATAGGAAATAGAGAATTTCTGGGTGTTTAAACTGCATTTTTAAATTTCGTTTACTTCACAAAGTATTATTTTGTAGTGGAGTTCAGTTATTTCTTAATTGTCAAAAGTAACAAAAAGTTTAAAGGTTTAAAAGTTTAATCCCGAAATTTCGGGATAAAAGTTTTACAAAACTGCCAACTGTGACTGATAACAGAAAACTATTTCTTCTTTTTAGCAGCTCTTTTGCGCTCTACGCCACGATTTCTTGGTTCTGTTTTTCTAGGTTTTGTTTTTGCAGGTCCACCAAGATTTACTTTTTGATTTTTCTTAGATTTTTCGTGAAAAGCATCGCCACCTTCAATTTTGGGTTTCTTTAAAAGTTGTTTTACTTTCTTTTTGTCTTTTTCAAATTCTAATAATCTTACGGCTATTTCAACTCCTTCTGGAAAATCTAAAAATTTGATTTCTTTTTCCATCAAGATTTCCGCTTGAATTTGAATTTCTTCTTCACTCGGACTTATAAAACTGATTGCAATTCCTGATTTATCAGCACGACCCGTTCTACCAATTCTGTGAATGTATTGTTCTGGAATTTCAGTAAATTCAAAGTTGATTACATGAGTTACATCAGAAATATCCAAACCACGAGCCATTACATCTGTAGTAATAATTCCTCTTAATTCGCCAGCTTGAAAGGAAGCCATGGTATTCAAACGATAATTTTGTGATTTATTAGAGTGAATTACACCAAATTGCTCAGGATGACTTTCTTCAATACTATTAGCAATTAAGTCAACTGTCTTTTTATTATTGGCAAAAATCAAAACTCTTGAAGTACTTTCGTCCGTATCTAAAAGATGATTTAATAAATTTAGTTTGGTTAAAAAATTAGGTGCATAGTAACCCAGTTGTTCAATTTTTTCTAATGGAGTTCCTGAAGCTGCTAGAGAAACTTCTTCTGGTAATTCAAAATATTCGTCAAGCATGGCATCTACTTCATCAGTCATGGTTGCAGAAAACAAGATGTTTTGACGTTTGTTTTTCATCATCGTCAATAATGAAGTCACTTGGGTTCTAAAACCTAAATTTAAGATTTCATCAAATTCATCAATGACTAATTTTTGCAGCGAATCAAAACGGATTACGTTGTCTAGACCCAAATCCATAGTTCTCCCTGGAGTTCCTACAAGAATATCGATTCCTTCGTAAACGGCTTTTTTCTGCGTGTTGATGTTGACGCCACCGTAAATACCAAGCGTTCGCACGGACATGTATTTGGTTAAGCTTTCAATAACTTCAACAATTTGAACCACCAATTCACGCGTAGGAACCAAAATCACTACACGAGCCGAATCAGTATTTACAAACTTCCATTGTTTTAAAAGAGGTAATAAATAGGCTAAGGTTTTACCCGTACCAGTTTGTGCAATTCCCATTACATCGCGTCCCGACATGATAACAGAAAACGATTTTTCCTGAATTGGAGTAGGAGTAGTCAACCCCATTTCGTCAATTGCTTTTTGTAAAGATTTAGGAAGATTAAATGGCTCAAAAGTATTCATTGCGTAATATTTTTGGCAAAGGTAGGGAATTCTTTTTTGGGGAGGAAAAGAGGATTTTGTAGTATAATTTTATAAACAATTTTAATTTTTCATTGCTCTATACTTTTCATAAAAAATTTTGTCATTATTAAGATGTATAATTGCATTTGAAAAATAGTCAATTATTTCTTTTTTAAATTCACTTTTTTCGGTTAAGCAATCATTGTTTTTAGAATCAAATGCCATTACAGAGGCTAACATCTCTTCCCAACTTTCTGTTCCACTTGCCATTATTGTAAATAACTCTTCTTTATCATCAAAAAGTTTGATGTTTTCCCAAATTAGAATAAAGCCATTATTATTTCCAGATGGAACTGCCGTTGTCCATTTTCCAAATTTATCAAACATAATTTTTTGCGTGTACATTGCAGAAGCCACTGCATTAAACTTCAAAGTATACACTGCTGATGAATCTTTACTATTTAAAGTTGCTTGTTTTACAACTTTATAATCACTAAAACCATTTATGTAGATGTAAGGTGTATTTGGATTTGAAGTTTTTGTTCTTTCTCCAACATTTTTTTGTTTT
>JFJP01024602.1_pt1 | contig 15783 bp, 13 predicted proteins | sample 431651 | NCBI WGS metagenome assembly JFJP01 (sample SAMN02602958, study PRJNA72255) | Microbial mat metagenome, whole genome shotgun sequencing project. | biome: fresh water; feature: sink hole; material: water; isolation source: purple microbial (photo- and chemosynthetic) mats found in... | reverse complement strand
CCCCAAACCCCAAACCCCAAACCCCAAACCCCAAACCCCAAACCCCAAACCCCAAACCCCAAACCCCAAACCCCATCTCGAACCAAAAAATATTATAGAACTCGAAGACTGTCGTGCTGGCTGGCTCGGCTGAGTGCTTTTCGAGCGAAGAAGGGATGCGAAGAGGCTTCGAAGTCCAAACGGCATATTTATCCTTTTTATTTGTGTTGAATATTTGTTAATACATTCGCCTTCACTTTAGCATCGGATGATAAGAAAAGGTTTGAGACTTGCCCTTCGCCGAAACGTGCTGGTCAGATCAGTCGCTTCTAGCCGCACTGCACTAAACGGAGTCGAGAGAAAACCCATCGGCAGACTGGTGTCGACATTCTGCTCGAACGAAAGACAGCTCAGCCCCGAAGACTCGATAGGGGTTTCAAAGAACTACTCGATGATCACGAACGCAAAGATAGAGGAGTTCTTGACTCGCAACGAGCTGGCGTACAAGCTGCGAGCAAACGGCAGCTTCGTGATAAAGGAGTGTCCCTTCTGCACCAAGCCGCACAACAACAAGCCGACGAATCTGTGGACATTGAACCTGAAAGAAAACAACGGAGCGTTCCTCTGCTTCCGCTGCAACACGCACGGCTCCTGGTACGACTTAGTGCGCCAGGTTTTGGGCGACGCGATAAACTTCACCAAGACGACGAAGTTCGAGACCGAAGAAAACAAAGAAGAGGAGAAGCGCGCAGTGCAGGAGCGGACCCGCATCGCCTTGCAAGACTGCGAAGAGAAGCACATCGCTTTCCTCGAGACTGTCGCGTTCATGAAGGGGGTGGAGAGCGGCCAAGTGCACCCCACAGAAGACAGAGGCCTCATCGCGAACTGCGAGACCATCAGCTACCTGGTCGGCAAGCAGGACGGCTCGCAGCGGCACCTTTCGATCGAGACGCTGAAGACCTACAAGATCGGCATCGGGGAAGAGATGTTCCGCAGCGAGGAGGGCACCATGGTCCGCGTGCCGGTGATCAACTTCCCGCTGCACAAGCCGACCTCGAAGAAGAACCTGAAGCCTTCAGAAGTCTCGCTGATGGACACCATAGAGTTCGACTGCGTCCGCAGCAAGCTCCGGGGCATCGGCTCCGAGAACAAACACTACCAGCGCTTCCGGCCGACTGGAGGCCACTTCGGCGTCTTCGGCCTGCACACCTTCACGAAGGACTCGAAGGTACTCTCCGGTGACCAGGTCGTGGTCATCACCGAAGGCGAGTACGACGCCATGGCCGTCTACGAAGCGACGGGCCTCCCTGCAGTCTCCCTGCCGAACGGCGCCTCGAACCTGCCGACCCAGCTCGTCACTTTCGTGGAGCACGCCGAGCGAGTCTACCTGTGGATGGACAACGACGAGGCAGGACAGATAAACATCCCGACTTTCGTGGCCAAGCTCGGAGCCAAGCGCACTTTCGTCGTCAACTCTGAAGTGGAAAGTAGACTCGGCTGACCTGCAGTCAAAGACGCGAACGACGCACTGAGGAAAGGCGCTGAAGTGGTCCGCAAGTGCATCGAGAAGGCCAGTCCCATGCTCTCCAAAAGCATCGTAGGCTCTCTTCAAGCAGATCAGGTTCGCTGACATCCGAGATCAGGTCAAAGACCGCGTGCTCAAGCGAGACATCAACTGCGGACTCAAAAGCACCTTCTTCCCCTGGTTCAACAACATCGTCAAAGGCTTCAGGCGAGGAGAGTTCACCGTGTTCACAGGACCGACCGGCTCCGGAAAGACCACTCTCCTCAGTCAGCTGTCGCTCGACTTTGCGCGCTCAGGCCTGCCAACCCTCTGGTGCAGCTTCGAGCTCAAGAACGAAGTCCTCATGAGCACCATGCTGAACCAGTACGCAGGCCAAGACCTGGGCAAAGAAATGCACAAGTTCGACTACTACGCAGACCAGTTCGAAAGAGTGCCGATCTACCTGCAGACCTACTTCGGCTCCACCCACGTCGACGACGTGATGACGATGATAGACTACGCAGTCTACACGCACGACGTCGGCCACATCATCATCGACAACCTCCAGTTCATGCTCAGTGGCCAAGGCAGATACAGAGACCGCTTCGAGATGCAGGACGATGTCATCGCGACCATTCGAAGAATGGCGACGAACCACAACGTGCACATCACGCTGGTGATCCACCCGAGGAAAAGTGACGACAAAGACGACCTGCAGGTCTCCTCGATTTTCGGCACAGCGAAGTCAACCCAAGAAGCAGACAACGTGATCATCTTGCAGAACAGAGACAAGTACCGAGTGATCGACATTAAGAAAAACCGATTCGACGGAGAAGTCGGCAAGTGCAGTCTGTGGTTCGACCGCTACTCGAAGCGCTTCGAGCAGATCTCTGCGAAGGAAATCGAAGAGCTGCTGACAGGTTCAAAGATCGCAGACGTGCTCGAGCGGAGGAGCAGAGAAGTCACGGACGACATGGAAACCCACATTGAAAAACTAGAGCTCACCACGAAATTTGAGCCGAAACCCGCAGCTTCGACTATGGACTCGAAGATCCACGAGTTCTTCAACAAAAAGATCGCCCAAACCCAAAGCCAGCATATCGACCCCAAAACTTTCGACAGGATCAACACCTTCAAGCAAACACACAGCACAAAAAATACAGAGCAGCTGCTGGAATTCGAGGCTCCGATCGGGGAAATTGAAGAAGCCTTCAACAACCACATGGCAGAGAAAGCTCACGAGTCGACCCACTTCTCCAACGCAGACCAAGAAGACCTGTCGGAAATGTTCGACGTGAAAGTCGAAGGCGACCCGACCATCACTGTCTCCAGCATCGACCTCCCCAGGCAGACCGAACTTGACCCAAACCAGCCCGCCCAACCCAAACCTCAACCCAAAGAAGATACACCCCAGCCGAAGCAATCAGCGAAAAGAAAAGCCCTTGGAGGCATCGTTGATTCCGCAGTCGAAACGATAACGACGCTCTACAAAGAAGGCGAAGTGCTATACACTTACAAAGACATGGTCGGCGAGCTCGCGGCCGACCGCAAGAAGAAGTCTTTCATCCGCTACACGCAAGGCGAAAAGCAGAACTCGAACAAAAACTAGCCAGCAGTGATCGCACAGGTCGTCTGGGTGACTTTTTTAATTAATCTTTTCGGAGACCTTGGTCCTGTCTGCTGGCTGCGTTATCGCCTTGATCAGCGGCTTCACGTCTTTCAGGTAGTTCGCCCCGCGAAGCTGGTTGGTCTCGGGCCAGGTCTTCTGGAGAATCGGCAACGAGAAGAAACCCAGGTAGCTCCATGGCTCCCAGACCAGTCCGCTGTCGCTGCCGTAGATAATCCAGGGCTTGGTTATCGGGATCACCAGGATGTACTTCCTACTCATGATCAGGTTTAGACCCATCTCGCTCAAGTCTAGGTCAGCCGGTGATACTCATAGTGGCTTTGTTCTCGAAGTACACGCTATAGACCAAGTAGTGCAGCACCTCGGCGACCTGCTCCGGCGACTCCTGACCATCCATCATGTACAGCTTGTGCGGTATGCTCCAGGCGTCTGGTGATCTCATGTCTACTGATTCTGAAGAAGGCAGCGGCAAACGGGTTTTCAAAGAACTCTTCTCGCTGCACATCGATGACTTGAATGTCGCTCTCGCGCAGATTCGCTTCTTCGATATCGTCTTCGATTCTGCGGCCGCCATTGCCTAGCTGGAGGTCTGCTCCGAGATCTTCTCCAGTAGGAGCGACTCCGATGGCGAAAGCTTCGTTGTTTGAGTTGGCAGTGACCGTGTTGCTTTTATCCTGAGCTGCCTGTCTTTCCTTCTCTTCCTTCTCGAGTCGCTCTTTCTCCAGCTTGGCTGCAACTGCTGCTTTCGCCGGCGAACGCATAATTTCTTTTTCTTTCGCAGCTGCTTCTTCTTGTGCCTTGAGCTCTGCTTCGAGTCTCTCCTTTTCTTCCTTTTCGCGTGCTTCTCGTCTCAAGCGTTTCTCTTCGATTCTGCGCATCTTGTCTAGCCGTCGCTGTTTTATCTCTTCGGCTTCTTTCTTTGCGTTTTCGATCGCCTGGTCCGAGGTGAGGTTTTCGTAGGAGTCGATCAGTTTGTCCAGTTCGAGCGCGTCGAAGGAGTAGTTCTTGTTGAAGGCCACGTTCATCTCTTCGAGGAGGTCCGTCTTGCGGACGACGTGGACGCACTGGTTGACGTACGGCTTGAAGTCTTTGAGGGTCGTCGGGAGGACTCGGTAGAAGACGAAGCAGTCGAGCTGGGCAGTCAGGTCGAGCAGCACTCGCAGGTCTGCCGTGGTGAACAGCTGCAGCAGGTCGACGAACCTCGAGTTGAGCGTCGAGTTCTGCAGCTGGCCCAGCTCCTCGTCGCGCACCTTTTTGTTCCAGTCGTCGACGCGCAGCTTTTGGGCCTTGCTGAAGTCGGAGATCCTGATGCGCTTGTCTGCCTTCTCTTCGTAGATTTTGTAGCCAGCGATCGGTGTGTCGTACTTGAGTCTGCCGTTCTTGGTGAGGAGGCAGTGCTTGATGAAGACGGGATCTGGGTGCAGGCAGAGCTCGTAGTTGTCTCCGAGGCCTGCGACGTGCCACTTCTTGAGGCTTTTGATCTCGGGCAGGATGACTCGCAGCTGGCTGTGGACGGCCTCTTCTTTGCGCTTCTCCTCTTCCAGCATCCGCAGCTCTTCGAGGTCGATCTCGTGCTCGGGCTCCTTGTCCCTGTGGGTTTCGTCCATCACGTGCGAGGTGTCGCCCTGGTGGTGCTTGTCTCTGTCGGACTTGCTATCACCTGGCACCTGGAGACTGCCCAAAGCCTCGCCGTCTGCTGGGGCGTCCTGGGCTGGGGCGTCTGGGTTCGCTGGGGTCACTTCGATCACCTCGTCGGCCTTCAGTACAGCGCCTTTCTTGCTGCCGCTCTTCACGCTGGCCTCGTCTTTCAGGTCTGGTCAAGGCACGCGTACTCGGGTCTTCTCTGTGGCTGCTGGAGTGGTCGATCAGTCGGCGGTGGTGGTTGTCTTCTAGCTTTTTTAGCGGCTCGGGGTGGTCTTCTTCGGGTGGTTTCTCTCTGTCGAGTTTCAGCGCGCTCTCGATGCTGAACCTGTTCTCTTTGATGGTGAGAGTCTCGAGGTCGACTTCGAACTTCTCGAGGATGTGCAGTTCAGGCGTGTACTTGCTCAGATACTTGCCCAGAACCTCGATCAGAGGCAAGCTACGTTCAGGTCTCCTAGATCGATGACCTCGAACTTCTCCGCGTGGAAGTTGTAGTCACCTCGCTTCAGGTGACTCGTGAACTCCTCGTCGATCCGGTCTGCCAGCGACGCGAGCTTGTGTCTCTGCTTGTAGTCCTGTTCAGCGATCTTCGCGTTGAGCTGTTCACGGGCAGGCTACCTCGGGGTCGACCACATCCTCCTCATCCAAAGCGACGTCGTCCGCGTTGAACCGCATGGACAGCTCTCGGACCATCTCGTCGTAGCTGCCGATGTAGATTCCTTCCTTCCTGAAGCAAGTCGGGTTCAGTCTCTGCTTGAAACCGTAGATCTTGCACACATTCGCGATGTATTCCGACCACTCTTGCGGATGCTTCGCGATTATCCTGAAATCCACTGACCTGAAGACTCGACGAGCCTTGTTGCATCGGTTCTCTAGCTTCGTCACGCGAGGCTACGTCTGCCAGCTGCTGGCTGTCGGCTGAACCGACTATCGTATAACTAATCATCTCAAATGAGTTCCGAGCCACTTCTTATAATTAAAGGATGGACTGCGGCATGCGCAAGGCGACCAGTGCCTGAGCAGCGTCGCGGTTCTACATCGAGAGTTAAACAAAGCACATCTTCCATCTGAATATCGAAAGATGCCGTCTAGCTTTACTACATCCTTCTTCGCAGCTTCTCCCTTGCCGCTTTCACTTAATTTCTTCTTCGATCGTTAATCGCTGCATCGCTGCGGATCCGATTGGTGATTCGAGATCGGAGCTTCGATTGTAATAACAGCTGGCTGTTATTTCGACTGAGCATGTTTTTACTTCGGCGCTTGTCTGCCACGTCTCTCCCCACCAGCTAGTCTGTGCTGATGCCACCCCTAAACGAAATCCTAGGCCCCGAAGTCACCGAGTCTCGAACAAGCCTGTCTTGCCGCAGCATCGAGGCAGGCTGGGCGAGGCGGAGACTGAGGCGAGAGGAGGCAGAGTCTGCAGCCGGCAGAAAGCGAGAAGAAAGACTGCGAAGCGATGGGGGACAGGGTTATCAGTTTATGGCATCGAAGCTTGGGTCTATTAAGCTATCTTTCATGCTGTACTATACGCGTATCCTCCATATGTGAATATGCGAAGATGACAAATTTTATTAATTTGTGCGCTGCTGAGATATCTTCCGCGAGATTCGCTATAATTTAGCCAATGGCAGCAACCAAGCGCACGAACAACCTCTTCCAGACCGAGGCAGACTCGAGGGCCAGCAGCATCCGCGCCGGCGTCCAGTACGAATGCTTCTTCCACTTCCAGAAAGGCGAAGGCTACAGCGGCATCATGCAGGCGACCTTCCAACTGACGGACCTCGAGCATGTGTTCTTCGACTATGCAGGCGCAGGCATTTCCGCGTTGGTGGTCAACGGCACGGCTGTCGAAGACGCTCCGAGTCGCTTCAAATACTCGCGAGTGCAGCTGCCACGCGAGCTGCTGCGACTGGGCCACGTGAACACCGCAGTCGTGGTCTTCCAGAACAAGTACTACAAAGACGGCAACGGCCTGCACTCCTTCACGGACACAGACGGCAAGCAGTACCTCTACACCCAGTCCGAGCCTTTCTGGGGCAACCGCGTCTGGCCCATCTTCGACCAGCCCGACCTCAAAGGCAACCTCGTCATCCACGCAGCCGCCCCCGAAGACTGGCTGATCATCACCTCGACCGAAGCGACGCAGCACCTGCCGACCTACAGCGGCTTCTTGGCCCTGGCCGCGCACTCGGACTTCCAGCGACTGGTGGCTCGAGAGTACCCGGCGCTCGACGGCCACAGCTACTGGCACTTCAGCCCCTCGATCGCGCTGTCCACATACCTGTACAACATCGTCTGCGGGCCTTACCGCCGCATCGACCTCGAGGAGGCGCAGCGCTACGACGGCATCCCGATGGCCATCTACTGCCGAGACAGCCTGCTGCCCTTCGCCCAGGAGCAGGCGCACAACATCTTCCAGTTCCACAAGCTGGGCATCAAGCGCTACGACGAGCTGTTCGGCCTCAAGTACCCCTTCGGCAAGTGCGACGCGCTCTTCTGCCCCGAGTTCACCGTCGGAGCCATGGAGTACCCCGGAGCGATCACCTACACCGAGCGGCTGCTGCCGCGCGAACAGAACACCGTCAGCATGGTCTCGCTGCGAGGCTCGATCATCCTCCACGAACTCGCGCACATGTGGTTCGGCAACACCGTCACCATGCGCTGGTGGGACGACCTCTGGCTCAACGAGTCCTTCGCGGACTTCGTCTGCTACCAGAACTGGGCAGACATCCGACCCCAGCTCGGCTTCGAAACCTACGACGCCTGGCTCTCCTTCATGGGCCGCAAAGGCTGGGGCTACAAAGAAGACCAGGAGTCGACGACCCACCCCATCGCAGGCGCCGTCGTGAGCACCGAGCAGGCAGAGAACATCTTCGACGGCATCACCTACTCGAAGGGAGCATCGACCATGCGACAGATCTCTTCCCTCGTCGGAACTGAGCGCTTCTACAAGGCTCTCGGCAAGTACTTCAGGAAGTTCCAGTTCAGAAACACCAGACTCTCCGACCTCATCGAGTCGCTCCAGCAAGAACTCGACTCGGACAAGACCGACGATCGCCACAAAGCCTTCGACCTCAAGCACTGGGAACAGAGCTGGCTGCTCACTTCGGGCCTCAACACCGTCCGAGTCGAGTGGAAGAAAGGCGCAGGCAAGCAGACCATCAAGCTCCACCAAGGTGCAGCTCTCCCCGAACACCCCACGCTCAGGTTCCACAGGATCAACCTGGGCTTCTTCAACGAAGACGGCAAGCTCGCAGACGAGAAAGAAATCATCCTCGAGGACAGAGAAGTCACCGAGGTGGAGATCGGAGACAACAGCTTCGCAGCCGTCCTCCCCAACTACAGAGACTACTCCTTCATCAAGATCGTCCTCGACGAAGACTCCTCCACCTTCTTCAAAGCGAACTTCCAGCACCTCGAAGAACCGCTCACTAAGGGCCTGGTCATCCGCTCTCTCTACGACGGAGTCAGAGACGCGACCTTCAGAGCCTCTGATTTCATCGCCCTCTGCTGCACAGCCATCGAACACGAAAAGTCCATCCAAGTCATCGACCTGATCTACGGCTTCGTCGGAGCCGCCGCTGCCGTCATCACCGAGAAGAACAGGTCTGCCGCTCTCTCGAAGCTCTACCGTGTCACCCGCGCGAAGCTGGTGACCTTCACCGAGCCAGCCACCATCCGCTCGATGCTGCAGAAACTGATCCACTACGGAGTCGTCGCCGAAGACGTCGAAGACCTGAGGACCTGGCTGGAAGGCACCAACGCGGACCTGGCGAAGTACGAGCTGGCCATCGCGGACAAGTGGTCCATCACCTTCAAGAGCTTCGGCGTCGCCGTGCAGTCCCCCGAACAGCTCAAGGCGCTCTACGACAAGCTCTACGCCGAAGACGCCTCGGACACCAAGAAGTCCTTCGAACTTAAGATCAAGGCGCTCACCGCCACTGACGCAGAGAGAGACGCCCTCTGGGAACAGTACTTCGGAGAGCAAAGCAGCCTCTCCTACAGAGACGTCGAAAGCTCGCTCGAAGGCTTCACCTCGGGCTACGTTCCCCTCGAAAGGAGACAGAAACACTTCGACCTCTTCTTCACCCAGATCCTCGCAGCCACCCGCACCAAGTCCCGAGAACTCGGCCGCACGCTCTTCGACGGCATCTTCAGCCCCATCGACGACCACAACCTCAAGCTCGAGCGACTCTCGGAGATCGCTGCCCAGGTCAAGGAAGAAGAGGTCTTCCAGAAGAAGACCTTCAACCAGAGCATCGAAGAGCTCAAGCGACTCAAGCGACAGAGAGAGTTCGACACCAGCGCATAACTAATTCGCTCATCTCCTCGGCCGGGAGTTTTATCAGAGTTAATTCGAAAGAAAGTTTTTAGGTTCTTACACACAGCGAGCAAATCACGACTCATCCTCGTCTTCATTTCTTTTGAGTTACGATCGACGTAGGTAACTCGCGATTAGTCTTTCCTTTCTTCTCATATCTAATCTCCTCTCATCCGCCCCTCACTTCTGCTTCTGGTGGTCCAGGCACCGCCACCGCTCGGATTAAACTGCCGAATTAGTTGAAGCTGGCCCAGAGGCCGAAGAGCGAGAGCTGTCGACTCGCTGGAGAGCCGGGGTGGTCGGCCGGGACGGGGCTGGGTCCGGGGGAGGAGAAGGCAGGGTGGCACGCAGGCTCGCCGGCAGACCGGACGGCCTGGGCTTCGGGTCGGAGATCGATGGGAGATATAATCCTGCGGTGCGGATCTCTCTCCAGCTGCGCGGTACCAGGCCGCGACCTGCGCCTCCGAGCTCGCAACTCTCTGGCCAGCACAGCCGTGCCCCTGCGAGCCTCAGGCGAACCAGCAGACCGATTCCCGCCACTCGAACAGGCGCGAATTTGAACAGCTGATCGCAGAGAGAAAGCGGAGAGCGCGACGGCGACGAGTGTACGAGAAAAAAGGGTTAATTAGGTTAAAATGAGCACCGTTCAGATAGTCGGCAGTGGTGTTAGTGGAATCTCTGCTGCTGGTTCGACATGCCGCCCCAGGATCCGGCGAGACTCGCGCCGTTGTACGGTCTGCTCTCCGTGCCCATCTCGTACAGCCGTGTCTTCTTGTCCGTCAAGATCAGCGTCTCGCCCTCCAGCTTGCTCAGGTAGCAGTACTTCTGCTTCATCTGCCGAATCTCGCTCCGGATCGCCTGGTACTTCTGCGGACCCTGCGGCTTGCCGCTCTGCTCGCGCACAGCCTCGACCATCGACTCTGCCTCGGAGACGGTCACCAGGTTGTTGTCCACCAGGTCGCGGAGCAGGTTGATGTAGTTCGCTTCGCCCATCTTGCCGCACATGTACTTGGCGCCGCTCACGCAGAGACTCGTGATGCGGCCTGCGTCTCGGTGGATGTACTTCGAAAACACGACGAAAATGGCGCGCAGCGAGTCCGAAGAGATGTCCTTGATGGCCTCGCCGAGGTTTTGGATGGAGTAGCCGAGCATGCGGAAGGACAGGTCGTTCTGTTTGGGGTTCTTGCCCAGCGAGTGCTCGCAGAAGGCGATGAGGCTGGTGTCGCAGGCGAGTTCTTTGGTGATCGCTTCGAGAGAGAACTTCGATATCTCTCGCAGGTGCGCGTTGCTGCTGAGGCTCCGGTTGAGCAGGAATGGGATCAGCCGTTGGATTATGCGCTGGTCCAGCGACTTCTTCGTCTTGTTGATGTTCAGGACCTCTGCGATGAACAGCAGGATGCTTCTTTGGATGTGAACATTGACCAGCTGGAAGCAGTGGATAATTTCGTCACCGAATTGAACGAAAATCTCGTGTATCTCGTCTGAGTAGAATTTGTTCAGCCGGCGGAGCGTGTTGATGGACTCCAGCTTCTCGACCCAGTTGACGAGGCCCTTCTTGGAGAAGCTGTACTTGATTTTGGCCATGATGTCTGTCGTTTGTGCATTTGAATCGAGCGGCCGCAAGTCTTCGAAGTAGACGACCTGGACGTCTGGCGCCTCGCCGAACTCGTTGGGCATGCGCGAGACGGTCTGGCAGATCGGCGTGCCGAAGTGCGACTGGCTGCGGTCTCCGAAGGCGTTCGCCGGCGTGTGAAAAGCGTCCTCGAAGGTCATGAAGCCACCTCGCTGTTTGGTCGGGGTTTCAAACATGGCGTTTTTGTTGGTCCGGGAGTGTCCGTGGGAGAAGTTCTCTTTGTTGAGTTCCATTTGATTATAGCCTGCTCCTGCAAAAGACGAATACATAGAGCTCACTTCTCTAAGCCACAAAATTTAAAATCAGCGAACTGTTTATAATTTGAATCTGACGTACCGCGTACAGTCGTTTAATTAAGGGTGGGTCTTTAGTTTTGTGGGTCGGCAGGCTTGTCCGCTGATTGGAAGTAGCTCGAGATGGTCGGCTGGCGGGCTTCCGGTGGCTGCGGTTTCGAGCTTTGGGGTTTGTGCGGTTTTCTGATGAGGTCTCGCTTGTCATCGGTTTCGGGTTTTCTTTTCTTGAGCTGCGAGGTCGAGGCGCCTTCCTGTCCGGGCTTCTGGGATTTGGCTGCGCGGTCTGCTTCGCGGGCTTTCCCTCTGCTGAGCGCGTGCTTGGCGGGCTTGGAGCTGCTGTTGTCTTGCGATGCGATGTTCTCGACGTCTATCTCTTCGACCAGCGACTCGCCGCCGTGCAGGTCTTCTTCTTCGATGTTCGAGAGCCGAGCGATGGCTTGGGGTTTGGGGTCTTCGGGGTCCGAACCGTCTGCCTGTCTGCGGTACTGGTCGAGCTTCCTCTCGTGGTCGAACTCGGCCTTGATGACTTTGAGGAGGCTGGCCATCCGCTTGTTGAGTTCGGACTCGGTGCGCGACTTGAAGTAGGAGTCGAATTCGAAGGCGTCTTCGCGCTTGATGCCCATGCGGACGTCTTTCCAGTAGCCGTAGCCGAACTTGTTGGACGCGAAGATGAGGTACTTGTCGTGGTCGATGCTGTAGAAGCGCGACCGGAACTTGCTGTAGATGTTGTTGTTGAAGTCGATCTCGTCGTAGAACTTCCTGTTCTTGCACTTCTTGGTGATCAGCTCGATCGAAAGCTGCTTCTGGCGGATGGCTTCTTCGCCTCGCTCGATGTTCTTGACGATCTTGTCGTACTCGGGCAGCTCGCGGAAGCGCTGCCAGAAGACCTCGCTGTACGTCTTGACCTGTTCTACGGTTTTCGTTTCGATGTACTGGTGAGGCAGGCCTACGTCAGCGATCTTCTCGAACTCGGAGCGACTGAACTTCTCGCAGGCGCGCAGGAAGGCTGCGAACTCGTTTCTGTTCCAGTCGAGGAAGCCGGAGAACAGGAGTCGCTCCTTCTCTTCGTTCTCTTCTCTCGGCAGCTCTTCGAGAGAGACGGGGACGAACTCTCGTCTTTCTCTCATCAGTGCTGCGTTGTACTTGAGCTCTGCTTCCTTCTCCAGCAGCTCGAGCAGCCTGTCTTTGTTCTCGTAGAAGTGGTGTTCCTGCAGGCGGACGACCTGCGTGACGGCTGCGTACCTTTTTCTCGATGTGGAGACTGCCTTCTTTCTTGCCTGCTCGCCTGCTGAAGCCGAGTCCTTTCTGGAGGTTCTCCATCTGCGCGTCGTTGATGGCCAGCTCGTCGATTTTCTTCTTATCGTTGTAGTCGTTGCCTTCGAACTCGTAGACGTTGATGGAGCTGACTCCGAGGTCGAGACTGGGTCAGAGCCGGTTACAGTCTTGCTTTGGACTGCAGCTTTTCTTCGAGCTCGCGGTTCTGTTTGTTGGTGCGCTCTTCGCCGCGCTTGAGGAGGTTGTCGATGTCGTCGTCGGTGATGGTCGAGCCTTGCGCTTTGAAGATCTCGCTGGCGCCGAAGTTGATGAGGCCTTCGAGCTCTTCCTTGTTCATGCCTTTGCCTTTCTGGGCGACTCTGCCCTTCTGGATGACCAGCGAGTCCCACTTGAGCTTGATGAGTTGCCGCTCGATGACCTTTTCTTCGATGGTGTTTTCGGTGACGAGTCTGTAGACGTTGACGCTCCTGGTCTGGCCGATGCGGTGGGCGCGGTCCATGGCCTGCAGGTCGACCTGCGGGTTCCAGTCGCTGTCGTAGAGGACGACGGTGTCGGCGCTGGCGAGGTTGATGCCGAGTCCTCCTGCGCGTGTCGAGAGGAGGAAGACGAAGAACCTGCTGCCTGCCGCGTTGAACTCTTCGATCTGCCTGTCTCTGTCTTCGATGGAGGTTTCTCCGTCGATCCTGCAGTACTGGAACTGCCTGTAGTTGCAGTAGTCTTCGAGGATGTTGAGCATGCTGGTCATCTGGGAGAAGATGAGCACGCGGTGTTCGCCGAAGAGCTTGCGGAGCAGCTTGTCGAGCACGACCATTTTGCCTGAGTTTTCGATGAGGTGTTCGCCGTGGATGGGCAGACTCTCGTCTTCGACGTTGTCGAAGAGGTACGGGTGGTTGCAGCCTTTCCTGAGCTGCGTGAGGCGCGCGTACCTGCATGAGGACGTTCATGTAGTACTTCTTGTCGTCGAGTGCGCTCTTCTTGAGCAGGATGTTCTTGTAGATGCCCAGCTGCTTCTCGGACAGGCCGACGTAGCTGCGTGAGCGAGGCGTACACTTGGATCTCTTTCTTCGGGGGCAGCGTCTTGATCATGTCGTCTTTGGTTCTGCGGAGGATGAAGGGCTTGAGGATGCGGTGCAGCGAGTTGATGATCTCGAGGTTCTTCGCCTCCTGCTCTTCGACGGTCGCCTGGCTGTCTTTGTCGTTCTTGCTGCCTTCGAACCAGTCGTCGAACAGCTCCGAAGACTCGAAGAGGTCGGGGAGCAGGAAGTTCAGCAGACTCCAGAGCTCGTGGAGGTTGTTCTGGAGCGGCGTGCCGGTGATGAGCAGCTTGAGGTTGGTGGGGAACTTGCGGAGGTTCTGCGAGAGGTGCGAGAGCTCGTTTTTGAGTCTGTGGGCTTCGTCGACGATGAGGTAGTACCAGTCGAACTTCTTGAGCTGCGTGATGCAGAGGTTGATCGCTTCGTAGCTCGCGACGCAGATGTCGAACTTGCCCTTGATGAGCTCGTTCGCGAAGGTCTCTTCACGGTACTCTTTCCGCGCGTAGAGCTTCACGACGCGGGCAGACGGCAGCCACTTGCGGATCTCGTTGTACCAGTTGCCGATGGTCGTGTTCGGCCCCACGATGAGGTGCGGACCGGCGACTTTCTTCTTCTCCTTCAGGAAAGCCAGGAACGCGATGGTCTGGATGGTCTTGCCGAGGCCCATCTGGTCTGCGAGGATGCCGTTGATGCCGAGTTCGTAGAGCGAGATGAGCCAGTTGAGGCCGACCATTTGGTAGTCTTTGAGGAGGCCGCCTTTGAGCAGCGCGGGCTGGGCGGTGAGTCTGATGAACTCTTCTTCGTCTTCCTCGAGGTTGTGGATGTCTTCGCTGGTGAGAGGCAGCTACTCGATCATCTCGTCTTCTTCTTTCTTGACCGACGGGTGCTTCCTCCTCTTGATGTTCCGCAGGTTGGACAGTTCATCCGCTCTAATTAATACAAACAGAAGTCTTTACCCCCGAGTGTGCAGCTTGTGCTTCGACAGCAGGAACGAGGCGTACTTCTCGGCCTGCGCGATGAGCACCTTCATCTGTTCCTCCTGGTTCTTCCGCCGCTTCTCTTCCGCGTCCTGCCGCACCAGGTCCTTCATGAACGAGCTCTTCGACTTCTTCAGCTCGCTCATCCGCTCCTTCTCCTTCTGCTGCAGCTCTTCGTCCGGCTCGGTCTCGGCCTCGCGCTGCGGGTCGCCTGCAGCTGCTGCCGGGTGTCTCCTGGTCGCTTCGAAGGGGTCCGAGTCGGCCATGCAGGAGGTGAGCAAACAAATGATAAATGTGCGGAATCCTCTATTAAGTCTCTTAAACTAAAGCAATTAATAGCGGCGCTTGTTCACGTCGAGGATCGGCTGGAAGCTGCTGCCCGACGCCTGCAGCTCGCGGCCTTGCTTGGCAGCGGTCCACACTTGCGGGAAGTAGTAGGGCGCGAAGGTGTTGAGCAGGAGGAAGGGCAGGAAGCCTCGGTAGAGCACGCGCAGGGAAGTCACGGTTTTGTCCGAGGCGAGGGTCGAGGCCGAGGTGCGCAGGTCGGTGAAGACGATGCCGCCCTGGGGCGAGACCTGCGAGATGGTCTTGAGCGTGAGGAAGGGGTAGGCCAGCGCGAGGAGGCCGAGGCCGAGCACCGAGGTCTGCTGTTCGCTGGAGGCGTAGGCGAAGTAGGTCGCGAGCAGGCCCGAGTAGACGCTCCTGTAGACGAAGCCGTTGAACAGCTGGGTGACAGGCGTCTTCCGCGCGCAGTCTGCGAAGCTTCGGTAGCGGTCTGCCGAGTCTGCGGTCCAGCGAGTGCGGAGAGTGTCGAGCGGGTGCAGCAGGGCGTCGAGGGCGAGGAAGTAGCCGATGAATGAGCCCAGATGGTGGTTGCTCAGCAGGAGCGCCTGCGAGTGGACGCCGAGGAACTGCAGCGTGTTGATCAGGTTGCCTTTTAAGGCGCCGCGGAAGAAGCTGCCGAGTCCCGAGGCGGAGAAGGTCCAGGAGAGCGAGTCGATGCCGCGGAAGACCTGGAAGCCGGTGAAGAGCGACGTTTGTCTCGTGATGGTCAGGCGGTCGAGGACGGCTCCGAGCGTGAACCTCCAGCAGTTGTCTCTCGCCACGTCTTCGAGCGACGGCCGCTCGTTGAAGCGCTTGGTGAGCTCGTCGTGGTGCTGCGCGCGTCTGCGGAACTCCGCGAAGGTCATCTTGACCGTGTAGTCCAGGCCCGTGATGTTGAAGGCCTCCACGATTGGGTCTGCCGTCAGCCAGCGCCACCACCTGCTGACTCTGTCTACTCGATTGTCGTACAAACCTCGATCCATTTTATGATTATCAGCTCGACGCTTTATATGCCGATCGCAGATTCAAACCCCGACGCGCCTTCCAGCCGTTCCGCTCTTCTTGAGCTGCTCTCCCGCTCGACCGCAGCTGTTCTCCCCTGCCTGCAGGTCTATTCTCGAGCAGCCGACTCGCGGCTGCAGAGCAGGGGGTTTGGGGTTTGGGGTTTGGGGTTT
>JFJP01002050.1_pt1 | contig 15785 bp, 14 predicted proteins | sample 431651 | NCBI WGS metagenome assembly JFJP01 (sample SAMN02602958, study PRJNA72255) | Microbial mat metagenome, whole genome shotgun sequencing project. | biome: fresh water; feature: sink hole; material: water; isolation source: purple microbial (photo- and chemosynthetic) mats found in... | reverse complement strand
TAATCCGCCGCTGTCGGGGCGTAGCGCAGCCTGGTAGCGCACTTGCATGGGGTGCAAGGGGTCGCGAGTTCGAATCCCGCCGCCCCGACCAGTAATACCTAAGGGTTACAGATTTCGATCTGTGACCCTTTTCATTTCCAATGGCCCCATGTCATGGCGGCCTTCAAAAGTACATTCGGGGCAAAACATTTGCCCCGAATGTATATTGCTTCTACGAGAGCGCAAGAGAGATTTTCCTGACTGTTTAGTACACATAGATATTGACTAAATATAGTGTTTAGCTATATTCTATATGTATGCCAAAAACCGCCCTTGCCCTCCTGCATCTCCCACCTGCGACTGCGGCCGTCATCGAGAAACTTGGCGCCGATTTGGCGGTGGCCCGTTTGCGTCGCAAGGAATCCTTGAAGACCTGGGCGAAGCGCATGGGGGTTTCTGTACCCACGCTGCAACGCCTTGAAGCCGGTGACCCCTCTGTTGGCATTGGCATCGTCGCGACGGCACTCTGGCTCATCCAGCGCGACGGAGAGCTGGGAAATCTCGCGTCACCCGAACACGACCAGGGTGCCATCGAGATGGATGTCCGTGCGGCCCTTGAACTGGGCCGCGCGCGTGCCCAGGCCTCCGCGGAAGCGCGCACGCGCAGGAACCCGGCGAAGGTCTGAGATGCGCCTAGACGACCTGTACCTCTGGTACCTGGCTGACACGGGCACACCGCGCTACGTCGGAGCGCTGAAGCTGGTTGCCGCCGGCAAGGGCGTCTCGTTGCACTACGGCAGGGAGTGGCTGGACAACGGGTTTGCGCTGAGCGAGGATCTGCCGCTTGTCGACAGAGAACACCTGCCTCCAGGCCGTCTGATGGCCGATGCGCAGCGCGCAGTTGGCGCCGTCGACGATGCACGGCCGGACCGTTGGGGCGAGAAGGTCATCCGCTTCGTGGACAAGCCCAGGCGCCTCTCCCTCATGGAGTACCTGTACTACGCGGGTGACGACCGATTCGGCGCGCTCGGCGTCTCCACATCTTCGAGTATCTACAGCCCGCGCGAGATAAGTCTGCTTCCTCGTCTTGACGATGCGCAACAGCTCAGCGAGGTGGTGGCCAAGATTGAAGCATCAGAACCCATAAGCACCCTGGAAGCCAGGATCATTGCCGGCGGCGGCAGTCCGCTCGGTGGCGCGAAGCCCAAAGCGCTCATCGATATCGACGGTGAGCAGTGGGTCATCAAGTTCTTCAATAACGAACCTGTCGACACGCCGCTCATCGAGCACGCGACGATGACGCTGGCCGAACGCGCGGGCATCATGGTGGCCAAGACGCAGGTTATCCATCTCGCCGGGGCAAACGCGCTCCTCATTCGCCGCTTCGACCGCGAACGGAATAGGAGAATTCACAGCCTCTCGGCCGGCACGGCCATCCGGGCGGCCACTGCCTCGGGCGCGGAACCCGAAATGGGTTACCCCGAACTGGCGCGCATTCTCCGTCGTGTCGGCATCACCAAAGACGACATCAACCAGCGCGATGCACGCGAGCTCTTCCGACGCATGGTTTTCAACATCCTGGTCGACAACACGGATGACCACGAGAAGAACCATTCCCTGCTGGTCATGAACCCATCCGAGAATGGCCGCCTGAAGTTGGCGCCGACGTACGACGTTTTGCCGACCAATTCGGGACAGGGATATCAGGAGTTTATTTGCGGCGCGCAGGGCCGGGAATCGACGCTCGAAAATGCCATGTCGCAGTGCGATGCCTTCGGTCTGTTGTCTGCCGAGGCCGCGGCCGAAGTTGTTGCCGTCATCGAAGTCGTGAACACCTGGCAGGAGCACTTCGCGCAAACCGGCGTGACGGAGCGCGACATCGAGAGCCTGGCGGAGTTCATCGATGGCGAAGAACTTCTGGCTCAGCGCACCGGCTTCGACCCGACTCGATTTCAGTCTGCGCCGGCCAAAAGAACGCGAACAAGCCCCTTCCGTCGCTAACCTACCGTCCCCAGAACTCTTGACCATGAATATACTCATCATCGGAGGCGATCAGCGAAATGTCCACTTGCAGACCGTGTTGACTCAGGCTGGCCATACCGTGACCGACTTCGCACTCGGAGGTAAAGCCGTGAGCCCCGATTACAGACAATTCCGCTGGATCGTCGGCCCAATTCCTTTCACTGATGATGGCAGGCATCTTCATGCCCCGCTCCACCGGGAAAAGATTGCTATTGCCGACTTTCTCGAATCCCTACCGGAGACAGCCACCTTGTTCGCCGGCACGATTCCCGCTGGCTTCGCCATTCACTGTCGCCACGTCGATCTGACACACAATACTGATCTGTACAACCGGAATCTGGTACCAACGGCAGAAGGCGTCATACAGATTCTTCTCAACCAGATCGACTTCACGCTCGCCGGTTCTTCGATACTGGTCGCCGGGTACGGCAAAGTCGGAAAGACGGTTGCCCGCCTGCTTGCCGCACTCGGTGCGAACGTGAGCATCTATTCCACCGCACCGCTCGAACAGAATGAAATCAGCGCGTGCTATACCAGCGTGTCATTGGGGGACCTCTCGCCGTTCCAGATTGTTGTCAACACAATTCCCGCCGTCGTCTTCGATGCACGGAATCTTTCGACACTGCAAAAGGAAGCGTTGTTACTCGACGTCGCTTCGTTTCCTGGCGGGGTCGATGCAAAGCTCGCCGCCAAAACCTGTTCAAGGTTGGTACGCGCGTACGGCATACCGGGAAAGAAGGCACCGAGGACAGTCGCCGAATCGATGCGCGACATCATCGTTGAATACATTGAAACTGAACGCTGACCCGTACTGCAATGAGTCGAACCGGTAATCTCAGCGCTTAAGCGAAACCGTCCCGACTGCGGCCAGAATCAGCAGGGCTGCCAAGGCTTCGCGCCAACCCAGAGGTTCGCCTAACAGGACTATGCCGCTCACCACGCCAATGAGAGGAGTAGTCAAAGAGGAAAGCGATGAGACAGCGACTGGCACCATGAGCACAATGCGGTTCCAGGCCCAGTAACAGAACATGAAGGCAATGAACACGTTATAGACCATCCCAAAGGCCGGCCAGAAACTGGGAAAGATCAGGCGTGACGATTCCAGCGGGATGGCTGCCAACAGTATGGGAATTCCCCCCAACAGCATTGTCCAGCCGGTCAAGGCGGTTGTCGGCATGGCCACTGGCAAACGCTTGAGAAGCACGACTCCAAGGGCCCAACTCCAGGCAGCCAGAAGCATGCAAGCCACTCCGGCGGGTGCCTGCATCATTCCTTGCAGACTACCGCCCATGAGCGCAACGATTCCTGCCAGCCCCAGAAGCAGACCGAATGAACGCCTGAATGTGATCCTTTCACCCAGGATCCAGACGGACAAGATGGAACCCCAAAGCGGCATGGTGAAGCCAAGCAGGGCTGCACGTCCGGAAGGCAGCAGCAAAACACCGTAGGCTACCAACACGCTCCAGCCAATGATGTTGAACAGGGAGAGCAACAGTAGCCGTCCCCAGTGGCCTTTTGGCACACGAATGGTGTTGCCGCTGGCAACGGTAATGGCCAGCATGCCTATCCCTCCGACTATCAGGCATGAGCCCCGGAAGTAGAGTGGAGGCACTTCCGACATGACGATCTTCATGATGGGCCAGTTGATCCCCCAGAAGAAGGATAGAGCCGCCAGAAGCAGAAGACCATGGCGGGGAAGGCGTTCATGAGGGCTGAGTACGATCATGCGATGAATTCTTGATATCCTGAGGTGTACGTATTAGAGCTTAACATCAGTGTCAGATGCCAATAAAATATTCTTTGGATAATTGGGACCGTCAACTTCATGCACAAGAAAATTCAATACGCAATATCTGGCGATCTGCAACCCGATGAGCTTGATCGATTGCTTTTTGCAGCCAGCAATAGCACCTACTCGGCGCAAGAACTGGCCTGCATCATTTCAGGATCTACGGCGTATGTAACGGCCCGGGATTCAGGAAGTCTGGTTGGTTTTGGCCGCATGCTCTCTGACGGGGCCGTGCTGGCGTATATCAACAATATGGCGGTTAGTCCCGATTATCAGCGCCAAGGCATAGGTCAAACCATCCTGGACATGCTGATCGAAGTGACTGGAGAAGTAAAATCGATTTTTCTTTACTCGTATACAGCCGATTCTCTATATGTGCGTAACGGCTTTCAACCCTCTGAAAAACGCCTGTATGTCCGTCGGCGCCGCATCGCGGTCAAGCGGCAGCCCGACTCCGGAGCCTGAGTGAATCCCTTACAATGGATGTTTTCGCAAAGGACGCTCATCATGACGCTGATGAAACGCAAACTGGGCAGCCAGGGACTCGAGGTATCGGCGATTGGCCTTGGCTGCATGGGCATGAGCCAAAACTATGGTCCGGCGGACGAGCGTGAGTCGATCGCGACATTGCATCACGCCATAGACCTCGGATGCACGTTCCTCGACACGGCCGAGGTCTATGGCCCTTTTGCCAACGAAGAACTGCTCGGTCGGGCATTCAAGGGTAGGCGCGACCAGATCGTGATCGCCACCAAATTCGGCTTGCGTATCGAGAACGGCAAGCAGATGGGCACCGGAAGAAATAGCCGGCCCGAGCATATCCGTGAAGTGGTGGATGGGTCCTTGCGCCGGCTTGGTACTGACCATATCGATCTGCTTTATCAGCACCGTATCGATCCGGCCGTGCCGATCGAGGACGTGGCCGGTACGGTAGGCGATCTGGTCAAGCTGGGCAAGGTGCGCTATTTCGGCCTGTCCGAGGCCGGTGCAGCCAACATCCGCCGGGCCCATGCGGTCTTCCCGGTTTCCGCACTGCAGAGCGAATATTCGTTATGGGAGCGAAATCTGGAGCCCGAGGTGATCCCGGTTTTGCGCGAACTGGGCATTGGCCTCGTGCCTTTTTCTCCGCTTGGCCGGGGTTTCCTAGCCGGCAACGTCAAGCGTGCCGAAGACTATCCGGACAATGATTTTCGACGCAACGATCCGCGCTATCAGGGCGAGAATTATGACGCCAATGTGCAAGCGGCACAGGTCGTACGCGATATTGCCGCAATCAAACAGGCGAAACCCGGGCAGATTGCGCTGGCCTGGTTGCTGCACAAGGGTGTGGACATCGTACCGATACCCGGCACCAAACGGCGTCAATATCTTGAAGAGAATGTGGCTGCCGCAGTGATCGAGATTGATCAGGCGCAAATGCAGCTGCTCGATGCCGCTCTGACGCCGGAAAAGGTTTCGGGGCTTCGTTACTCGGCTGCGGGGATGTCGATGATTGATCGCTGAACACAAGCTCATCGCGGCTGATCAATTTACCATCCTGAGCGAATGACCTTCTCCGCCCAGAACAACGCGGTAATGGTCTTGGCATCGGTGATTTCGCCGTTGCGTATGGCCAGCAAAGCATCGTTCAGGCTCAAGTCAAGCACATCGAGAAATTCACCATGATCGAGTCGTTGCCCAGATTCCCGCAGCAGGCCGCGGGCCAGGAATATCTCGATACGCTCGCTGGAATAGCCGATACACGGGTGCATCACACCCAGATAGCGCCACTCGCTGGCACTGTATCCCGTTTCCTCGAGCAATTCCCTCTTCCCGGTATTGAGAATATCTTCGCCCGGATCGATCTTGCCGGCGGGCAATTCAAGAAATGCTTTGCCCAGCGGATAACGGAACTGCCGTTCGAAGATCAGTTCACCGTTGTCGAGCACCGGAATGATGACTACCGCACCCTGATGTATGACGTACTCGCGCGTGCTTTCGTGTCCATCGGGCAAGCGTACGCGGTCAAGACGCACTTCAAGCAGTTTCCCGCGATATACCGGCGTGCTTTCGATCTGCGTCTCTTGCAGGTGTCCATGATCATCGTGCTGTTGTTTATTCATCTGAGCCTCTAATGAAAACGCCCCGGCCAGCGGGGCGTTGATCGCTTACCGATTGTTGATCACAGGGAGCGCAGCAAGGAGAGCGCACAGAGTGACATCAGGGTCTGCGGGAAAACCCCGAGCAAGGCCACAGCCAATCCATTGGCTGACATCAGAATTTTTACGTCCATCGGGGCTTCAATCCGCGAGGTATGGACCGGCGGATCGAAATACATGACCTTGACCACACGCAGATAATAATACGCACCGACCAGCGAGAAGAAAACTGCTGCGATGGCCAGCCACAGATAACCGGCGGCAACGACCGCCTGAAGCACCGAGAACTTGGCAAAGAAGCCGACGAAGAAGGGTATTCCGGCCAGCGAGAACATCATCATCATCATCATGGCGGCAAACCACGGACTGCGCTTGTTCAGCCCGGCGAAGTCACTGATCTCGTCGGACTCGAAACCGGCCCGGGCCAGCAGCATGATCATGCCGAAAGTACCCGCACTGGTCAGCACATAGGTAAGAATGTAGAACATCGACGAACTGTAGGCATTTAGGGCGTAGCGCGCATCTCCCCCGACAACGCCGGTAACCATGCCAAGCAACATGAAGCCCATGTGCGATATGGCTGAATAAGCCAGCATGCGCTTGAGATTGGTTTGTGCGATGGCGGCAAAATTACCCACCGCCATAGACAACACCGACAGAATCAGCAACATCAACTGCCAGTCCTGCGAGGCTACAAGCAGGCCGTTGACCAGCAGGCGCATGACAATGGCAAAGGCGGCCAGCTTGGGCGCACTGGCGATGAACAGCGTAACGGCGGTCGGTGCGCCATGATAAACGTCGGGAATCCACATGTGGAAGGGGACAACGCCCAGTTTGAAGGCAATGCCCGAAACCAGGAAGACAAGCCCGAAACCAAGGATGGTTCTGTTGGCCTGACCGGAAAACAGGCGTTCGGCAAGACCCGAAATTTCAAGAGTGCCGGTGGCTCCGTAGATCATCGACATGCCGTAGAGCAGCAAACCCGAAGCCAGTGCGCCAAGAACGAAATACTTCATCGCCGCCTCGGTCGCTGAAACCGAATCACGATTCAAGGCCACCATGGCGTAGAGCGACAATGACAACAACTCGATACCGATGTAGATCGTCAGGAAATGATTTGCGGAAATCATCACCATCATGCCCAGCGTGGCAAACAGGGTCAGCGTGTAATACTCGCCCCTTGCCATCTGCGGACGATCAAGAACATAGCCGCGCGAATAGAACAGCACCACCATCACGGTGATGTAGAGGAAGACCTTCAGCAGGTCGCCCATCAGATCGCCGACGTACATGCCGCTGAAGGTATAAACGATCTGTCCGGTAGTCATCAGAATCGTGACCACGGTCGCCCCGACCAGCGTCAACTGGGTAAGAACGTAGGTCACCGTGCGCCTCTTGTCCTTGACGAACAGATCAACGATCAGGATCAGGCAGGCCATCGCCAGCATGAAAATCTCCGCACTGGCAAGGCGCAGATCGGGCGGAACAAATTGCATTTCGGCAAGCGTCATAGCGGATACCAATTATAGGATCTTGCTTACGGCGATGTGACGCAACAACTCATTGACCGAGCTGTGCATGACTTCAGTGAAAGGCTGCGGGTAGAGCCCCATGCCCAGCGCACCAAGGGCGAGCAGGGTCAGGACCAGGAATTCGCGCATGTTGATATCGGTCAGTTCGGCCACATGATGATTGGCAACTGCCCCGAATACCACACGCTTGTACATCCACAGCGTGTAGGCCGCACCAACGATCATGGTCGAGGCCGCAGCGAAGGCCACCCAGAAGTTGAATTTGACCGCCGCCAGAATGACCATGAACTCGCCGACGAAGCCGGAGGTTGCCGGCAGGCCGGCATTGGCCATGGCAAAGAGCATGAAGAAGGCGGCGAACTTGGGCATGGTATTGACCACGCCGCCATAATCGACAATCAGGCGCGAATGTACGCGGTCATACATGACGCCGATGCAATAGAACATCGCACCGGCAATGAATCCGTGTGACACCATCTGCACCAGCGCACCTTCCATACCGAGCGCACTGAACATGAAGAAGCCGAGTGTGACAAAGCCCATATGGGCAATCGACGAATAAGCCACCAGCTTTTTCATGTCTTCCTGAACCAGCGCCACCAGTCCGATATAAACGATGGCGATCAGCGACAGGGCGATGATGAAGCCGGACAATTCGTGCGACGCATCTGGGGTGATCGGCAGCGAAAAGCGCAGGAAACCATAGGCACCCAGTTTCAGTGCAATGGCCGCTAGGACGATGGACCCCCCGGTTGGCGCCTCGACGTGGGCATCTGGCAGCCAGGTATGCACCGGCCACATCGGCACCTTGACGGCGAAGGCAACAAGAAAGGCCAGGAAGATCCACATCTGCGGAACCATGGCGATCGGCATCTTATGCCAGTCAAGAATCGAGAAACTGCCGCCCGACTGAATAAACAGATAGATCAGCGAAATCAGGAACAGTAGGGAACCCATCAGGGTAAACAGGAAAAACTTGAACGCCGCATAGACGCGGTTCGGTCCGCCCCAGACGCCGATGATCAGATAGAGCGGTATCAGCGAAGCTTCAAAGAATACGTAGAACAGCATGCCGTCGAGCGAGGCGAAAATACCGTTCAACAGACCCGACATGATCAGGAAGCCGGCATTGTACTGGGCCACCTTGTTGTCGATGACCTGCCATCCGGCCAGCACGACAATGACCGTGATGAAACTGTTGAGCATCACGAACAGCATCGAGATGCCATCAACGCCCAGATGGTAATTGATGTTGAAACGCGGAATCCACGGCGCAAGCTCGACGAACTGCATCGCCGGAGTCGTCATGTCAAAGCCGGTATAGAGCGGGACGGTGACCAGCAAGCCGGCAACTGCGCCAAACAGGGCGAGCATTCGGGCCAAGGGCGCATTGCGATCCGATCCGGTCAACAGCACGACAAGGCCGGCAAAAATCGGAACCCAGATGGCGAGTGAGAGAAGCGGTGTACCTGACATATCGTTCCCAGTCTCTTTATTCGGTTCAGGCGCGCAGGAGCCAGAAGGAAAGCAGTGCGCAAACGCCAAAAATCATCGTGAAGGCGTAGTGGTAAATGTGTCCCGACTGGAAGAAGCGGGCCATCAACGAGACCCAGCCGACCAGACGTACGGAACCGCCGACGATGAAGCCGTCGATCACGCCAACGTCTCCGCCCTTCCACAGTCCTCTGCCCAGCAAGCGTGCGCCACCGGCAAAGACGACCTCGTTGAACTTGTCGAAGTAGTACTTGTTTTCGAGCACGGTGTAGATCGGCAGACAAGCCACCTTGATCGCTGCCGGAATGGCGGGTCGTACCAGATAGAAGAACCACGACAGTACGACCCCGGCGATGGCCAGCCAGAACACCGGCGAACTGAGGGCATGGGCCGCCATGGCCAGGGCACCGTGGAATTCATGGGCCAGTTCTTCCATCACTGGATGCGCTTCGGCATTGATGAAAATGGAATCCTTGAAGAAACCGCCATAGAGCATCGGCTCGACGGTGAGGTAGCCGATAATCACCGAGGGAATGGCCAGCAGCACCAGCGGCAGGGTCACCACCCACGGCGTCTCGTGCGGCTTCTGACCCGGCGCAAGACCGTGATGGTGATCAGGCGAAACTTCTTCATCATCGTGGTCGCCATTGTGCACGTCGGCCCCATGCTCGTCGGTCTTGGCATGCACGGCGGCGTGGCCATGATCGTGGGCCTTGCCGAAGCGCTCCTCGCCATGGAACACCAGGAAATACATGCGGAACGAATAGAAGGCGGTGACAAATACGCCGGCCATGACTGAGAAATAGGCGAATCCGGAACCGGTAATGTGCGACAGCGCCACGGCCTCGATGATCGAATCCTTCGAGTAGAACCCGGCGAAGAACGGGGTTCCGATCAAGGCCAGCGAACCGATCAGCGAAGTCAGCCAGGTCACCGGCATGTACTTGCGCAATCCGCCCATGTTGCGGATATCCTGCTCATGGTGCATGCCGATGATGACCGAACCTGCGCCCAGAAAGAGCAGCGCCTTGAAGAAGGCGTGCGTCATCAGATGGAAGATCGCTACCGAATAGGCCGAAGCACCGAGAGCAACGGTCATGTAACCCAACTGGGAAAGCGTCGAGTACGCTACCACGCGCTTGATATCGTTCTGGATGACACCAAGGAAACCCATGAACAGCGCGGTAATCGAACCAATGATGATGACGAAGGACAGCGCTGTATCGGAGAGTTCAAACAGCGGCGACATGCGTGCCACCAAGAAAATGCCGGCAGTGACCATGGTCGCCGCGTGGATCAGGGCGGAGATCGGAGTCGGGCCTTCCATCGAATCCGGCAGCCAGACATGTAGCGGAACCTGTGCCGATTTACCCATCGCGCCGATGAACAGCAGGATGCAAGTGGCACTCATCAGTGAAACCGTGCCGCCGGATCCGGAATAAAGCGTGATCGTGGCCTCGGCCAATGAAGGAGCATGCTCAAAAACGGTTTTGTAATCGAGTGTTCCGAAGTGCGCCAGAATCAGCCCGATGCCCAGGACGAAGCCGAAATCTCCGACACGATTGACCAGAAAGGCCTTCATGTTGGCAAAGGTCGCCGTCGGGCGGGTATACCAGAAACCGATCAGCAGGTAGGAAACCAGGCCCACGGCTTCCCAGCCGAAGAACAACTGCATGAAGTTGTTGCTCATCACCAGCATCATCATCGAGAAGGTGAACAGGGCAATGTAGCTGAAGAAGCGGTTGTAACCCGGATCGTCGCGCATGTAACCGATGGTATAAATGTGCACCATCAGCGAAACGAAGTTAACCACCAGCATCATGGTGACCGTCAACTGATCGATCAGGAAGCCCACTTCAAAGACGTAATCACCGGAGCTCAGCCACTGATAGACCGGTCCGTTGAAGGTGTTGCCGGCAGCCACATCCTGGAAGATGACTAGCGACGCAACAAAAGCTATCGCTACCCCCGAGATGGCGGCGGTATGGGCCACCCAGCGCGGAATCACGAGGCACAAAAGACCGGCAATGGCCGCCCCGAGGAGAGGTGCCAGGGGAACCAGCAGGTAGATATTTTGCATTTCCATGTTCAACCCTTCAGGCTGTCCAGATCATCCACATGGATGCTCTTCAGGTTACGGAACAGCACGACGAGAATCGCCAGACCAATAGCCGACTCAGCCGCGGCAACGGTCAAAATGAAGAAGACGAAAATCTGTCCGGCCAGATCCTGCATGTAATGCGAGAAGGCAATGAAATTCAGATTCACCGCCAGCAACATCAATTCGATCGACATCAGGATGATAATCAGATTCTTCCGGTTAAGGAAAATACCGACAATGCTGATGGCGAACAGTATCGCGCCTAATATCAAATAATGGGACAGTGTTAGCAAGGTGCCTCCCTGGTTCCTTCTGCAAGTGGTGGTGCCAGGCACCGCCACATCGTATTCCTGACTCTCAAACGCTCAAGCCTTCGTTATCTTTGCTGCTGCCCGGATTTCAGTCCCGCTTCTCGGCGGTCATTTTCAGTACGCGAACGCGATCCTTCGCTTTCACGAAAACCTGCTCCGCCGGACTCACCGACTTGCTCTTTCGCTTGCCACGCAGGGTCAGCGCCACGGCCGCAACAATGCCGACCAGCAGAACGACCGAAGCCAGTTCGAACGGATAGACGTACTCGGTAAACATCAGCCGGCCAACGGCCTGCACATTGCTGTAGGTGGCCTCTGCCTGCGGCACGTCATTCTCGACCCGGTCGAGATAGCTGACCCAGAGCACCAGACTCATTTCGGCCACCATCAGTAGCGCGACAATCGCACCCAGCGGCAGATAGCTCCAGAACCCTTCGCGCAGGCGATCAAGGTTGATATCGAGCAACATGACAACGAACAGGAAGAGCACCATCACGGCGCCAACATAGACGAGCACCAGTGCGATGGCCAGAAACTCGGCCTGCAACAGGACCCACACGCCGCTGGCACTGAAAAAAGCCAGAACGAGATGCAGGGCCGCATGAACCGGATTGCGCAGGGTCACCACACGCAGACTGGCATAAACCAGAATCGTGGCGAGAAAGTAAAAAACGAAGGTCTTGAATTCCATCGTATCAGCGCCTGTTAGCGGTATTTCGAGTCAAGCTCGCGGTCTTCGGCGATCTGTGCTTCATAGTGATCGCCATTGGCCAGCAACATGGGCTTGGTGTAATAGAGATCGCCACGCTTTTCGCCGTGGTATTCGAAAACACGGGTTTCGACAATCGCATCGACGGGACAGGCTTCTTCACAGAAGCCGCAGAAAATGCACTTGTTCAGATCGATGTCGTAACGTGTCGTACGGCGTGATTTTTGCCCGTTCGCATCTTCCCGTTCAGCCGATTCGATGACGATGGCCATCGCCGGACAGACCGCTTCACAAAGCTTGCAGGCGATGCAACGCTCCTCGCCGTTCGGGTAGCGGCGCAGGGCATGCAGCCCACGGAAACGGAAACTCTGCGGCGTTTTTTCTTCGGGATACTGGACCGTGATCTTGCGCGCGAACATGTAACGCCCGGTCACCGCCAGGCCCTTGAGCAGTTCCCTGAGCAGGAGGCTATTGAAAATCTCTTTCATCGAACCCATGTCTCGCCTCTCACTTCCAGATGTTCCAGGGCGACATCATCCAGCAGCCCACCACGGTCAGCCAGATCAGACAGATGGGGATGAATACCTTCCAGCCCAGCCGCATGACCTGATCGTAACGATAACGCGGGAAGGTGGCACGAACCCAGAAGAAAACTGTCACAACCGCCAGAATCTTGATGAACAACCACAGGATGCTGTCCGGCAGGAAACCCACCGGCGAGAGCCAGCCGCCGAGGAACAACAGGGCCACCAGCGTCGCCCCGAGCAGCATCGCCGAGTACTCGGCCAACTGGAAAACGGCAAAGCTCATCCCGGAGTATTCAACGTGGTAACCGACAATCTCGGACTCGCCTTCGGCCAGGTCGAACGGCGCACGGTTGCATTCGGCAAAGAGCGAAACCAGATAGACGACAAACATCGGCAGCAGGGACAGCCAGTTCCACGACAGGAACTTCAGCCCCATGTCGGCAAACAGACCCTGATCCTGGCCCTTGACGATGTCGATCAGACTCAGGCTGTTGGAGATCATCAACACGACGACCAGCGACAGGCCCATCGCCACTTCGTAGGAAATCATCTGCGCTGCCGAACGCATGCTGCCGAGGAAGGCATATTTGGAGTTGGATGACCAGCCGGCCAGGATGATGCCGTACACGCTGATCGAGGTCACCGCCATGACGAAGAGCAGGCCGGCATTGACGTTGGCGACAATCAGGAAATCGTTGAACGGGATCACGGCCCAGGCCAGCAGCGCCGGAGCAAAGGCAAAGACCGGCGCCAGCAGGAAAACGGCAGCGTCGGCCTTCTCCGGAATCACCACTTCCTTGAGCAGGACCTTGAGGCCGTCAGCCAGCGGCTGAATCAGTCCCCACGGACCGACGCGATTCGGGCCGATGCGCACCTGCATCCAGCCAATCACCTTGCGCTCGGCAAAGGTCGTGTAAGCCACGATCCCGAGCAGCGGGCCGATGATCAGCATGACCTTGATTACCGTCCAGACCACGGTCAGGATGTTCTGCCAGAGCACCGGACCAAAGAACCCCTGACCCAGTTGCATGGCCTGGTCAAGATACGGGATGAGAAAGCCCGGCAACAGTTGCTGCAGCGTCTCCACCATCATGCACGCTCCACGATAATCGTTCCGAACATGTCGCCCAGCGCTGCGGTCGAAGCATGAGCCGCCGACACCCGGACGCAGTCAGCCGGTACCGACTCGTCCAAACAGGCCGTCAGCAGGGCTTCACCCTGCCCCTGTTTGACATGCACCAGGGAACCATCGGCGACTCCGGCCTGCGCCAGCGTTGCGGCACACATGCGCGCCACCGGCACAGCCGCGTCATGCGTCTGCTGCAGAGCGGCGCCACGGCGCACCAGCGGATCGGCAAAATAGATCGGCACATCGGCAATACGCTGCAGGCCGCCAGCACCAGGTACCGGAGACAGCGCAACGCCGCTGATGGCATTATCCAGACCGGCGACGAAAGACATGCCCGGCGGAATGATTTCGTCGCGAACCTGCTCGCTGGAGTCGTAAGCAAAACCGGGGATATCCAGCACATTGCCGAGCACGCGCAGCACCTTCCATCCCGGACGCACATCGCCAGGCGGGCGGCAAACGCCGTTGAAGCCCTGTACCCGCCCTTCGCAGCTGATAAAAGTTCCCGAGGTTTCGCTAAAGGGAGCTATCGGCAGCAATACGTCGGCGTAATCCAGCGCCGCCTGATGCTTGAACGGAGTCAGCATGAGCACCAGATCCGCCTGCTTGAGTGCACAAATGGCCTGTTGCGGGTTGTAGCAGTCAAGTTCGGGTTCGACGCCGAGCAGCACATAGGCCTGGCGCGGCTGAGCGAACATTGCGTAGGCGTTGAGCGCCGTCGGCAGTGCCCCGGCAATATAGCCACCGACACTGTTGGCCGCTTCACCGATGAAGCCGAACGCGGCACCGGTAATCCGGGCCAGTTCACCGGCCAGGGCATGAAGCTGCGCGGCCTGTTCATTCTGCTCGGCAACATTGCCGAGGAAGATAGCGCGCTTCTCGCCCGACAAAAGGCTCTCGGCTATCGCCTGGCTTGTCGCGCACGGCTCGATCAATTCCAGACCGGCGGGAACAGCGACCTTCTTGAGTTGAGCCGCCGCTTTCACGACACCGGCCAGGGCGAGAGTCAGTCCGGCGGGAGAAACGCTAATCCGGGCATGCAGATTGATCAGCGAATCGTCGCCGCTGACCGAAAGCAGGCTGACCTTGCCCGATTTTTTGGCCAGTTGGCGCAGGCGCTGGGCGAACAGCGGGTGATCCTTGCGCAGGAAACTGCCAACCACCAATGCTGAATCAAGCTCCTTGATCTGCGCAAGCCTGAGGCCCAGCCATGGGGTACCGGCGAGTTTGCCGTCGGCCGAGAAATCACGTCGGCGCGGACGAAAATCAACACTGCCCGAACCCAGTCCACGCGTCAGTTTCTGCAGCAGATGCAGCTCTTCAAGCGTGGATTGCGGCGATGCCAGCGCGGCAATCGATTCACCGCCGTGCGTCCTAGCAATATCCTTCAGGGCATGCCCAACGTAATCGAGCGCGACATTCCAGTCGACCTCGCGCAAGGCACCATCGACGCGGATCATCGGCTTCTGCAAACGCTCCTCGGAATTCAGGCCCTGGTAGGAGAACCGATCCTTGTCGGATATCCAGCACTCGTTGATCTCTTCGTTCTCGCGCGGCAGGATGCGCATGACACGGTTGTTCTTGACCTGCACGGTCAGGTTCGTTCCCAGACTATCGTGCGGGCTGACCGACTTGCGGCGCGACAATTCCCAACTGCGCGCCGAGTAGCGGAAAGGTTTCGAGGTGAGCGCGCCAACCGGGCACAGGTCGATCATGTTGCCCGACAGTTCGGAATCAACCGTACGGCCGACAAAGGTCTGGATCTCGGAATGCATGTTTCGGTTGGCCATGCCGAGTTCCATCACGCCGGCGATTTCCTGACCAAAACGGACACAACGCGTACAGTGGATGCAACGCGACATTTCCTGCATCGACACCAGTGGACCCACATCCTTCTGAAAGACTACGCGCTTGGCTTCCTGATAACGCGAAGTGCTGCCGCCATAGCCAACCGAAAGATCCTGCAACTGGCACTCGCCGCCCTGATCGCAGATCGGGCAATCGAGCGGGTGGTTGATCAGCAGGAACTCCATCACGCCCTTCTGGGCGTTGAC
>JFJP01027252.1_pt1 | contig 15787 bp, 9 predicted proteins | sample 431651 | NCBI WGS metagenome assembly JFJP01 (sample SAMN02602958, study PRJNA72255) | Microbial mat metagenome, whole genome shotgun sequencing project. | biome: fresh water; feature: sink hole; material: water; isolation source: purple microbial (photo- and chemosynthetic) mats found in... | reverse complement strand
ATTTTTTAAAAAAATAAGGGTTGAAAATTTTCTTTATAAAGTTTAAATAAATTTTAAACCCTCTACATTATATTGATCTTCATAAAAACTTTATTTAGAGTCTCAAATCCCATAGTTCCTCCTTCTCTTGGTTTTTTCCCTTTTTCTATCTCATCCTCCATAATTTTATCTTCTTTTTCCTTTTGATTATTTTCTCTAAACTCCATCATAATTTTCCTTTTTGTTTCAATTTCCCATTCTTTTTTCCTCAGCATCAGCTCCGTTTCAAGTTTTCTTCTGACTTTCTCCTGAACATGCTGCAAAATATCAGCCAACATATGATCAATCTCATTCTGCGACTCTTTGCTATCTAAAATTTCATTATTATTATTCAGAAGATTCATATTTCTCTTATTCTTGGGGCTGTTTCCACTTATAAAAGTCTTTGGTTTCACAAAAGAAACTGAATTGTCCAAAAGATTTTTCAAATCATTGTTGCCTCTTGGAAAATCTATTTTTGGGATAATTATCTGGGATTTCTTTAATTTTATATCCAAATTCTTCAGAATATGCTTGAAACTATTCTTTCCACCTATTAACTGGCTATTGTTCTGATTTATTGTCAAGCTTTGGGAAATTCCTTTTGAAATTTCTTTGGAGATATCAGTAGAATCCAATAGATTTTTTGTGGAAGCGTATTCGATGAAATTCGGTTTAAGTGAAATTAAAGAGTTGGAATCATGTGTTTTCGATCTATTGTTCTTTTTAAAAAAACTGTCTTTCTGCGAAACTTCGAGATTAGAACTATTTATAGGCGGTAATGCGAATTTTGAGCTTTTTAAAGAACTTTTCATGTTAGGGACCAAATTTTGCTGATCATTGATAACTATTCTTTTCTTCTTTAATGAATACTCTAATTTCTTTGATAATTTCTGGACGGAATTAGGATAATCTTCATAACCTTTCACCAAAACGAGTTTTTCACGAAACTCATTTTCGAAGAACTGCATTGCATCTTTTCCTTTATAAGCTTTTTCCTCAAATTTCTTAGAAAGATAATCTCTTGCAAAGAATTTGGCATTATCTTCTGAAGAATCCATCTCAGATTTCCATATTTTCTGAGAAATTTTAATGTTTTTGTTAGCTTCCATCTCCTTTAGACTAGGTCCCATCAATTCTCTTTGATAAATATGCTTAATGTTCTCATATTGTAAATCTCTTGGAGAATATTCCTCTTTCAATAGTAAAGGACCTTTTTCGGTGTTTTTATCGTTGAGATTCAATAAAGGAAGCTTGAATTCTTTGATAGATAGCATTGATAAAAAATGGTTGACATTGATGTTTTTCTCTTCGGAAAGCAAAATCGACTTTTTATATCTGCGAAAAATAAGCTCAACAATCTTCAATGCAAACAAGATGTTTTTCCTAGTTCTTTTTATCTTATCGAGCTTCAAATTCCACACGATCGGCAATGGGTGATTTATGTTCACAGCAGCGAGCTTCTCACCAGTGAAACTCCAGATCTTTATGAAACAATCCAAAGAACTGGTCAGAATTCGTTTTTCGGCCAATGAAATTATCGATAAAGTCGTTAATTGTTCTTTATGAGCCTGGAAACTCGATAGAAGTTTACTATTGAATCTAAAAATCTCCTTAGTTTCTTGCTGGCTCACGTTAAAAGGCTCTCCTTTTACCTTCTTTATCGATGATAGGAAATCCTCTTTAGCACCTCGATAAGCATTATAATTCATGCGTTTATCAGCATGTGGCACTATTTCAAGCTTGAATTCCTTGAAAATTGAGAAAATATCATAGATTCGAACACCTCCACGCATTAAACCCAAAAAAAGCTTGCATTCTTTCGGTTCTTCACAATCATGAGAATAATCGATATCTATTAGTATTTTATTCGCAGTATTCGCAATCTTTTTCTCGAGTTTCTCTTTGAAGTCTACACTAAGTAGTGCTCCCATTGAAGCTTTTAGTTCAGAAGATTTCATCGAATCTCTTGGAGAATCCTTTGAATTATTCAATATTATAGGACTCTGAAGCTCTTCTTCTTCATCAGAATCCGCATCGTTTTTGGCTTTCTCAAGGTTTATTGAACCTATGAGCTTAAATTGAATATTTTGTTCTTTGATTTCGAAATGAACAATAAAAATTCGACAATTTGTTGTAGAGATCAAAAGAATTCCGTAGCCGTTTATAAAGCAGACATTGGTAGGCTCAATGCTATCATCGAGATCTATAGATCCCAATAATCTGCAGTATTCATAATCCCAAAGATAAATCGATTTATTGTTCGAGATTGTGACGATTATATTATGATAAACTGAAACATCTAACAGATTGATTTCTTTATTGAAAAAACAGTTTTTAATTTCTCTTTTGGTTTCAAACATGTTTTTCTCTTCTTTTTGGATGATTATCGTCGAATCCCAACCCCCTGAAATATACAGTTTATTCATGAAATCCACCTTTAAAGTCGTTATTTCATTGCTATGACCCATCAAATTCCCGCATTTCTCACCTGTATTGTATAGAAACATCATAAGACCCCCTCTATGGTCCCCTATCACGAATTTTTTGTTCTGTTCAACGGATTTAAAGATCGTAATTTCATCATCATCCTTCCTCAATAATCCTTTATAAATCTTCTTTATTCTTCCAGTTTCAAGGTCTAAAAACCTGAGGTCTTTTCTTGTACAAATCACCAGTTCATCTTGTAAGTAATTATATTCAGCCTTTATCGCATAGATCGCTTCTTTAACCTCTTTCTTTTCATTATTCTCCATGTCAAAATCCAGAAAATTCACTCTCGAGCCTAAAAAACAGATCTTTCCCATGCTTCCCAGGTCAAGAATCTTCGTAATAACGGTTTTACTGCCTACTTCAACAGTTTGAATGCATTTAAACGACCGAATATCCCATAGTTTCAAGATCCCATTATCATCAGCACTGATTAAAATGGGTGTTTTCTCTATACATTGGATAGCAGTTACCATTGAATTATGCCCAATAAGTTTTCCAAGGAGATCCTGATCAAGAAAAACAGGGTGTATTTGATAAACTGAGATAGAATTCTCATATCCAGCTGTGATGAGTACCTCATAAGTTTTGAAATATAATAGAGAATGAATACCTCCTATTGTCAAATCAATGATCAAAAGGACCTGCTTTTTCGTAAGGTCCCAGATCGTAAGGATTCTATCCATAGAACCCATAGCTATGAGCTTCATAACAGGCATCTCGATAATATCGATGATCGTGCTACGAATTTTGGGATGAGATAATTGAAAAAGAAGACTTTCATTCTCAATATCCCAAGAATTCAAAACATTGGTCCGATCTGTGGTAAGCCATACGTTCATATAGTCAATATACCAAATATTCGTCTGATATTCATTTGAAAAATTGGAAATCAAGAAACGTTTCTCAAATTCGAAGTTATCATGCGAATCCCAGAACAATAAGGAAAAGTCTTTTAAAGTAGCACCGACTCGCTGTTGACGATTTGACCAGGCGAAACTCATGATTATCACATCTTTTTTATCCTTTGAACACTTTTGCTGGAGACTTTTTTCCATTAAACAATCGATATTATACATGTTGATGCGATCAGAAAGAGAGTCTAAGGTAAAAACCTTATGTATTTCATTTGCGAAATGACCCATTTTGATGCTTTGATTATTGTGATGTGAACTGTCAGTCACCAATCGGCTTTGTTCAAGTCTTTTGAGCTTTTCTTCCGATATACCATAAATTGGAGGAGCATTTATATCGATTTCACGAATTCCTTGAGTTTCTCCTTTAAACTTTTTAGGTTCTGGTAGGTTTTTTGTCTTTATTATATAATCATCCATTGAATTTTCTGTGTAGGAATCACAAATGAAATTGGTAATATCTTGGAATTTCAAATAAGATGCCATATTCAGGTTTTCAGCTATTATTCGGAAGAATTCTACCAAAGTCATTATTAGATAAAGAGTTTCACTGGACTGATGCTCGAGGATATTAAGGAAAATTCGCACAAAATCTATTATATCGACACCTTTTTTGTCGTATTCTTTAAAAGCTTTGTCCATTTGAGAAATCTTGTCCTTTTCGATCAACGATATCAGATAGGGAATTGTGAACTTTGAAAGGAAATGCACGTTATTTTCATCACGGAATACAATGATTTTCTCAAGGATTTCTTCGATATTGTTTTTTTTGTCAGACGGTTGCATATTTACTTTGTAAAAATTCAGTTTTTTTTAATAAAATTAAAAATTTTTGAGTTTTTTATTTATTTTAAAAGTTTTTTGTCCATGTTTTTTGATCTTTTTCAATGGGTTTTTCAACCAATATACTTATTTTAGAACTCTAGCATCTCCGAGCTTTTCTAAGAAATAAAGAGTAAAGTCATCTATTTTTTTCAACTATTAATTTTTATTGAGTTTTTTTCTCATTATTTTTAAAGAACTTTTTTTTTAATAATAAAGGAGTGTTTTATTCCTTTTGTAAACATAAGACAGATGAAAAGAAAAAAATTATTTAAAATAGCGATTTGACAGTGTTGTTATTTGTATTGCCAAAGAGCTGTTTTTTTGAAGGTTTATACATTCTACTGAGAAAAGCAGAAAATTCCTCTATATTATACTCTTTTTCAATCTTATATTTGAGAATTTCATTGCTTCGGGTCTTTATCAGAGCCTTTTGCTTCAATGGGTAAACTTTCTCTTTAATAATGATCAGAATATTCAATTCGTTCTTTTCAGCGAATTCAATTTGAGATTCTAAGGAATGGTTCACGTTCTCATAAGAATATATCAGTGCTGGAATGTTGTTCAATTGACAAACCATCAAGAATTTCAGCTTTGCCTACAACGAATTTTTGATTTTTATCAATTTCATCATTAAATTTATTATTTTTTTTAATAAAATCATTAATAATTAACTTACATCAAGAACATTGAGACCCACTGAACATATCAGAGCCTCATACTTGAAGAATGAGATGATATTCCTTTTTATTTTCTCAACTTTCATCTTAGAATTTCTCCTCCTGAGCAGGAACCTATTCAAACATTCCAAATCAATCGTGAATCCTGATGCGATCTTCATTGAAAACCTTTTAAACAAAACAAAGAAAATTATAAAAGTACTAAATTCTTCGCTTTTTTCTTCGAATTTTCCGAGTTTTCTGTTTCAATGCTCGAATTGACGAGAAAATCGCCTTTACATAAAGTTCGAAGATTTATTGGAAAAGTGCCTCCAAAAACGAATTCTTCGAATTTTTCTTTGATATCTATTGTGAAGAAAAAACCGTTTTTGAAGCCAAATCTTTTAGTTTTCAGCGTAAAATCGAGGTAAATTTCAGGGCAATTTGTCTTTAAATAGCTAGAATAAGGCAATTCATTTACGACTTTCTTGGTTAAAGCATAGGATTCAAACAAATTCGTATTGATTTTCTCAAGTTTTTCCAGTATTTCTTCAATATTTGAATTATTACAGAAATAATTCAATAAAGGCCTTCGACAATTGGCGAAAGAGCCTTTGATGGCAAAAAAAGCGAGGATTTTATCAATAGAATTCCTTTCAAGTCCTTTGATTTCGCTGTTTATCCTTTGTTTTATCGCATGCGACGTCAAAGAATTCTCATGAGCTTCAGCCAAAACCTCAAGGATTTTTAATTGAAGTTTCTTGTTAAAAAGACCAATAGATTTAAAAAATTCCTTATGAAAAATTGAATGATTTATTCGTATTTTTTGAATAGAAATCTCGAATTTTTCAAGAAGTTCACAATTTAACTTCAATGTTTCAGAGAAATTATAGCAGTTTTCATCATTCCAAAGTATAATATTCTGAAATTCGCAGGTCCATTTGCTCGAAATCATTGAATTCACGTTTCTTTGGAAAACCTCTCCGATTTCGTAACATCGCAGCACGTCATTTATAAAGAGGTTCTTATTGATATTCAAAAGACTTCGTTTGAAACCGCCACGAAGCTCATTTCGCAAATAAACGATGTTTCCGTCATTATTCAGAAAACAAACGATATTTTCAGAAGTTTTACTGATGAAACTCGAAGTTTCTGAAGTGTTTTTCGCTGAGTTTTCTGAAGAATTTTTATTCGAGTTTTCGTTTTCTGAAGAATTCTTATTGGCATTTACTTGTCTAATTTTCTGTTGAAATTTGGCTTTTAGCATGTTTTTCGTATGGTCCATGAGCAAAGGCGTTCTGAGTTCAATAACGCTTCTAGAATGCATGAAATCAACGATTTCTTTTGTGCTAAGATTGCCAAAACCATTACAAACCTCTTTCATTTCAATAAGTTTCTCAATTTCTATAGAAAGAAGGTTATTATTTCTGAAGATCGCTTCTATGATTTGCTTATAATAGCTGGTATTAGGGTTCGCGATGGTTTTTATCGCGTCTTTTATGTACTCATCCTCCATCTTTGGTGGCAAAAGCTCGCTAGAAAGAAGCTCATAACCTGAAGGTCTTTTCTTTGAATCCTTCTCCATAAGCCAATGGATAATCTTCACCTGTCTTGCATGGCTTTCTTCGAACTTTTTAGGCAGTTTATCAGTGTTTCGCATAGACATCAAGATCTTAAATCTGTCATGCTTCGTTTTAAAAGGATACCACAATTCTAAGAAAATCACTCCGAGACTATATATATCGGCTTTTTGGTTATATAAAGGCTTTTGATGATCGAGATCAGGACTTCGATAGAAAAAAGTACCGATTTTCTTCGTGATTTCCATTTGCACAACATCCCCATAATTCTCGAAAATATCTTCAGAAAATGAGGAATTATAAAGATTCGAGAAATCTTTAAGATTCGGTGATTTTGCTAGGCCAAAATCACCGATTTTTATATCATCGGAAGAATCTAAAAAGATATTTTCAGGCTTTAGGTCTCGGTGAATGATTTTCTGACCATGGATGTAGTGGAGACCTTCAAGGATCTGGTGGAAATGACGCCAAATTAAAGCAGGGTTTGAGTGGATTGAACCTTCTTTGATAAGATCGCGGAGGGATTTCTGACAGAACTCCGTCTGGATGTAGAGGATCAGAATTTTTTTATTAGATGTTTCAGCTTTGTTATCCAAAGGCTTTTCTGAAGAAAAATGGATTTTAAAAGAAAAATTAAAAAAAGAATTAAATTAAAAAATAAATTAAATTAAATAGAAATTAAGAGAACCGTTTTGAGATTTGTTGGTAAAGGTGGAGGAAAAATTGAATTTCATAGAGCTGGTGTTGAAGCAGGAGTTGCTGGATTCGTTGGAGTTGCTACTCGAGGAAGATTCTTCATCAATGACAGTGTGAGGGTCCTTTTTTTTTTTTAAATAAAATAAAATAAAAATAAATTATTTTTTTATAAATTTTTTAGAAATGGCTCAAAAATTTAAAAGAACCAGATTTTCAGCTTCGGTCTCAACTTCTTCGATCCAAGCCTGATAATATCTCAAAACATACTGATGATGCATCAGACTTAATGTTTGAACCTCTCTCATAATCCTATTAAGAAATCTACCTTGATAAATCTTGATTTTCTTTATCGCATAATATCGCCCATCGATCCTATTCTTCGCCTTTATAACCTCACCGAAAGAACCTTTTCCAATATTTGCGATTTCTTCGAAATCCATTAAATATCGTGAGTTTTTGTTATTTTTTGAGCTTTTTTCATTTTGTGAGTTTTTTTCGTTTTGCAAGTTTTTTTCGTTTGGTGAACTTTTCTCATTTTGTGAAATTTTGTCTTTTTGTGATTTTTTTTCATTTTGCGAGCTTTTTTCAGTGTTTTTTGAATCTTCAATTGTTCTATCTAGAGACACAGTCTTCGATAAAAATGAGCTAGAAGGATTATGAGTGACATCAAGATAAAAATCCATTTTTTTTCCAAGAATTTCCTCGAAGGAATTCTCCGAAAAATTCGAAAATAAGAGATTTTCAACGAATTTCGAATCTTTTTCAGTGCTTTTGCTAAGAATTTCTCGAAATTTCCCGAACTTTTCAGTCAGTAATTTTTCATATTTTTCTGAGCTTTTTCGTTCAAAAAGCTTGAAAACTTCGTTATTTTCTATGAAACTCATTTTCTTGAGTTCTTTGAACGCTAAATTAGAAAATTCATTGATATTTATCCCAATAATTTTGGCGAAAATCATTGATAAATTCTTCAATAAATTAACAATGAGAAGATCTTTCTCCGAAATTACGATTTCTGCCATAGATTTCTTCACAAAAGTAGCAGAATTTTCTTCTTTTTCATCACTTTCTTCATTTTCTCGTTCTTTTAACCATTGCATTCTCAGTTTATTCTCTTTATCTTCATCCATCTTCATTAAATCCAGGTATTCTTCGCGTTTTTTCTTCTCGATTTCTTTCAATTTCTCCGTTTCTTTTGCTTGATTTTCTCTTTCTTTCTCAAGAATTTCCAGTTTTCTTTGTTGTTCTTTCAGCATCTCTTCATATAGTTTATTCTCATTTGCCAGAGTTTCTTGTGATCTTTGATGTAATTCGCTGAGCATTAACTGCGCTTTGTTGATCAAGTCGAAAAGCATTGCTCGGCCGTTTAAACGCAAGGATAAATCGAATAGGTTTTGAAGGATATCGTTCCGTTCGATGTTTTTTATGTTCCCGCAATCCCCGATTTCGATTTTTGGGATCTTTTTTGAAAAAAAAATGGTTGAAATTAAGATCTTATGTTGAAAATGTAGATTTTTATAAGAAATTTAATATATTATTCCTATAATCACTCTTCTGATCAAAGAGAGCTCATGCATATCATGTTTTTTATGAAGAAAATTGGAATTTTCTCCTTATATTGCATAGGAAACATGGGCTCTCTTTGATCATAAGAAGTTATTTATGGTAATCATTGTTTTTTTAGAAATAAAAATATAGTTTTATTCTTTTTAGCTTGGGAACCTGTTCAGGGTATTGTTCTTCGAGATGGAAATTCAAAACTAAATAGGTGAGATTTGATTTTTCCTCTTGTAAAGGAAATAGCTGAATTTTAAAAGATTTGTAATAGCCTGGCTCAGGGGAAATCATCTAACAATAATTAAAGAATTAATGCAAAAATATAGAATGGAAAAACTTCCATATTGTCAAAATAGATATGTTTTAGAGTCTCGATTTCTTCTTTGATCATTTTATGCTCGAAAACAAAAACTGGCTTCGCAAGGCGATTCTGGGATTGAAAAGACATAATTTTATTGATTTTTAAAAGTTTTTAATTAAAATTCATGGTTTGATTGACTAAAAACATAAGAAATTAATGATAATCCATTTAAAATACTTATTTTTTTTCATATTCTGAAAAGAAAATCACAACAAATGAACATAAATGAGGAATTTGATCAGGAAATTCAAATCGAAAGTCTTCCTTATCGTACATATATATGTTCATTAAAAAACTTGAGTAAATTTGTGATAATCTAAAGCAATTATCATGAATTTCTCAGAGGAAATCTCTTCAAAACTTTCTTCGGTTTTCGAACTTCGACAAGAAAATAAAAAAAACGAGCCAAATTCACAAATACAAAAAATGCTGAAAAAACCCTTGGTAAATCCTTCTAAATTTTTCTTTCGCAAGCAAAGTCATCACAATCACACACACCTTAATGAAAGTTCAAAATGTGATGAAGAAAATTCCGAAGACATAGAAAGCAGTCAAGCCCCATTCAAATTTCATCGAAAAAAACGAGAAACTCAGGTCTTTGTTGAAAGCGAAACGGACTTTTTGAAAGAAAATACACCATTTAATTCAGCAACTATTCACATTAGGAAAAAACCGGAAAATGAAACAATGAAAGAAATGAGCGAAATGCTAGAGCTTCAAAAGAAAATCGAATTGAATCGATTTCTTTACGAAAAGTTTCGAGTTTTTTTACAGAAGAACGAAGAAAGCGAATGGAAGGGTCTTGAAGATGATTTTCAAGAAGAGGATCAATACAAAGAGGCTCTTGAGAATAATTCTCAGGAAAATCGTGAGAATAGCTGCTTCTTGGAAATCGTTGAAATGAGCGATATAGAGAAAAGTTTCATCGATCTTAATTTACTTGATAAAAGAATGATTTATTATAAAATAAAACTCATTTTTCTTACTTTTCGCAAGTACAAAAATTGCAATTTTTTTTCGAATTTTTTTGAATAGAAAAAGCTCAGAATTTTGTTTAAGAATCATCACGCATCCTCTCTTTGACCTGATTACCCTAATCGTGATCATAATAAACTGCACAACGATCCTGATCGATAACTCCTCCTTAACAGGCGGCTCAACGAATCCAACTCCAATCTTGGTAAAAATGGATACTTTTTATTTCGTGTTCTATCTTATCGAACTCACACTAAAGGTTGTAGCCCATGGTTTCTTTATGAACGAAGGGGCTTATTTATCTGATGGTTGGAACGTGTTAGATTTTTTCATAATTTTAACAGCTATAATCAATAAAATCATCAGTGATTACGGCTTTAATCTCAAAGCCTTAAGGTCTTTAAGAGTTCTTCGGCCTTTGAAAGTCATTGCTTCTTTGAAACAATTACAAACGATTTTAGAATCACTTTTTCTGGCTATGCCTTTACTCGCTGATTCTTTCCTGATATTGATCTTCTGCTATCTATTATTCGCTTTAGCTGGACTGCAATTATTCCCTGGCCTTTTGAAAAAACGATGCATTTTCCAAAGAACAGGACTTTTGGCAAGTTCTGATGCGCTTTGTGGGAATGCCAACTGTTCTTCTGGTCAAATTTGCAGTAAATTGATCAATAATCCTAATTATGGACTGATGAACTTCGATAATATCTTTTATTCGTTCCTCAATGTTTTTCAGATCGTTACGCTTGATAATTGGACTTCAATAATGTATTCTGTTCAAAAAACCTTCACGAATTATGTTTCAATATATTTTCTGCTGCTTGTAATCATCGGTGGGTTATTCCTTGTGAATCTTACTTTGGCTATCATAAAGGTAAAATTTTCGGGATTGAACAGCAAAAGCTCAAAGCCGATGAAAAGTTTGATAAAAGTTCAAAAAATCTACGATTTTCTTCAATTAAAAGAAATGAACATGTGGAATTCAAGGGAAATGAGGAAAAGCTCGAAAACTTTGATAATACATGCACTTCCTTCAATTTCGAAGACTAAGGACAAAAGTGTGAAGATTTTTGATAAATTTGATCAACATTTGATATGTCCCGCAAAAATCAGCAAGAAACCTAATCCTTTTTCAATGAAACTTCTTTCGCATATAAAACTCGAATTGGGGAAAATTACCAATGGAATCACTTCATATGCCAGTGAAATCGGCAAAGCTACCATGCATTTAGGCAAGACTGTTGGCATGAACCGATTAATTAAAGCAATGGATAAGATTTCTCCATTGAGATTATTGAAAAAAAGCCAAGGAAATGTTCTTGAAGAATTGGATAAAAAGACAAGAAAAATCGAGAATTTAAATCCAAAATATCTGAAATTACAGATAAAATTCCAGAAAGAATATGTGAATAATAGTCAAAACGACATTTTACACAAAGATCTTTTCAAGAAAAAAGCCTTTATTTTGGTGAGTTCTATGTATAGGAACCGTCATCAGACTAAAAGAAAAAGAGTTCTGAAGAAAAGAATATTGAATAAAGCAGGGAATTCTTCAATATATAGAATACCAAAAAGTGTTGAAAAAGAGAAAAAAGTAGTGAGTTGCATGAAGATTGCTTTGAAAAACACGTTCTTCGTAATGCCAAAGACTTTCAAAAATGAGATTGATAAAACCCTTTATAAATTGAATAATATGACTATTTCACCGAAGAATCTGAAAACGAGAGCGCAAAGAGCGAAAATGAAAGCGAAGAGGATTGAGATCGGGAATAAAAGGATAAAGTATGAAGAGTTCAGAAAACTTTGGGAAGAGGATTTGGAGGAAAATGAGGAGAGGAGAGTTTTGCAGGAAGAATTGTTTAATAATGTTGAACTTTATGACAGAATAAAGGTAATAAATTATTTTTGTTTTTATTTCAATTTTTTTCTTTTTTATCTTATTTTTTATTTTATTCATTATTTTTTTTTCTCACACAATTGAAAAATTTTCTTCAAAAACTAATTTTTCAATAATCTGTTGAAAATTTTCTTGATAAATTATTCATTAAATTCAAAGAAAAAAAAGCTCGAAAGAAACCATTGGTCCGGCAACAACGTAATGAAGTTCACTTTCCATAATTCCCAGGGTCACATAAAAAAGATCCTTCTAAGTCTCTCCCTGATCAAAGAGGACCTTTTCATGATCAATTTTTATCCTATTCTGATTCTCTTTATCTCTTTCTTGAACAAATTGATCCAATCCTACATCTTTGTGAATCTTATTTTTCTTATAGTTCTGATGAACGGCCTGATCCTTTGTCTAGAAGGCATGATTTCTGATGATTATTTATTGAATTTCAACTATTTTTTCACATTTATCTTCACGGTAGAAATGGTTTTCAAAATCTTAGGTCTTGGCATTCGAACTTATTTACAAGACGTCTTCAATACAATGGATGCTTTTATAGTGATTTTCTCAATATCAGAGGTTCTTCTTACAATGATCGTGACCAGTACTTTTCAATGGCTTCGAACTCTTCGTTCCCTTAGAGTTTTTCGAATTTTTCGAATTTTACGAAATCTAGAATATATCAAAAGAATTGTGAATTTCATTCAGAAAAGCTTTTCTTCTTTTATTTATATTGCAGGTCTTCTTATTTTGTTCAATTTCGTCTATGGGCTTTTAGGAATGGAGCTTTTCACGAATATAAGCCTGAAAGAATCAAATTTAAAGGCTTATTCATTCGATGATTTCTCGAGCAGTTTCATTTGTGCTTTTGACCTATTAACCTTAGATAATTGGACGAATATATTGATAGTTGGCAATAATTCTGATGCAGGAATGATGCAAACTGTTATTTATTCAATTTCTTGGATATTCATTGGGAATTATATCTTAATGAACCTTTTTCTTGCAGTTTTATTGGATGGATTGACAAATGAGCTTATTGATGGTGAAAACAGGAAAGTTTTGAATAAATTATCAGGTTTTTCAGCGGAAAAAATAAAAGATTTCGAAATTATTAATAAACTTATGGGGAAAAAAGCGAATATAGAGGATCCTGACTTGAGAAAATCGAATTCATGCAAAAGAATCAGCAATTTATCAATGGAGACTTTCACAACGCAGATTTCGAATAAAATTTCGTTAACTGACCGAAAGCCGAATGATCTCTTTTATTTGATGAGCAGTCCTTGCGAATATTCGCTTTTTCTTTTCAATAAAAACAATCTTTTAAGAAAATTTTGCTATAAATTCGCGTTTCATTCAATGTTCGAAACCGTAATTCTGTTTATTATTGTGATTTGCTCAATAAAAATGATCATTGATACTTATGAGGACGAGAACAATGTGTTGTTGCTGATCATTGAATACAGTACAACATTCATCTTTGTGATCGAATGCTTGATGAAAATCATCGCAAAAGGCTTTATTTTACATGAAGATACTTATTTAAGAGAAAGCTGGAATCAACTGGATTTTCTGATTGTCGTTTCTTCAGTGATTTCTATTGTGTTCGAACAAATCAATATCCCCTTTATAAATGTTTTTATTGAAATATGAAGGGATTTTATATTATTTTAATAGGTTATCAGAATATTGAGAGTGATGAGACCCTTAAGATTTATTTCGAAGAATGCGAATATAAAGATTGTGGTTGTGGCCTTATTGGAGTCTTTGCACGGCATCCTGAACGTTTCGCTCATTATTTTTGTTATTTGGTACGATAATATAATTATGTTTTGATGTTTTCTTTAATTTGATTTTTTTCGATGAACAATTAAGATTCGATAAAAAAATAATTTTTGATTAAAATTTGATATATTCTGATAAATATTTGATTTTTTATTTGATTATAAAGGATCATGTTCGCATCCTTCGGAGTTTCAATTTATCGCGACCGTTTCGGCTATTGTGGCGACGTTCTAAATTACAACATAGGAATCGCAAACTGTCTTCCTCCAAAGCAATGGAATATTTACCCTTATAACTTTGATAATATCTACAAAGCAATGTTCACGTTATTAGTGATAGCTACTTATGATGGATGGATCCCGATTTTAGGTGTTGCAGTGAATGCGAATTATGCAGAATTTGGTCCCACAGTGGATAATTCACGATATAGTTCTTATTTTTATTTCGTTTTGTTCATTATTGTGATCCCGATTTTCTTCATTAATTTATTCATCGGTGTTATTTTCTATCATTTTGTCATTTCCGAAAAGAAAAGCAAGAACGTTATGTTAACAGATTCACAAATGAGATGGGTACAGATGCAGAAGATCATATTACAAATAGGGCCAAAATACGCTCAGTACAAATCCCCAACGAATAAATTTCGAAAATTTTGCTGTTCTATCATCAATCATCGATATTTCGAAGTAGCAATTTTGTTTGTGATTTGTGGGAGTATTGTGAATATGGCTTTGATTTTCGATGATTCTCCACAGTATTATTCTGATAATGTAGCCTTAGTGGACCAGGTTTTCATGTTGTTTTTCGTAATAGAGATAATAATAAAAGGCTTTGCTATGGGTTTTATGGGGTATTTCGTACAAAGATGGAACCAATTCGATTTTTTTATCGTGGTTTTTGGGCTCATTGACCTTATTATTAATATTTTTTTCTCAAAAGATTTGCTTTTATTTCAAATGGGACCGAAAATTCTCAGGGCTGTAAGGATGTTAAGAATAGGGAGATTATTGCGATTAGTGAAGAAATTCGATGGAATGCTGAAATTATTACAAACTTTAGTGTTTTCTTTACCCATGACCTTAAATGTGCTTGCGTTATTGATGCTGATTTTTTTCGTTTACACGGTTATTGGATGCTCACTTTTCCGAGATGTAATCATTGATGATTATGTTAATTTCAAGAATTTCTTATTCGGGCTCATGACACTGTTTAAGATGAGCACAACAGACAATTGGAGCAGCACGTTGCTCATCATTTTGGATAATAATCGTAAATTTTAAATAAAATTTTACTTTTTTATTCATAATGAGTTTTTTAAATTTGAGTTTTAATAAAATTTGATATTTTAATAAATTTGTTTTTATTAAAATTTTATATTATAGCCTATTGTCCAATATATTTTGTGAGCTTTATTATCATCAGCCAATTCATCCTTACAAACCTCTTTATTCTGGTCCTTTTGCAGCAGTTTGCTGAATCCGAAAGTTCCTTAAAAAACTCAAAATCTCCTTTACAAGAGTTTCAGGAATATGTGGATAAATTCAGAGCCGCTTGGATCGAATGCACTGAGAAATACAAAGGCCAAAAAATGAATAAATCTCATCTTTTGAGGTTCTTTCGTATTTTAGAATCTCCATTAGGTTTTTTCTTTACAATTTTCTTGAAAAAAACTAACAAAGTCTTGTTTAAAAAGGCTTCAAAGATGAAGAAAATGTTGAAACAATCGCAAAATCACTCATGGAAATGAAGATAATAGGGTCTTTAATCTATGATTTTTCTTTAAATTTCTCATAAAATTCTTAAAAAAAAGTGATAAAGAAGGCTTTGTTTTTTTCAACGAGCTTCTCTTCAAAACGATGCGAAACGTCTACGGAGCTGCGATCTTTGAATCCTCGAACAAAATGATCATTAACGAACTGAAACGACAAGAGAAATTTATCATCCAAAAGCTCGAAATGAAGCAGCAGCATTGTCGCGGCGGAAAATTTTATAAAGTTTTTAAAAACCTCATTAAAAATTCGTTTTGTAAATAACTTCGATTT
>JFJP01020446.1_pt1 | contig 15787 bp, 13 predicted proteins | sample 431651 | NCBI WGS metagenome assembly JFJP01 (sample SAMN02602958, study PRJNA72255) | Microbial mat metagenome, whole genome shotgun sequencing project. | biome: fresh water; feature: sink hole; material: water; isolation source: purple microbial (photo- and chemosynthetic) mats found in... | reverse complement strand
TTCTCGCCGAGCTTGAACGCGGTGGTCGGGCTGACCGGGCCGAGGATGGCGTCGCAGGTGGCGAAGGCCTGCTCGAAGTCGCGGCAGATCAGGCGGCGCACCTGCTGCGCCTTCTTGTAGTAGGCGTCGTAGTAGCCGGTGCTGAGGACGTAGGTGCCGAGCATGATGCGGCGCTTGGCCTCGGCGCCGAAGCCCTCGGCGCGGCTCTTGCCGTAGACCTGGCGCAGGTCGGCGGCCTCGGCGTGGTGGCCGAAGCGGATGCCGTCCATGCGCGAGAGGTTCGACGAGGCCTCGCCGGTGCCGATGACGTAGTAGGTGGCGACGGCGTACTGCTCGTGCGGCAAGGTCACCGGCACCAGGGTCGCGCCGAGCGCCTGGACCTTGGCCTTGGTCGCTTCCAAGGCGGCGCGCACCGCCGGCTGCAGGCCTTCGGCGTGGGCGGCGACATGGCCGATGCGCAGGCCGCGCAGCGCCTCGCCGGTGGCTGGTGTCAGCGCCCGTGGCGCCGAGGTGCTGTCGAGCGGATCCTGCCCCGCCATCGCCGCCAGCACGGCGGCGGCATCGTCGGCGTTCGCGGCGAACGGGCCGATCTGGTCGAGCGACGAGCCGAAGGCGATCAGGCCGTAGCGCGAGACGCTGCCGTAGGTCGGCTTCAGGCCGAGGCAGCCGCACAGACCGGCCGGCTGGCGGATCGAGCCGCCGGTGTCGCTGCCCAGGCTGACCGGGACGTAACCGGCGGCGACCACCGCGGCGCTGCCGCCGGAGGAGCCGCCAGGGATGCGCGCAGGATCGACCGGGTTCCGCACCGGGCCGTAGCAACTGGTCTCGTTCGACGAGCCGAAGGCGAACTCGTCCATGTTGGTCTGCGCCACGACGATGGCGCCGGCCGCTTCCAGCCGGGCGACGGCGGTGGCGGTGTACGGCGCGACATACCCTTCCAGCATGCGCGAGCAGCACGTCGCCGGCAGCCCGTCGATGCACATGTTGTCCTTCACCGCGATCGGCACGCCGGCCAGCGGCAGGCGCGCGCCGGCGCGCACGCGGGCATCGACCGCGTCTGCGCAGGCGAGGGCGCGGGCGCGGTGCACGCGGATGACGGCGTTGAGCTTGTCGCCTTCGCAGGCGGCGAGCGCGGCCTCGACTGCAACGCGGGCGGAACGCCCGGCGTTGACTGCGGCGGCGATGGCGAGGGCGGTTTCGCGGCTCATCGCTCCACCACCTTCGGCACCAGGAAGGCGCTGTCGTTCTTCTGCGCCGCGTTGCCCAGGGCGGCGGCGGTCGGCAGCATCGCCGTCGGCACATCCGCGCGCGTCACGTTGACCAGGCCGGTGACGTTGGCGATCGGCTCGACGCCGGTGGTGTCCACGCCGGCCAGCTGGTCGACGTAGCCGACGATGGCCTCGAGGTCATGGGCGCGGCTGGCGATCTCGCTGTCGGACAGGTCGAGACGGGCCAGCGACGCGAGGTGGCGGACCTGCTGCTCGCTGATGGGCATGGGCGCGGAGGCTAGGGGAGTTGGCGTAGGGGCAATGGCCCGGGAGCGCCGAGCTCCAGCTCGGCCGGGGCAATGTGGTCAGCGACCGCCATCCATTGCCCCGGCCGAGCTGGAGCTCGGCGCTCCCAGGATCGCCTCAGCCAACGCGAAATCCCCAGGCTCGGTGATCTTCAGGTTGAGCGGATCACCTTCGACGAGCGCCACCGCGTGCCCAGCGCGCTCCAGCACCTCGGCATCGTCGGTGCAGCTCCAGCCCTCCGCCGCGGCGCGGGCGAAGGCGGCGAGGCCCTCGGCGCGGCGGAAGCCCTGCGGCGTCTGCGCCAGCCACAGGTCGGCGCGCGGCACCGTCGCCGCCACCATGCGCCCGGCATCGCCGCGCTTCACCGTCGCCGGGCAGGGCAGGGCGACCAGGGCGGCGACGTGGGTGTCGAGGGCGGCAAGGCAGGCGGCGATGCAGCGGCGTGGCACCAGCGGGCGGACGGCGTCGTGGACCAGGCAGCGGTCGCCACGGCTGGCGCGCAGCGCGGCATGCACCGAGGCCTGGCGGTCGGCGCCGCCGGCGACCACCAGCACCGGCATCGGCGCCCCGGCGCAGGCGGCGCGCAACTCGTCGAGGCGCTCGGCTGGGCCGGCGACCACCGCCTCGTCGACCAGGCCGGCGAAGGCGTCGAGCGAGCGCCGGATCACCGGCACGCCGGCGAGCGGCAGCAGCTGCTTGGGGACGGCCGAGCCGAAGCGCGTGCCGGCGCCGCCGGCCGGCAGCAGCAGGGAGATCATTCCGAGAACGGCGTCTTCGGTCCGGTGCCGTCGGACTTCGGTGCCAGGGCGCGCGAGGGTGGTTTGGCGCCGGCTACTGGCTTGCGCGGCGGTGCGCCGGGCTTGCGCGCTCCGGCCGTCCCCGGCTTGGTCGAGGCCGTGCCCGGCTTGGCGGCGGCGCGGGTCGAGGACTTGGACGCCGGCTTCGGGGCGCCGCCTCCGTACAGGCCGTTGGGCAGCAGCCATCCCTTCAGGAACAGGCCGATCGGGATGAAGGTGAGCAGCGTCCACAGCATGAGGTGGGGCTTGCTGTGCTTCCAGGCGCCGGCGAAGCCTTCGCCCCGGCTGACCTTGTACCCGTAGTTGCCCGCCAGCAGCCTCCAGGCCGACGGATTCCACATCCCGTTCCACTTGATCGACTGGCGGCCGGCCTCGAAGGCCTGGAGCGGGCCGCGCTGCGTTTCGAGATGCATGTACCAGTGGCGGGCGGCGAAGTCGCTGTTGTTGCCGGCTTCCTTGTAGTACATCGAAGCGGTCTCGATCAGCTCATCGCGCCGCTCGCCCTCGGCCGTAGCCGCCAGTTCGCGGGCGCAGTGGCCGAGGTAGCGGTAGACGGCCCAGCGGCGCTTGGCCGACTCGGCCGGCTCGACCGGGATGTTGTCGCGCGCGTCGGCGAACAGCTTCTGCGCCGCCGACCAGTTGCCCAGGTTGAAGGCGTTGATCGCCAGGGTCAGGCGCTCGTCGTCGCTCTGCGCCTCGACGTTCTCCAGCACCTTGGCCGCCTCGTCCGGCTTGCCGCTGCGCGACAGGGCGAGCGACAGGTTGAAGGGCAGGGCCCGGTCGGTGGCGCCGGCGTTGAACGCCTGCTTGAGCATGGCTGCCGCCTCTTCGTAGCGCTCGAGCCGCAGCAGGGCGTCGCCTTTCCACAGTTTGCCGTCGCGGTTGGCCGGTTCGAGCTGCAGCGCCTCATCGAGGGCGCCGAGGGCCTCGCGCAGCTTGGCGCTGCCCGGATCGGCCTTGCCGGCGGCGATCAGGCGCTTGCCCAGCTCCAGCCGGGCGCGGCCGAGGCCGAACCGGCTGTCGGCGTCCTTGCGGTCGAGCCTGGCGGCGGCGCTGAAGGCCTCGTCGGCCTTGCCCAGCAGGACCTCGGCCTGATCGGGGGTCTGCAGCGCCTGCACCGTGCGCACACGGCCGAGTTCGTAGAGCGCGTCGCGGTAGTCGGGCTTGGCGGCGATGGCGCGGTCGAGGGCGGTGGCGGCGGCGGGCAGGTCCTTGGCCCGCTGGGCCTGCTTGGCGCTGATGAAATCGAGGATCGGTGCCGAGCCGTTGCTGCGCGCCTTCGCCGCTGTGAGGTAGACGCCCAGTCGCTGGTCGTTGCGTGCGACCAGCGCGACGATCGCCGCCTGGGCGGCGACCGCGCCGCCCGGATCGCTGGCGTCGGTGAACATGTCAGCGACCTGGAACGCATGGTCGTAGCGGCCGAGCAGGGCCAGGGCCTGCATGCCGAGGGTCGCGGCGACCGCGTCGGTCCTGCTGAGGCTGATGGCGGCACGCGCCGCCTTCCACGCTCCGCTGGGATCCCCGGCGCGCAGCCGGGCGTTGGCCAAGGCGCGGTGGCCGTCGGGCCATTTGGGATACTTGGCGGTGATCGTCTCGACGCTGGCGACGGCCTCCGCGCCACCGGCATCGAGCGACTCGGCGACCGGTCCCCATTCGGCCTCGGTCGGCGCATCCGCGGCGCAGGCGAGGGCGGCGGCGAGGAGCAGGGCGGGGATGCTGGCGCGTGTGGACATGGGTTGCTTCATTCGGCGTAGCCGTGGGCGCGGGCCTCGGCGGTGATGTCGTCGGCGGTGCGGGCGATGAGGGGCTGCGGCATGACCGTGGCGGTCGCCGCGACGGTGACGTCGCCGGGCCACAGGTCGACGGCGAGGTCGGCCGGGAAGCGTTGCCACCAGGGCAGCGGGCTGAGCGCCGTGGCGCGGCCGATGTTCAGGCGGCCCTCGGCGTCGCGCAGCATCCACACGGCGGGGATCTCATAGGGCAGGGGGCCGCTGCGCTGCAGCGCCGGGGCGCCGTCGCGCACCGCCATGGCGGTGGCCGAGCGCCCGGCCGCCTGGTCGGCGCCGGCCCCGTCGATGCGGGCGGTGTGCACCAGACAGCCGGTGCAGGGCAGGGCGAGGATGGCGCAGAGGATCGCGCGCATGAGGGCTGCACGGTAGCCCGGGAGCTGGCCTGCGGAAGCGTTGCCGTGTCGCCCCCGGGAGGCGCGTGACTCGCAGGGAGGCTGCACCAGCTCGCCGCCAATCCCATTGCCGCATCGCCGTCCGCCGCACCATCCCGGCGCATGGGCGTGGAACAGTCGGAACTGCTGGCCTGGTATGCGCAGCACCGTCGCGACCTGCCCTGGCGTCAGACCAGCGACCCCTACCGCGTGCTGGTCAGCGAGACCATGCTGCAGCAGACCCAGGTCGCACGGGTGGTGCCGTTCTACGAGCGCTTCCTCGCCCAGTTCCCTGACGAGCGGGCTCTGGCGGCGGCCTCCGACGAGGCCATCCATCGGGCGTGGAAGGGCCTGGGCTATCCCAGCCGCGTCGAGCGCCTGCGTGCCGCCTGCGCCGCGGTGCTGGCGCGCGGCTCGTGGCCACATGACGTCGCCGGCCTGATGGAACTGCCCGGTATCGGGCCGTACACCGCCCGCGCTGTCGCCGCCTTCGCCTTCGCCGCCCCGGTGGCGGTGCTCGACACCAACGTGGCGCGGGTGCTCTGCCGCTTCGGCGGCCTCGATCCGGCGGCCGGCCGCGAGGCCCTGCAGGCCGCTGCCGACGCCGCCCTGGCGGTCGCGCAGCCGGTGGCGTGGAACAATGCGATGATGGAACTGGGCGCGCTGGTGTGCACGGCGCGCACGCCGGCCTGCGCCGCCTGTCCATGGACGGTGCGTTGCGTCGCCGCGCGCGACCCTGGCCGCCTCGCCGCCACCGCCGCGCCGCTCAAGGTGGCCAGCGCCAAGGTCGCGTATGGTGAGCCGGCCCCGCCGCGCGGCACGCCGATGGTCAAGGTGGTGCTGGCCCTGATCCATCACGACGGCCGCTACCTGGCGCAGCGCCGGCCGGCGGACAAGCATGCCGGCGGAGTGTGGGAGCTGCCCGGCGGCAAGGTCGAGGCCGGCGAGGACGAGCGCCGCGCCCTCGCCCGCGAGGTCGCCGAGGAGCTCGGCGTCGAGGTGCTGGCCGCCCGCCACCTGCTGACCTGGCATCACCGCTATCCGGACCGCTGGGTGCGGCTGGCGTGCTACCGCGTACGGCTGTTCGCGCCCGAGGCGGTGCGTCCGCTGGCCAGCGACGGCCTGGAGTGGTTCGCCCCGGCCGAGCTGCTCACGCAGGTGTTCCCCGCCGGCACGGCCCCGCTGGTCGCGCGGCTGCGGAGGTACCACCGGCTGGGGTGATGGCCTGGGACCGGCTATTCCATCCACGCCCAGCGCTGCGTGCCGCCCGCCACTCCGCCATCGACCAGGCGCGCCTCGCGCGCGGCGGCGAGGGCGGCAGGCAGCCGGAGTTCGCGCCACGTCCCAGGCCCGTCGCTCGCCAGCGCCCGGCCATCGACCAGGGACACCCACACCTCGCCATCGGGCAGCACCAGCAGCCAGCATGCGGGGGCGGGCAGGAACTCGTCGCGTTCGCTGCCGTCGCTGCCGAGCCAGCCGAGACGGTCGTCGCGACCGGGCGGGAACAGCACCACCGCCCCGTCCGGACGCGGCCAGGTGCGGCCGGGCAGCACAGGCAGGCGGCGCGGGCGCACATCGAGCTGGACCGCGCCGGTGCCGGTATCGAGCAGGATCAACCGGGAGTCGCCTTCGCCGATCACCAGGCAGCCATCGACCAGAGCCAGGCTGCGGCTGGGCACCGTGCCTTCGCCTGCGCTGAGCCAGCGCGTATACCAGCGCGACCGGCCGTCGTCACGGCAGACCGCCATGGTCCGCTCGCCGTCATCTTCGACCAGCCAGGAGCGCAGGCCGACGACCAGCCCGTCGCGATTGCGCTGCGGGCCCTCGTTGGCCGGCCATGGCGTCGGCTGGCCTGCCAGTTCGCGCCGAGCCGGCACGGACGGCCTGGGCTCCGGTCTGGCGCGCGGCGCGACCGCGCTGGTCCACGCCGGTTCGGGCAGGCAGAGTTCGCTGGGATCGCGCGGCAGGGGGGCGAGATCGTCGGCGCCCGGCGGTGGCGTCCGGCCGGCATACAGCGCGAGCGCGGCGTGTTCAGCGGTGCCGGCAGCCATGCGTCCGGCCGCCTCCCAATCGCCTCGGGCGAGGGCGTGACGCATGCGCGTGGCGCGGTCGGCGTCTGGCGGGGTGGTGATGGGCAGGCCGAGGCGCTCATCGTCGGCCCCGGACTGGTAGGCAGGGATGGCCCAGGCGCGGCGATCCGGCGCCAGCACCAGCGGTGCGCCATGCAGGTCGCGGGCCAGGCTCCAGCCGAGGCCGACCGGCAGGCCGTGGCGGTGCGCCACCGGCGACCCGCCGTCCCACCACACCAGGTGCCGCGCGGTCAGCCACAGGCTGGTGCGGCCGGAGGCCAGCGGCGTGCCCAGCGGCGCGCCGGGCAGGATGACCCGGGCCGGGGCTTCATCGAGGCGCCAGCCGGCCAGGTCCTGGGCGAAGAAGGCGACCGCGCCGTCCACCCCCAGCGGCATGACGTCGGATGGCAGGGGCGGCAGCGTCCGCACGTCGCCGGCGTCGTCGAGCCAGCGCAGGCCGCGGTCGTCGGCCAGCAGCACGCCGCCGGCGCCGGTCCACAGCTGGGCCCCCGGCGCCAGCCGCCGGCGCCAGCGCACCGCGCCGGCGCCGTCCAGGGCGAGCAGGGCGCCGCCTTCGCGCGACCATGTCGGCGGCGGCAGCGCCGGTTGCGCCAGCGGCTCCGGCCAGCCCGGCAGGGGCAGGCCCTCGCCGGCGCCGAGGACGGCGCAGATCACCAGCAGCAGCAGGCGCATGGCCGCAGCCTAGCCGGCGGGTCCGTCCGCCGCCATCGCCCGGCCTGCGTGCAGCATAGGCACGCGGCGCCTTGCCAAGCCAGCGCGTGAGCAGACCGTGCAGCGCGTGACGCCAGCCGAACTGCTCGACGACCATCAGCGCAAGCCGCGCAACCTCGGCAAGCTGCTCAACGCCAGCGTCAGCGGCGACATCGGCTCGATCGTGGCGGGCGACGCCCTGCGCTTCTACCTCAAGCTCGAGGAGGGGCGGATCACGGCGGCCCGCTTCCAGGTGTTCAACGCCGGCGACCAGGTCGCGGCCGCCTCGGTGGTCACCGAGCTGGCCATCGGCAGGACGCCGGAGGAGGCGCTCGCCCTGCGCCCGACCGACCTGTGCCACCACCTCGGCGGCCTCGACCCCGCCGACCTGCCGGTCCAGGTGTGGGGCCTGGAGGGCCTGCGCGCCGCCATCGCCGTGCACCGTGGCGAGCTGCCCGAGGCCGACGAGGAGCTCGACCCGCTGCTCTGCCGCTGCCATGGCATCACCGAGGAGACGGTGCGGCAGTCGATCCAGGTCATGGGCCTGACCGAGGTGCAGGCGGTGGTCGACGCCACCGGCGCCGGCACCGGCTGCGGCAGCTGCCGCTCGGACATCCCGCGCCTGCTCGCCGACAAGGACGCCCCGGCCAAGACCCCCGAACCGCGTCGCGCCGGCCCCAGCGGCCGCATCCCGACGCTGATGCGGATCAAGGCGCTGGTCGCCGACAAGCTGCAGCCCCAGGCCCAGGTCCACGGCGCCCGCTTCGAGTTGTGGGACTTCGACGGCGCCCTGGTCACGGTGTCGGTGCACGGCGCCGATGCCGAGCGCCAGCGCCAGCTGCTCGGCGCGCTGGAGACGGCGCTGAAGGCGGAGATCGGGCCGGCGCTGGGCGTGCGGGAGAAGTAGCGGTTCGCTCCTTGCGCTCATCAGGCGGCGGGAAAGATCCCGCGCATCGGACCGTAGCTCAGCTTGGCTAGAGCGCTTGCCTTGGGCGCAAGAGGTCGCAGGTTCGAATCCTGTCGGTCCGACCAGTTGCATCGGGGGCTCTGCCGGCAGAGCCGGCTCTGCCCCCGGCCCCCGCGACCTTTGTCGCCCCCCCCTCCTGACCGCCGATGCGGCCAGGAGGGTTTGCGGATGGGCTTCGCCCATTCTATCCGCAAACCTGGGCTCGGCGGTCGGGGCGGCTGACGCCGCCGGTTGGAAATCGAGACAGCCAACCCACCAGACGATGGAACCCTTGGGAATACCGAGGGTTTCTTCGTTTTGTGTCGTTGGCGCCGCCGGTTTGAATATCTGACGGCCGCCCTTCCGATCGCCATCCGCCTCAGGCGGTGACGGCGAGACGCTGCGAGGTCCAGCCGGAGGCCAGCGCCTCCTGGACCGCCTCTTCGCAGCGCATGCCCAGGACCGTGGTCCGGTAGCTGTCCTCGGCGCTGTGCAGCACGCCCTGTCCGGCGGCCAGACGGCGGGCGACCGTGGCGATCATGCCGGAGGTGTCGTGATGGGTGCGGTCGGGGTGGTGGTGGTGGAAGGTCTCGGTGCGCTCGAAGATGGTCTCGCGTTGCGCCACGTCGTAGCGGGCCAGATGGAGCTCCTCGCCGTACAGCTCGGCGATCGCCGCGCCGCCGGTGCCGGTCAGGGTGAGGTTCATGAAATGGCCAGGCACCTCGTGGTACTTCGGCACCCACGACGGGCTGGGACGGTACCAGGTCGAGCCGAGATTGTGGAACACGCTGAGCATGCCGGCGGCACCGCTGGCGAAACGCAGATGCAGGGTGAAGTGGTCGGGGATGTCGGCGGGATAGAAGGACAGCGAGCGGGGCGGGACGAATGCCTGGACCTCGGCGACCTCGCCGGCGTAGTGGCGCAGCAGGTCGAGCTGGTGGATGCCGCAGTGCAGCAGCGGGCCACCGCCCACCGCGCGGTTGAGGTGCCAGACGTCGGCGACCGGCGTCTCGGGATGCTCGGGCCACCAATGGCCGCGGCTGTCCACCGCCTCGACGCAGCGGATCTCGCCGAAGGAGCCTTGGCTCTGCAGCTCCTTGAGCCGTGCGGTCATCGAACCGTAGCGGTATTCGAAGCCGATCTGCAGCGCCCGACCGGTGCGCCGCTCGGCCTCGAGCATGGCGCGGCAGTCGGCCAGGCTCATCGCCATCGGTTTCTCGCAGAAGCAGTCGATCCCGGATTCGAGGACCTCGATGGCGAAGTCCCTGTGCGTGGTGTTGGCGCTGGCGATCACCGCCAGGCGCGGCCTGGTCGCCACGCCGGCGAGCAGTTCACGGTAGGTGGCGAAGCCTGGCACACCGGTCTCGCGCTGCACCGCCTCGCGGCGTTCGGGCGAGCGGTTGACGAAGCCGACCACGTCGACGTCCCAGGTCTTGCGCAGTTCCTTGAGGTAATTGCGCCCGGCCGGGCCGACGCCGATGATGCAGAGTGGGAAGCGGGCCATGGGGGTGTCCTCGGCCGGCCAGTGCATCGCCGGGCGTCCGGCCGGCAAGCACGGCGCCGCCTGCGCGTCCAGGCAACCGGCATGCGTGGGGTCGAAAACGGCCGCCGGGTGCCGGACCGCGTCAGTCGTGGTGCGCGTGCCCGTGCGGGCCGTGGGCGTGCCCGTGAGCGACCTCCTCCGTGGTGGCGGCGCGCACGCTGTCGACCGTGACTTCGAAGCGCAGCGTCTTGTCCGCCAGCGGATGGTTGCCGCTGACCAGCACGTCCTCGCCGCGCAGACCATGGATGGTGAAGACGACGATCTCGGATTCGCGCAGCGGATGGGGCGCCTGGAACTGCATGCCGGGGCGCAGGCGTTCGCGCACGTCCTCGGGAAAGGCCGAGATCGGCACCGCCATGTCGAGATCGGCATCGCGCGTGCCGTAGGCGCGCTCGGGCGGGATCTCGACCGAGACGGCGTCGCCGGCCCGCTTGCCCAGCAGGGCGTCCTCGAGGCCGACGATGATCTGGCCGGTGCCGCACAGGAACGGCATCGGTTCGCCAGGCTTGCTGGCGTCGACATGCTCGCCATCGGCCGTGGCGACCTTGTAGTGGATGGATGCGACGGTGCCTTTGGCGATCTGCATGGGCAGGGAATCTCGGACATCCGCTTACGGGTCCAGCGGAAAAGCCATCGGCCCATCGTGATGCACGGGTAGACCTTGGTCGGCCTGGCCTGGCTTGGTATAATGCGGACGGAGGGCACGCGGACGCGAGACGGGCAGCCGAGGTGATGGCAGTGGTTTCCGCATGGAGATCGAGCCGCGCGCGGCACACCGTGGACCAGAGCGTCGGAGGGATCACACAACCTGCGCTGTCGTACAACCGATTACAGCCCAGATCACGTTCGCGGGGCTGCCCAGATGGTCGCCAACAACCGGTGAACCCGGCGATGACCACCAGGCACCCCACTCTCCAGACACACCCGACGCGGCCGCGTCGGGTGTGTGCTTTTCTGCGCTCAGGCGGCGCCGGCCGCCAGGCAGGCGCGCACCGCCGCCGCGTCGCCGAGTTGGTCGGGAGCCGGCAGGCCGAGCCGCTGGTACTGCTCCGGCGGGGCGTCGCTGGCGGCCATCAGCCGCACCAGGTGCGGCACCAGCCGGGTCTCCAGTTCCAGGTCATGTAGCGGCGCGCGCTGCGCATAGTCCTGCTGCAGATCGAACAGGCGGGTCTCAAGGCCGGTGATCCAGGAGCCGCCGCCGCGCGGGAAGGCCATGACGGGGCAGCCCTTGGTGTGCACGAACGGCCCATGCTGGCGCCACGAGCGCAGCTCCTCGACGCCGTAGCGGCTGCGCATGTGCGTCGGCATGGTGGTGTACTCGGTCAACGGGCTGTTGCCGCCTACGGCGGCTGGCCCGCGCATGTAGACGTGGCGGCCATCGGTCCAGTTGACATGCCCGCCGAAGATGCCGAAGAGCGCTCCGTCGCGGATCGGCGCGTCGCTCTCCAGCACCTGGCGCAGCGGCCTGCCCTGCATGTTGGCGGGGATCGGCTGGCCGAAGAACTCGAGCAGGGTCGGCGCCAGGTCGATGGTCTGGACCAGGGCCTCGCGTTGCACGCCGGCTGCTCCGACGCGAGGATCCCAGATCCACAGCGGGATGTGCGCCGCCTCCTGGTACCACGGCATGCGGCACTTGCCCCACCAGTCGTGCTCGCCGAGGAGGAAGCCGTGGTCGGTGTTCACGATCAGCATCGTGTCCTTCCACAGGTCCAGCTCGTCCATCATGTCCAGCACGCGGCCGAGGTTGCGGTCGCACATCGAGACCAGGGCGCGGTACATGCAGCGCAGGTGCTCCATCCGAGCGCTGTCGCCGTCGTGGCGCTCGTAGCCCGGCCAGTCGAGCGTGCTGCCGTCCCACTCGTGCGGGTACAGCTGCTGCCACTGCTTCTGGGTGAAGAACGGCTCATGCGGGTCGAAGGTCTCGATCTGGCAGAACCACGAATCGAACGGCGCGTTGCGTCGGACGAAGTCGAGGCCCTCGTCGAAGGTCCGCGTCTGCGGCATCGACTCCTCGGTGGTGAACTGCGTGCGGTTGACCCAGTCCTGGGTGGTCATGTCGTTGAGAGTGCAGCGCTCCTTGGCCCCGCCGCGATTGCGGCAGCGCTCGCGGTCGGCCACCGGTCCGGCCCAGCCGAAGAACGCATCGCCCTCCTGGCCGCGGACGAAACCGCAGGTCTGGTAGCGGTTGTGGTAGGTGCCGCTGCCGTCCTCCCAGTAGTGGTAGTGGTCGGTGACGAGGTGGGTGTGCACGCCGGCGCGGGCGAGCTGCTCGGGCATCGAGTCGTCGAAGCCTTCGAGCGGTCCCCAGGCACGGTGGAGGAAGTTGTAGCGGCCGGTGTGGATCTCCTGCCGGGCCGGCATGCATGGCATCGAGCCGACGTAGCAGTTCTGGAACTGCGCTGTGCGCTTCGCCAGGCGGGCGAAGTTGGGGGTGAGGGTGTCGGTGGCCCCGTAGGGTTCCAGGAACCGCCGGCACAGGGTGTCGTACATGACCATGATGGCGCGCATGCCGGGAGTCTGGCGTTGGGGCGGCGGAGACCATGGTTGGAGTTGCGCCGAGTTGCACCAGAATGACCGCATGGACGAGGATGCACGCTGGACACGCTGGCTGGCGGCGCTGGCCGATCCGACCTGCCCGGTCGAGATCCACCTGTGCGCGCGCTACCGTCAGACCGGCTGGGACATGGGCCTCCGGGTGCTGCCCGACCACATGCTCCATCTCGTGCACGGCGGCGGGCAGGTCGGCACGGTGGCGGGCCGGCCGATCCGCACCGGCCCCGGCGACGCGCTGTGGGTGCCCGCCGGCACCGAGCAGGTGCTGCGCCAGCGCGACGAGCTGCGCTGGTTCGCCAAGGCCAACCTGCGCTTCTCCATCGCCGCCGATCCGCCGCCGCTGCCGACGGTGGTGCGCGGAGCGGCCGGGGTCGCCGGCCATCTCGAAGGGCTGCGGCGGGAATGGGCGGCGCGGCAGTCCGACCGCGAGCCGCGCCTGCGCGCGCTGCTGGTGCTGCTGTTCAGCGAACTGCGCCGCCTTGCGGCCCGCGAGGCCGGTGGACTCGACCCGCTGGCCCAGGCCCGGCTGCTGGAGCTGGTCGGGCGAGATCCGGCCGCGCGCCCGCAGCCGGCCGGCCTGGCGCAGGCGCTCGGCCTGTCCCCGACCTGGTTCGCCCGCCTGTTCCGCCGCACCTACGGTTGTCCGCCGCGGACCTGGCTGGTGCGGCAGCGCATGACGCAGGCGGCGGAACGGCTGGATTCCTGTGCCACGGTCGGCGAGGTCGCGCAGCGGTTCGGCTACGCCGACCTCTTCCTGTTCAGCCGGCAGTTCCGCCTGGTGATGGGCTGCAGCCCGCGCGCCTGGCGTGCGCGGCTCAGCCGAACAGGCGCACGCAGGTGAGCAGGCCTGCGTGCAAGCGGTCGATGTCGGCGCGGGTGGTGTAGATCCCGATCGAGGCCCGGGCCGTCGCCGGCACGCCGAAGCGCTCCATCACCGGCTGGGCGCAGTGGTGGCCGGCGCGGATGGCGACGTTCTCCATGTCGAGCACGCTGGCGAGGTCGGCCGGGTGCGATCCGGGCAGGATGAAGGACAGCGCCCCGGCGCGGTGCGCGGCGGTGCCGATGCGCCTGAGTCCCGGCACGGTGGCGAGGCGCTCCTCGGCGTAGCGGAAGACATCCTCCTCATGCGCCAGCACGGCGGCGCGGTCGAGGGCCATCAGCCATTCGAGGGCGGTGGCCAGGGCGATGGCCTCGGTGATCGGCGGCGTGCCGGCCTCGAAGCGGGCGGGTGGCCTGGCGAAGGTGGTGCCGGCGAAGGATACGCGTTCGATCATCTCGCCACCGCCGCGCCAGGGCGGCATCGACTCCAGCACGGCTCGGCGGCCATAGAGCACGCCGATGCCGGTCGGCCCGTAGACCTTGTGGCCGCCGAAGGCGAGGAAGTCGCAGTCGAGGGCCCGTACGTCGAGCGGCAGGTGCGGGGCGCTCTGCGCCGCATCGACCAGGAACAGGGCGCCGGCGGCGTGGGCGCGGCGGGCCAGCTCGGCCACCGGGTTGATCGTGCCGAGGGCGTTCGAGATGTGCACGCAGCCGACCAGCTTGACGTTGCCTTGGGCGAGCAGGCGGTCGTAGGCGGCGAGGTCGAGCGAGCCGTCGTCGAGCAGCGGGATCGGCTCGGGCGCGAAGCCGGCGGTCTGCCAGGAGACCAGGCCGGCGTGGTGCTCCATGCCGCTGACCAGCACGCGGTCGCCGGGTTTGAGATGAGCCCGGCCCCAGGCGTGGGCGACCAGGTTCATCGCGTCGGTGCAGCCGGCGGTGAAGACGATCTCGCCGCGATCGGCGTTGAGGAATTTCGCCGCCGTGGTGCGGGCGTCCTCGTACAGCTTGGTGGTGTGCGCCGCGCGGCGGTAGATGCTGCGGTGCACGGTGCCGTACTCGCCGCCGAGCAGGGCGGCCATGCGCTCGATGACGAGCCGCGGCTTCTGCGCCGTGGCCGCGGTGTCGAGGTAGGCGAAGGGCTTGCCGTCGCGCACGTCGTCGAGGCCGGGGAATTCCGAACGGACGTCGAAGGTCATGGAACGCCTCCTACCGACGAGCTGGAGCTCGTCGGTCCCAGGACTTCGTCGAGGAAAGCCGTCGTGAGGATCTCACGGGCCGCATCGGGCGGCAGGCCGCGGGCGCGCAGGTAGAGCAGTTCCTCGGCGTCGAGGGCGCCGATGGTCGCGCCGTGGCTGGCCTGCACCTCGTCGGCGCGGATGTCGAGCTGCGGCCGGGTGTCGGCGCGGGCGAGCGGCGACAGCACCAGGTTGTGGTCGCGCTGCTCGGCGGTCGAGCCGTCGGCACCCTTGAGCATGGTGACCAGGCCGTCGAAGCTGACGCGTGAGCGGTCGCGCAGCACCGCCTTGATCAGCTGCCGGCTGGTGGTGCCGCCGACGGCGTGGACGACGCGGGTGAGGACATGCGCCTGGTGCTCGCCGCGCGGATCGGCGGCGACCGCCATCGCGCCGCTGGCGCCGGTGCCGTCGAGGCTGAGCTCCAGGCGATGGCGCTGCAGTGCGCCACCGTGCTGGGCGACGCGCAGGGTGGCGGCGGCATCCTGGGCGACGGTGGCGCTCAGCGCGGCGAGCTGGATGCCGGCAAGGCCCGCGTCCTCGACGATGAGGTTGGCTCCGCGGCCGACCGCGGCGTGCAGCCACGAGGCGCTGCGGCCCGCAGGCGCGGCGCGGGACAGGCGGATGCGCACCTGCGAGCCAGGCGCGCAATCGAGGCGCAGCGCCCAGGCGCCGCCACGGTCCTCGATGCCGAGGTCGACGTTGCCGGCCAGCCGCAGGCGGCGCAACGTGCCAGCGAGGGCCCAGGTGTGGGTCGCGTCGCTGGCGGCGGGGAAGTCGCCGACGGCCGCGGTCTCGCCGGGGATCGGCGACACCGCTGCGGACGCGGCATCGGCCAGCACCCGGCAGTCGACGTAACGCCAGTCCTCATCGGCCTGGGCCGGCAGGGTTTCAGCCTTCGAAGCGGTCATAGCCTTCGGCTTCGAGCTGGAGGGCGAGTTCCGGGCCGCCGCTGTGCACGATGCGGCCCTTGACCAGCACGTGGATGCGGTCGGGTTTGACCAGTTCGAGCAGACGCTGGAAGTGGGTGATCAGGACGATGCCGCGGTCGGCCCGGCGGAAGCCGTTGATGCCGCGGGCCACCGCCTTGATCGCGTCGATGTCGAGGCCGCTGTCGGTCTCGTCGAGGATGGCACAGCGCGGCTCCAGCACGTACATCTGCAGGATCTCGTTGCGCTTCTTCTGCCCGCCAGAGAGCCCGGCGTTGAGCTGGCGTTCGGCGTAGTCGTCGGGCGCCTCGCTGGCCGTGATGCGTTCGGCCAGGATCGGCGCGAACTCCTTGGCCGTGACCTCGGGCTGGCCGGCGGCCTTGCGGCTGGCGTTGTAGGCCAGGCGCAGGAACTCGGCGTTGTTCACCCCTGGCACCTCGGTCGGGTACTGGAAGCCGACGAACAGGCCGGCATGGACGCGCTGCTCGGGTTCGAGGGCGAGGAGGTCCTTGC
>JFJP01038783.1_pt1 | contig 15788 bp, 13 predicted proteins | sample 431651 | NCBI WGS metagenome assembly JFJP01 (sample SAMN02602958, study PRJNA72255) | Microbial mat metagenome, whole genome shotgun sequencing project. | biome: fresh water; feature: sink hole; material: water; isolation source: purple microbial (photo- and chemosynthetic) mats found in... | reverse complement strand
ATTTTTCAAGGTTCCGACGAAAAAACAAAATTGTTGAAATTGGTGTCAATCTCAATTACTTCAATCTTTTACAAGCCGATGAAGAAAAAACATTGGAATTATTGACGGAAACTTATTTAAAAGGCATTGAAAAATACCTAATAGGCAGAAAAGATTTTGATGGCAATAAATTTTACGCTGATGTGAAACAGCTTTTTACTGAAAATGGCATATTAAAATAAAGCCTTATTTCCTTATTTACAATAGACTATAAAACGGTTTAAAAAGAGTAATAATTTAAAATTGTCAAGGTAACCTATTTCAAAAATAATTGATTTCCGCTTCTTGTCCCCAACCTAAAATGCTTATTTCGGTGAGCAGATCGTTGGCTAACCTACTGGCGCCAAGCCTAAATAGTTCAGGTTTTATCCATTCATCACCCAACACATGCTTCACAACGGCAAGGTAAGAAAGAGCTTGTCGCGAGTTAGCAATACCACCTGCCGGTTTAATGCCGATACGTTTGCCAGTTTTCAAATGGTAGGCTTTAATAGCTTCACACATAACATAAACGGCGTCGAGTGATGCGCCCGGAGTAACCTTACCGGTAGATGTTTTAATAAAATCGCAACCTGCTTCCATTGCCATCAAGGCTGCTACTCTAATGTTTTGGGCAGCGGCTAAAATTCCGGTTTCGAGAATAATTTTGAGTTTTATATGTTGACCAAGCGCGAGTCTCAAAGCTGCGATTTCGTCAAACACTGCTTGATGTTCACCTTCAAGAAATTTTCCGATTGGCATCACCACATCTATTTCGTCGGCTCCATCTTCCACCGCCATTTTCGATTCGAGAGTTTTGATAGTCAGGAATGTTTGTGAAGCAGGAAAACCAGCGGCTACAGATGCAATTTTAACACCACGCGCGTTTAATGTCCGCTTTGCAGTTTTGACAAATACCGGAAAAACACATATAGCAGCAATATTTGGTGTTCCAACATTTTTTGGAAAACTATGAAATTCGTTAATTTTTTTACACATCGTTTCTATTCGTTTGTCGGTATCAGTTACGTCGAGGCTTGTCAAATCGAGCAAACTGAATACTTTACGAAGTGTTTGAATTTTTTGTAAATCAGCAGTGTTACTGATTATCTGTTTTACTTGTTTGATTATTTCGTCTGGCTTTTCTGAACCGCCATATACATTTAGAAGGGGATGCATAGTTTCAAAATTTATTGTTTCGATGTGCAATTATAACGAATTTTTATTGAATAGGCACAAAAGTAATGAATAATTAACGGCTAATAATGATAAACTTTTGTTGTTGCCTTATAATGTTTGTTTTACGGAATTTGTTTGTTTTCCACAGTTATTCGCAATAAATATTTTCATTGCAATTTGGGGTTTTGTTTGTGTCGTTCTGCGTCCCGTTTGGTTTTTTTTTCCAAATTTCTGTGTAATGCTTCCGTTAAATCAATGCCGGTTTGATTGCATAAACAGATTAAAACGAACAGTACATCCGCAAATTCATCCGCAAGATTCTGGTCTTTTTCTTCTGCTTTTGCAGATTGTTCGCCATAAGTTCGAGCCATTATTCGAGCAACTTCGCCCACCTCTTCAACTAAAATAGCTAAATTGGTTAGCTCACCGTAATAGCGTACGCCATAGGTTTTTATCCATTCATCAACAGTGGTTTGCGCATCTTTTATTGTCATAGTAGAAGTTTATTATTGCTATGGAATTAAGTCAATGCTATTCTTTATTTTTCGAGTCAATTAGAATTGTTACCGGCCCATCATTTACAAGTTCAATATCCATCATTGCACCGAATTCGCCGGTTGCAACTTTTTTTCCTAAATCGTTTTCCATTTGTGCGATAAACTGCTCATAGAGTGGAATGGCTATTTCGGGACGTGCAGCTTTGATATACGATGGGCGATTGCCTTTTTTTGTGCTCGCATGTAAGGTGAATTGGCTGACAATGAGTATATCGCCACCAATATCGCCGATGGCAAGATTCATTATTCCAGCTTCATCAGCAAAAATTCGCAGTTTACTGATTTTTCCACTTAACCAAATTATATCTTCATTTGCATCAGCTTCTTCTATTCCAAGAAGTACAAGCATACCTTTAGCAATTGCAGATTTTATTTTGCCGTTAATCGTAACTGATGATCTCGAAACTCGTTGCACTACTGCTCTCATATTTTGCTACAATTGAAATTAAAAAGCAAAAATAATAATTTTCGATGAATTATGGTAGAAATGAAACAAGATGTTGGAATTATTTATTGCGGAAAGTAAGTTTAAGCTGGTGGTTATTGAAGCGCAGTTTTACAATACGGAAGCAGATAAATTTGCGAAAAATTGCGTCCGTAGTATTTTATTGCCAATCTGGCGATTGGGTTAAAAAAACACCTAATATCAAAAATATCAGTTACTCACCTAATTCGTGAGTACACCCAAGCTATGTTTCAAGCGTGCTATTTGCGTATCCCAGAGTTGCTTAGTTTCAGCTAAATCTGCTGTATCAACAAAATCTGTAACATATAGCGCAACATCGCCGGTTAATTCTTCTTTTGCAATTCTAAACTCAAAATACGAATCTTTATAACTATCGTCAATCCATTTGAATTGAATTAGTTTATTTGGCATTTGCTCAAGCATTTCGGCATTATGTTCAGTTTTATCCCATACAAAAGTATAGGTACGTGCATTGATTTTTACCTCATCGGCAAACCACGTTTTTAAACCGCTAATTGTGCTCAACCTGTTGAACAGTATTCGTTGTGGTGTGTTTACAATATACTCCAGTTCTATTTTACTTTTACTTGGCATAGTATTTAGTTTTAATTAAAACTACGGTGCTAAATTACAAAACTCATGCTAAAGATCGAAATTTTTTTTGTCTTTTTACTTACAATTCATATTAAAAAAACGTTAATCAATTGTTAATTGATTTTTATCTGCTTAAAGTCAAATATATACCTCTTACCATAATTGGTGATTGTTTTTGGTAATTTGGTGTTATTTTGATTCGAATTCATTTTTAAATTCATAAAACTACACATCTGCTTGCTGCTTGTTTTTTTTGGAAGATATAAAATAATTTGTATTTTTGCAATTCGTAGAAGTGCAGTATTTTTTACTGAAATGGGCAATTAACTCAGTTGGTTTAGAGTGTCACCTTGACAGGGTGGAAGTCACTGGTTCGAATCCAGTATTGCCCACAGAAAACCCCAAACGTAGGTCTGTGGTTTTGGTAAGGTTAAGGGTATTTCTTTGAGCATGTTAGATTATTGTTTGAATGATAAGCAAATTGATGCCTGAATTAACTGTATCACTTTTTTAATCCATTTTTTACAATTGCTGGATTAATTTTATCAGGTTATGCAATATATTGCGTCTTTATTAATTTTTGCGCTGCTACTAATGTCGCCGGCTTGCGAGCGCGATATAACTTTAGAGTTACCTACTACCGAACGTCAGATAGTTGTGGAAGGATACATAGAACAAGGAAGTTATCCGTATGTGTTTTTAACATTATCGGCGCCTTATCTGGAAGTGGTTAATTCTACAACGCTACAAAACATGGTAATTACCAATGCCCAAGTTATCGTGAGCGATGGTAAACAATCTGATACCTTAAAAGTAGGATTCGACTCATCACAATTTCCATTTATCAAATATCAAGGACAGCGTATTCGTGGCGAAGCGGGCAAAACGTATTATCTAACCGTAAATTATCAGAATAAAACTGTAACAGCAGTAACCACAATTCCGCAACCTGTAGCCATTGATAGTTTGACATTTAAAGCTGAAGCTCCTTACGATAGTTTGGGTTATGTTTGGTTTCATTTTAGCGATCCGGATACCATTGGAAATTACTATCGCACTTTTACCAAAACTTTGGGCAAAGACAGTAATTATGTTCACCCATTTGCAACACTCCTCGACGATAAACTGGTGAATGGTACTGCTATACAATACCCGATATACCACGGCCGCGATTCTCGTTTAATTGAGACCGAAGAAGATGAGGATGAAGATGAAAATAATAATCAGGACACCAATAATTTAAGTTTTTATTTTAAAACCGGTGAAATAGTTGTTATGAAATTGTGCGGAATAGATTATGCGCATTATAGATTTTGGATGTCAATAGAACAGCAAATGATGTCTGGCTCAAATCCATTTTCGGCACCTACAACCATAAAATCGAATATCAAAGGCGGATTAGGTATATGGGGAGGTTATTCGATAACTACTGATACAATAAAAATCGGTTCAAAAAAGTAATTATTATTTAGCTAATACTTCTGTTTATCAATAGTTTTTATATTTAATAAATTTATTTTGCAATTGCCATTTATTTTATTTATTTTAGCATTAGTAATCTACATTTCTAAATATCTATTTTTGGATAGCAAAAAAAATAAGGCGTGATTGTTAACGTAAATGGTACGAAATATGATATAAACTGTTTTTACCGTGTTTTATAAATTTTTGGTTATTTCAGTTATAATAAGGGTTGTTTAATTCCACTATCAGTGCGTATTATGTTATTAAATGTTATTGATTACTAATAAGCATTTTAATATGAAGTTGAAAAATGAATGACGAAATTCCGATTTATTTATACACTGTCATTTCTATTTTTGTGTAGTTACTTTGTAAATGCTGAAAATATTAAATTTCGTAAATAAAATATTATCTGGCTACAACAACATCGTTAATTGTCTATTGTTCATGGTCAAGTAACAACAGTTGTATCCTCACAGACCACTAACAACTATAATTTCACTAATATGAGATTGAAAATATTTTTTCTACCATTGCTTCTATTTTTATTACTTGCGTTTACGGTTACTGCCCAAAAAAAGGGTTATGTCGAATTAAGCGGGCGAGTAGTTAGTGGAACACAAGAGCTTGATAAAGTAGAAATTACTGTCTTGAGTCGTTCAGTAAAAATTTTAGATACTACAACTTTTGATGGCGGTCGTTTTAAATTGAAATTCGATGTCAATAAAGAATATATTGTGGTATTTGCTAAGTCTGGTTATGCTTCAAAGCGTTTGAGTATTTCAACTTTAGTTCCCGAAAAGCGCGCTGGCAACACATGGAAAACACAGACAGGCATAAGTCTTTTTGAAAAATTGGAAGGTGTAGATTATTCTGCTTTAGACCAACCTGTTGCACGGATTCAATTTTACGACGATGAGTTAGGTGGCACTTTTACTTATGACCAAGTGTATTCGCAGCGAATGGACAAAGCGCTATCTGAAATTGGCACTAATGTTAGCGAAAAGAAAGCCAAGGAGACAAAATTAAAAAAGGAAATAGAAAATCTAAGCTCTGATGCTAAGAAACAATTAGGCGTTCAGAATTTGAATGCAGAGAAACAGGCTGATTCGATTGTGAATGACGCACGTAGGAGGGCAAGCAAAATAATTGACGAAGCGAAAGAAACAGCTAATAACGAAGCTGAAAAAATAGTTGCAAAAGCAAATCTCCATAAAGACGATACCGAAGCAATTCTTGATAAAATACGATCTGAAATTGAGAGTCAACGCACCGAAGTAGGATCGACTGGTCGCCCTTCGCACGATTCGCGCCGCGAAGCCGATGAAATAATCAGACGGGCAAGAGAAGAAGCAAAAATGATAATTGATAAAGCTTACGAAAAAGCCGCCGCTATTGTTAACGATGCGCTTATCAAAGTTAAACAATTACCGCTAACATCTGGAGTACGAGATAAATCTGATACTGCGATTTTTAGTGTACTCGATGATTTGGAAAAAAATCTGGATTTCGATTTTTTGGATGGTGATTTAAGTCTCAGCGAACAACTCGATATGGGCGAGATGAAAGCGGAGGAAATAGAGGAAAAATTGATAATTCTCGAACAGAAAATATTTGTCCGCGAACGTAGTTTATACCGTGCCAAGCTCGAGCTTGAATTGGATAAGCTAAAGGCTCGCACTAAACAGGATAGTTTGTTGATTTCGGAAAAAGAAGCCCTGATTTACAAAGCTGAGATAGATTTATTGATCGCCAAACAACGTATCAAAGAATCGCGCGAGAAAATTAAGAAACAGATTATGCAAATTAAGCAGCAGTTTAGCGAGATTAAATACCAGCGTTCGCTGTTATATTTATTGGTAGTAGCTTTGGCACTGGTGCTTGTTATATTATTTATTCTATACCGCAATTACCTGAAAGACAAAAAAGTATCAGCGTTTATTGAAAAGCAGAGTCAGGAAATCAACGATAAAAATGTTAAGCTTACATCAAGCATACTCTACGCCCGCAAAATTCAGGATGCATTTCTTCCGCCATTCGAGTTTATTAATAATGTGTTCAAACATTCTTTCGTATTATATTCACCTCGCGATATTGTATCTGGCGATTTTTATTGGGTTAAAAAGCAAAATGGCAAAATTTATTTCACTGTAGTAGATTGTACCGGACATGGTGTGCCCGGTGCGTTTATGAGTATTGTTGGACATCAAGGACTCAATCGTGCACTCAATGAGTTTAATCTCAACTCACCAAACGAAATTCTGGATAAACTGAACGAGTTTGTGGTACAAAGTTTACAAAAAGATGAATCTCCTTCGGTAAACGATGGAATGGACATAGCGCTCTGCGCCTTAAATGTAGAGGAAAAAATATTGGAGTATTCCGGCGCATTTAACCCACTTTATATTGTTCGCGAAAAAGGAAAAGGGTTAATGTGCAATGGTACACGTGTTAAGCCTGATTTTGAAAATGAAAGCAGTATGTTGTTTATAGTTAAACCTGATAAACAACCCATAGCCGGAGCCTTGAAACATCGCAAGGCTTTTACAGTCAACAAGATTGAACTTGAAGTGGGCGATACGATGTACTTATTTACCGATGGGTATGTGGATCAATTTGGTGGTGCGGATGGTAAAAAATTCAAATACGACCAATTTAGACAACTGATATTTAGCGTGCAAGGTAAAAGTATGCCCGCGCAGCGCACAGTGTTTGAGGATAGCCTCGAAAAATGGCGTGGCGAGTACGACCGTGTTGACGATGTATGTATTTTTGGTATTACTTTGTAAAAACGAGATTAAATTCTATTGTTTTGTTATTCAATGCTTATGAAATTCATTTATAAATGGCTGTTTTTTATTGTACAGCTTTGCTTAGTGTCGGTTAGTTCATGGGCGCAGTGCTATGAGGGTACAGCAGGCGAAAATGATAGCGTATGTGGCACAACTTATCAATTGAAAGCTGCTGACCCGGGTGTAGCGGTTGGAAGATGGCGTACAACCAGTAAAACTGCAATTATTGATAATTCTGCGAGTTTCAATACCACTGTTCGTAAACTTATGTTTGGCGAAAATGTTTTTATTTGGACGGTTACTCAGGATGGATGTTCGGATTTTGTTGATGAAGTGGTTATTAGTAATAATTTTATTCAGGCAGAAGCCGATTCTGTTAGTTACACTGTTTGCAGGAATAATACGGTTAGCGTAATAGCAAAAAATCCATTGCCGGGTAGCGGATTTTGGCAGATGGATAATCCAAAAAATGCGAAAATAATTACCCCAGACTCCTCCACAACTCTTGTAACTGATATTGCTACAAATCCTTATCAACATGAAATTATATGGACCGTTAACTATAAATCGTGCACTGATGCGTTTAACATACGTCTGCAAAATTTTTCTATTCCTGAACCGGATGCTGGAAAAGATACTGTTGTATGTAGCTTTAATTATGAAATAGAAGGTAAAAATCTTGATAATCGCGTTGGTACGTTTGTATGGTTATCAGACACTACATCAAATGCTAAAGTTGTTTCTGAAACCCTAAAATTTATTGCTTCTGCAATAAATGATTCAGTGGGTACATATTATCTGAAATTTAGAGATAAAAATTACCGTTGCGTTTTGTTTGATTCCGTAACCGTAACTTATTATAAAGTAAGCGCACCAACAATAGATACTGTACCTAAATTACAATGCAGTACAAAATATACTATCCAAACAAAGGAACCATTTGGACCTTTAGAAACCGGAAAATGGACAACCGACGTCAAAAATGTCGTCATAGCAAATCCAAGCAATGCGAGTACCGAGGTATCAAATCTGCCACCTGGTGTGCCTGTAACATTTACCTTGATAGTAAATAAAGGTGGGTGTTTATCATATCCTGCCACAGTTACGGTTGGTAACTATGGAATTACTGCATTCATCGTTGATTTCAAAGATCCAACGTGCGAAAAGGCAAATGGTGAAATTACTGCCACTGCCTCACCCTCCATTTACACATTCAATTATTTTTGGAACGATATGAAAGGCGATGCAAGCATGTACAACCTTGATGATAATAAGTATAATCTTAAAGTAACTAATAAAGATAGTTGTGCCGCTTATGATACTATTAAACTGCAAAATATAGGTGAAGTACCTGAATTAGCTATAGAAGGAGCGCGTGATATACTCCTTGATTTAGAAGGTGTTCCTTATAAAGCAATAGTTACCAATGATGTAGAAATAAAAGAATACCACTGGAGTGCAGTCGGAGCAACTATCGTAGGTTCTGGTAAAAACATTACTTTAAAATTTGGGGAAAGTGCGAATGTTTTGTTGAGCCTTCGAGCTGATGCGTTTTGTCCGGTAGAAATAAGTACGAGTATCAATGTAGTTATACCCGGAATTAACCAGAATATTTTATTCCCATTTGGTTCCGATATTTATGATTTTATTATTGAGGAAATTAGAATTTGCGAAGAGGCGCAAGCGGCTGTTTGCTATCCTAATTCAGAATTATTAGTCTATAACAGTTGGGGAAACCTTGTATATCAGGCATCACCATATAAAAATGATTGGCGTGGATATGCCAATCAAGGTGAACAAAAAAATAAAGTGGTACCCAATGGTACATATTACTATATTTTTAAGCTCGATAAAGCTTATAACAATACCCCAAAAACAGGATATGTAGTGATTATACATTAGAAATGTTTAGAAATGCAAATTATATGAGAGTCTTATTCATACTTATTTGTGCTATTTTTTTTTACACCAATTTAAATGCACAAGAGCAAATCCAATTCAGTCAGATACATCGGGTACAAGCCTTGATAAATCCGGCTTATGCCAGTTCACGCGACGATATTAATGCTATGGTTTTGTATCGAAACCAATGGGTTGGCATGTCTGGAGCTCCAGTTATTCAAGTATTTGCATTTAGATATCCTTCGCCGCGTAAGAGATTTGCTTTAGGACTTACCGTAAAAAATAATAACTGGGCTTTTTATAACAAATCTGATGTTATGGTTTCGTATGGCTATCATGTTTTTTTTAATGATAGCAGTAGCCGTTTATCATTTGGCGTACAAGGCGGTATTAATTTTTATACCATCCGTTGGAATCAAATTGTTGTAGGGAAAAATAATCCTGACGTGGTTTTAGAAAACAATTTTAAACCTTACAGCCCAAATATTGGTTACGGCGTTTTTTACAATACGAAAAATTTTTTTAGCGGTTTTAGTGTACCTGAAGTTTTTTATAAAAATTCGGAGGGAAACGAAATTGTTGGTAGTAAATTTAGATTTAGGAATCATCATTTCTATTGGTATTCGGGATATGTACAAGATTTGGGTGATTATTTCAAATTTAAACCCACACTACTTGTGAAAAAAGTATGGGGAGCGCCTATTCAAGCCGATATTATGGCAAACCTCATGTTTCGCAACGCATTAGGTATTGGGGTGGGTTATCGCTCAGGTGATGCTTTCATCTTAATGTGTGAGTTCAATATTCGGAATTTATCTTTATCGTATTCTTTTGATTACACCTTAACTGAGCTTTCAACTATCAGTTCAAATACCCATGAAATTGGATTATCTTATTCATTTGTAAAAAGTTACCGAAATATTTCAATTAGATATTTTTGATGGTGGGATTTAATAATTAGCGTAACGCCGGTACTATAAATTTTGATGAATTTGTAGTATCGGCGTTTTTTTTTGAAAATCGTGTCGCGCACGAGCGTAGCACGATTAGCATTATCGTTTCAATGCTGCAATTTGTTCTTCAATAGCATTTATGCGCATTTGTGAATCGCTCTGCTTTTTCTGTTCCATTTCGAGTACTTGTTTTGGTGCGTTGGCTACAAAGCGTGTATTTGCGAGTTTTTGATCCACCTGTGCTAATAGACTTTTTGCTCTTTGCAATTCCTTTGTAAGTCTGTCATATTCAGCTTCCACATCAATCAAATCGCCAACCGGTACAAAATATTCGGTAGTGCCTACAATGAATGGCGCATCACCTTCAACTTTTTGGGTTACACTTTCTATACCAGTCAAATTTGTTAGCTTTATCACTACGGCTTCAAAATTTATGTCGCTATCGCTACTCCTATATTTTAACGTAAGTGTTTCCTTTGGCGAAATATTTTTCTCGGCGCGTATCCTGCGAATCTCGGCAACTACCAATTGTGCGTGTTCAAACTGACTGATTGTTAGAACATCAAAATTTTGTGATTCTGGCATTTGTGCTGTTGTTATGCTTTCACCTTCTTGTCGTGTGGCGAGTTTGTGCCACAACTCTTCCGTGATAAATGGCATAAATGGGTGAAGCAAACGCAACATGCGGTCGAAAAAATCAATGGTTGACAAATAGGTTTTGTGATCAATAGGAAGCTCGTAGCCCGGCTTGATAATTTCGAGATACCAGGCAGCAAAATCATCCCAAAATAGTTTGTAAACGGTCATCAATGCTTCTGAAAGGCGGTAACTATCAAATAACTGATTAATGGAAGCGATTGTCTGGTTTATTCTTGCCTCAAACCATGTTACGGCTTGCTGCGATGCAACAGGCTGCGCAATAGTAGTATCACTCTTCCAACCACTTACTAAGCGGAACGCATTCCAAATTTTATTGGCAAAATTACGACCTTGTTCAACCAACGGGTAGGTTTGATTGCCTTGTTTATCAACCTCAATGTCGAATAATAGATCGCCACCTGCCGGTGAGCAAAGGAGCATACCAACTCTAACGCCATCAGCGCCATAATCTTCTATCATTTTAATTGGTTCGGGTGAATTGCCCAATTGCTTCGACATTTTACGCCCTTGACCATCGCGAACCATGCCGGTAAAGTAAACATCCTTAAATGGATAGTTACCCCGGTACTCGTATCCGGCGATAATCATGCGAGCTACCCAGAAAAAGATAATGTCGTGTCCGGTAGCAAGTAAATTTGTTGGATAATAATAGGTAATATCTTTATTGTCTGGATATCTGATTCCATCAAAAACTGAAATAGGCCACAACCACGACGAAAACCATGTGTCAAGTACATCGTTATCTTGTTGTAAATCTTTACTACTCAGATTTTGATCACCTGTTTTTTGCTTTGCTAATTCAATTGCTTCTTCTATAGTTTGCGCAACAACAAATTCTCCATTAGGTAAGTAATATGCTGGTATTCTGTGTCCCCACCACAATTGGCGCGATATACACCAATCATTCACATTTTCCATCCAGTGTTTGTAAATATTTTTGAATTTTTCCGGATAGAATCTAATCGTATCATTCATAACATTGTCCAAAGCCGGTTTTGCTAATGTCGGCATCTTCAAAAACCATTGCGTCGAAAGGCGTGGCTCAATGGGCACAACACTACGTTGCGAATACCCAACTTTATTCGTATAATCATCTATTTTAACGATTTGTCCCAATTTTTTTAGGTCTGCGGTAATTAATTTCCGCGCTTCAAACCTGTCAATTCCAACATACCATGCAGCATTTGCACTTAAAGTTCCATCATCATTAAAAATATTAATTGAAGGCAAATGGTGTTTTTGTCCCAAAATGTAGTCATTTACATCATGCGAAGGTGTTATTTTAAGACACCCTGTACCAAATTCCATCTCTACGTACTCGTCTGTAATTATAGGAACCACTCTGTCAACCAAAGGAATAACTACTTTTTTGCCATGAAGATGCAAGTAACGTGGATCATTTGGATTGATACAAACTGCTGTATCACCAAGTATAGTTTCGGGGCGGGTTGTTGCAATTGTTAACCAGTTATCAGTATCATTTTCAGTGTGGTGGTAGTGCCCGTCTGGCGATGCATACGTAGCATCAACCACTCTGTATTTCACATAATATAGTTTCGATTTTTCTTCTTTATACTCAACCTCTTCGTCCGAAATAGCTGTTTTGGCTTTTGGATCCCAATTGACCATCCTCACACCTTTGTAAATATAACCTTTGTTGTAAAGGTCAACAAATACGGCGATTACACTCTCGGATAAGGAATGATCCATAGTAAAGCTGGTTCGATCCCAATCGCACGACGCACCCAATTTTTTCAATTGCTCTAAAATGATGCCGCCATGTTTTTCTTTCCATTCGAAAGCGTGTTTCAGAAATTCTTCTCTGGTAATTGAATCTTTTTCAATGCCTTCTTTTTGTAGCTTGGCAACAACCTTCGCTTCTGTAGCTATGGAGGCATGGTCGGTACCCGGCACCCAACATGCATTGTAACCGGTCATTCTTGCTCTGCGAATAAAAATGTCTTGTATGGTATTGTTGAGCATGTGCCCCATGTGTAACACACCAGTTACGTTAGGAGGTGGAATAACTATTGTATAAGCAGGACGATTGTCTGGCTCTGATTTGAAAAGTTTATGTTTGAGCCAATAGCTGTACCATTTGTCTTCGGTTTCTCGCGGATTGTACTTGGTCGAAATGTCCATAATTAACTTGTTGTTATATCAGTTTTTATCTGATGAAATAATCTAATTCTATTGATAGATAAGTATATGCTAAATGCTTGTATAGCAATTCAGCCGGAGGCACAAAAATAGTAAATTTTTTTGCCACCCCAAATTGAAGTTAAGATTTAATCGTAATCGAATTAAATTCGTTTTAATTCATTCAAAAAGAATAAATTATCCTGTTATTGAAAGTAGTAAATAGATTTCGCAATTCTCCGGTTGGTGTTCGGGGCGGGGCTGAATCGTATTCGAAATTTATGATGAAGCCAAATGAAAATTTCTCGCTAAATTTAAAATCAAGACTGGTGTCAATAGAAAGTCTATAATCGCGTAAATTACCAAAAAATGGTTGATAATATGTTACATGATTAATTGCAATATGTTTAGTGATTTGATAACCGGTCGAAATATAAAAATCGCCTTTCATACGGCTAATTTCTTCGGGTTCGTTTTCTGCTATCAATTCTTCTTTAAGTTGTTCGTATTCATACATAAACAAAGGACAAAGGAATAAGTAGTAGCGGCTTGTGTCGTTACCAAAAACCCGAAAACGTGGACCACCGCCTGTAATAAATCGGGTTTGCAATAGCTTGATATGGTTATATTGATGCTGAACAAATGCTTCGTAAGTAACTCGGCTTAATCCATTGTTTAGCGTATAGTTATACCTTATATGTTCCAATCCGCCATTGATTAATGCTGCTTGTTCTGTTACTGAAAGATAATTAATATCGTTGATTAATAGGAGTGTATGCCCCTTTTTTTTGTATTGAACATTTATGTTGTTTTTTACTTGTATTATATCTTTTGTACTCTGTTTATAATCAAATGAAAAAGCATAAACTCCAATTAGTCCCTCTTTATTCCCTTTGCGTTTGCTTTCAATATTAACCAATTGGGCATTTAATGGTAAGATATATGTAAGAAATACAGCAAGTAAAATTGTTCTTTGCATAGCATTAATTTTAGTCAAAAATATATAGCACTAATTATTCCAAAAAGTGTATATTTAAAACAACTTTTTGATGAATTTGTCGTATTTTTATAAACTATTTTTTTGAAATTATATGAACATATATTGGCTGTGTTCATTAATATTAATATTTTTGCTCCAGTCGTAAAGATTGACTTTTTTAATTTGACAAAACGAATAACTTAAAGCATGTTATTTTCGTTGATCAGGTAACTAATTATTATATTTCGTATTATTTATTTATGTTATTGAAGTTTTAACTTTTTATCATTATGAAAAAAATATCTGTAGTATTTGTATTAATGGTTGTAACCATAAGTTTTGCACTTGCTCAAACTAAAGCAACTACTGAAAACAAAACGCCAAAACCGGCAATGGTTTTTGAAAGTGGCGTAATTCACGACTTTGGAACATTAAAGCGAGGAGCTGATGCTACTTTTGATTTCGTTTTCAAAAACATGGGCAAAGATGCTATCGTAGTTTCGGAAGTGAAAACCAGTTGCGGATGTACTGCACCATCGTGGTCGAAAGAACCGGTATTGAAAAAGAAAAATGGTACTGTTACGGTTAAATACAATACCAATAATATGGGACGTTTCACCAAAACAATAACTGTAATCTCCAACGCAGATAACTCACCGGTGCAATTAACCATTACCGGTAATGTGGCTGAAACAACTGAAGAAAGTAAATAGTAAGTAGAGTAGGGGAGTGGTTGAAAGTAATTGAAATATTATCAGAAAAATAACAATATAATCAGTTTATTATGCCAGAGATATCGCAAAGAGGAATTACTGTTCAGGCATCTCCAATTCGCAAATTAGTGCCTTATGCGGAAGAAGCAAAAAGAAAAGGTAGAATTGTTTATCATTTAAACATAGGTCAGCCAGATATTAAAACTCCGCAAGAGGCACTTAATGCAATCCGAAATTTGGATAAGGATATCATAGAGTATAGTCACTCTGCCGGTTACGAATCGTACCGCCGCAAATTGGCATCACAATACCAGAAGTTCGGCTTACAGGTTGATTATAATGACATTCTGGTAACAACCGGTGGTTCAGAGGCTATACAATTTGCTTTTCTATCCTGCCTCGATTATGGCGACGAGGTAATTATTCCCGAACCATTCTATACCAATTACAATAGCTTTTCGCAAGCTACAGGTGTAATTATCAAACCTATAACCTCTTATATTGAAGATGGTTTTGCTCTCCCGCCAATTCAGGAATTTGAAAAGCTGATTACACCAAAAACCAAAGGAATTTTTATTTGTAATCCCAACAATCCAACTGGCTATCTCTATTCAAAATCAGAACTTTATCAGTTACGCGATATCGTGAAAAAACATAACCTTTGGTTGTTTTCCGACGAAGTGTATCGCGAGTTTTGCTATGACGGCATGGAGCATTTTTCGGCAATGAAATTAGAAGGGATTAGCGATCAAGTTGTTTTGTTCGATTCAGTATCAAAGCGATATAGCGCATGTGGATTACGGATTGGTGCGCTGGTGTCTAAAAATCAGAAGCTTATTCAAACAGCTTTGAAGTATGGACAGGCACGCCTAAGCCCACCGGGTATTGGTCAAATAGCCGCTGAAGCTGCACTTGATACGCCAGATTCTTATTTTATTGAAGTGTACAACGAATATGTTGCACGACGTAATTTCGTAATTGAAGCATTAAAGCAAATTCCCGGAGTATTTGCTCCCATGCCGGGTGGCGCTTTTTACACCATCATTCGTCTGCCGGTTGATAATGCCGAAACATTTGCACAATGGTTGCTCGAAGATTTCCATTACAAAAATCAAACGGTGATGTTGGCACCGGCTGCCGGTTTCTATGCAACACCGGGACTTGGTCGCAACGAGGTTCGATTGGCTTATGTACTAAAAATAGAGGATCTCCGAAATGCAGTTGCTTGCCTTGCCGAAGCATTGATACAATATCCAAATAGATCGAAATAAGCGTTTTTATAGATTGAGTTTAACTCACTGAGAATGGTTTATTGTGTGCAACTATTCAGGTAGAGATTAATATTCGATTTATAAAGCAGCTAATTATACTT
>JFJP01034074.1_pt1 | contig 15789 bp, 9 predicted proteins | sample 431651 | NCBI WGS metagenome assembly JFJP01 (sample SAMN02602958, study PRJNA72255) | Microbial mat metagenome, whole genome shotgun sequencing project. | biome: fresh water; feature: sink hole; material: water; isolation source: purple microbial (photo- and chemosynthetic) mats found in... | reverse complement strand
CTGCCGGAGAGTTTGACAAAGGGAATCTTGTCCTTGGGCACAGACAGACCGACCTGGAAGAAATCGGAGTCTGAGGCTTGGATGCTTCCCGTCGAAGTCAGAACAAAGGGCCAGCGGTAGGCTGCCTGCATTTTCAATAGCCCGAAGACGTCGAACCCGGCACTGCCGTAGATTCCCATATCCAGGTTGGCCAAAGCCGCAGCAGGATCCAGAAGATACTGCTTGAGGGCAAAGAGCGTGTTGGTACGGTTCCTGTAGTAATTCCCTTCGAAAAGCCCGTTGGAATACAGTCCCCGCTCGGCCTGGAACGTCAACCGATATTCCATAATGGCAAGATTGCCCATGAAGCCCGTTTCTCCCCCGAGGCTTCCCAAACTGCCGTCCCAGGCTGTCTTCAAGAGCAACCCCTGGGTGGACTTCAATTGGATGCTGTCGCTCCGCAGGTACGGAACCACAGTATTGACATCGGCGAAAGCCTTGGTGCGGAAGGCCCCGAAATCGAGCTTGAACAACTGAAGATCGACGCCGCCGACCAAAAGAATCGGATCTCCAAACGCTTGTGGTGTGGTGTTGAAAGCTGAGAGATTCTTCGGGTCTGCCAAGCGCAAATCGGCCGTTGTCTGGACACCGAAGACGATTTGGTCGCCGACCAGATCAAGGGCGAGCCGGCCGCCCACCACCGTCGGATCGGCCAAGTCATCGGTCAGACCTTCCAACGCAAGAGGACCCAACTTGGCACCGGCGTTGACGCCGATCTTCCTTATGGCGGGGAAGTCCTGATCATTGGCAAAATTGTGAACGACCGAACCGTGACCGATGGTCATTGTCTTGAGGTTTCCGAGGCTCAGATAGAACGGGTCGGAACCTTGGTTGCCCCATTCGAGGTACTTGATCTTGAGAGCCAGGTCCCGTCCGGCATCGGCGGCAATATTGGCCCAACCACTTTTGTCCGTACCGAAGGACCATTCGTCGTTTCCGGCAGGACGGTACCATTCGTTGGCATTGAACAAGTCTGTCCGGTAGACAATAGGGAGGTAGAGCCCCAACCGGAACCCTTCTGCTGTTACGACAGGAGTCAGAACGGCCTTGGAGTAGGTGCTTCCTTCGATGGTGATGGAACCAACTTCGAGACCGAAGAACTTTTTGAGGAATTCCATCATCGGATCTTCGGCTGGCGCCGCTGCTGCCGGCTCTGAGGCCGGGGCTTTCTCGGCAGCAGGAGCCGCTTCGACCGGTGCTGCTTCGGTCACCGCTGCGATTTCCGCTGCTGGAACCTCAACAGGGCTCAACTTGACAAAGTCCAAATCGGCAAAAAGCTCAGCCAGACGTTCGGCGCTGACGGCTCCGGCCTGAAAAACCTCATTGAAGGTGTTGGCGAATTGTCCCGTTCCGACGGGAACGGTTTCCCCGGTATTGATATTGGTGAATTCTACCTGACCCTCTTGAACACAGACCCAATCCATGGCGTTGTCAGGATCAAATTTCATAGCAAAGTCGGTACCGCGGACACCGCAGTTGGCAGTCGGTGTCCGGACGTTGTATCCCGGTACCGTGGAACCCGTCAGTTTGGCGGCAACCGTACGGATTTTTCCGCCCAAGATGGCAAAATCATTGCTCCCCGTACCATCGGTCTCTTTGAGACTCTCAATTTTGAACGTGGTGGAGGCGGAAAGTTTGATGATGCTTCCATTCGGGTTCAACCGGATCTCAGCTGTGGTTTTCATGGTTTTGATCACCGTTCCCACAGGAAGGACCAAGCCGTCGCTGGGAACAAGCGGGTTGCCCTTGGCATCGGTGATTACCAGCTGGGTCTCATCATCGGAGTATTCCAGCACGGCTTGAGCTTTTGCCGGGGTGGCTTTCTTGGCCGTTTGAGCGGTCAGAAACCCGGGAAGAAGTACTAGCAGAACGGTCAGAAGGGCTATGCTCTTTCTCATCATTTTCCTCCTAGAACAGCTTCACGGCGGTTTCGACCTTGGAAGTCGAAACCCATTGATTTCCATTCGACCCCTGCTCTCCCGGGGAGAGATAGCGAAGGTCATAGATGACAGACAAGGTTACCGCACCAAAGGTATAACCGATCTTTGCCCCAATCAGAGCGTCTTCAGGGCTCACCAGTTCTGCCAAGGAAGTCAAACCGTTTTTGACATAAAAGGCTTGAGCGCCGATTGGCAACAGACCATCTTTCAACTGGGCATAACCCTCTAGCTGAGGCTGGGCCATGGTGGAAGACTGAGCCGTCCAAGGACCAGACAGTACTGCCCCGACACTCAGAGCATCGTCCAGCACGCTGATTCCCAGCGAGGCAAGCCAGCCGATGGTACCAGGAATAACTGTGGAGGAGCTGCTGTAAATCAGATACTTGGAAACTCTGTTGATCTCATAGCCCCTGTCAAAATAGCCTGGCAGGAAGTTGTCCCCCAGGAAGCGGTTTTGAAGCCCCCAGCGCAGGAAAACAAAAGCTTTACCACCCACTCCGATGGAACCACCGAGATGGGCACCTTGCGCAACGGCATCAGCGGTCGCAACCGCCGAAAAAATGTCCCCGGTCACGAGGGGGACAATGGTGTCCATCCCCATCACCAGCACAGAGCCGCTCTTTCGCGGCACAATCGCCGGCGTCTGTGCATAAGGGTTTGTATCTGCTGATGCAGTGAAACCAAACTGTATTTCTTTCAGGAAGGCTTCGCCGGGAACCAGGAGGTCAAAAGGTTTCACGTACGTTCGAACCCCCAGGACGTCGAAAGCAGAAACATTGCCGACGAACGATTCAAAGCCACCGTAAGGAAACCCAATCAACTCTCCGGAAGCGTCAAATGCCAGTCCTATGTATCGGCGCGCCGGTCTGAGCGCACCGTTGTTGTAGCCATTCACGATGAAACCAGAGCCCAGAGTGGTGGAAGGAAGCAATCCAGCCTGGATATACAGCGGGTCTCCCTTTCGTCCCCAGCGGAGATAGGCAATCCTCGCCAAATACTTGTCCAGGTTTTGAGTGGACGTGAGGCTCTGGTCCCACCAGTCTTCTGCCCTTGGATAAATACCGAACTCACCGCCTTGTTTTTCGTAGAAGCGGAAATGGAACGAAAGGTCTATGCCCACACCGAGAGGCCCGTAGCTGAAATCAGGCAGAAGTCCGAGTGACTGATAGTTGATGTCACCGATGGTCTCGGTGCCCAAGGCTGCGGAAAGACTGGCGCTGAATTGGGGATCAGAAGATTCCTGAGCTCCCCAGGTGGGGGCGATCAGAACAAACAAAAGAATACCCCCGGACAAGATTTGCGGGATTGAAAGGATTCGGCTCATGATAGGCTCCTTCGGAACAAACTATAGCACGTCCACCCGGCTAAAAACTCAGAATCAGATCCAACGCCGCTTCGAGTCCAATAACCGTGAGGTCTTTTTGCCATTGTTGACCCCAACGCGTTGTCAGACTCAGTTCTCCACCCTCTGAAATAAGAAGCCTGCCTTTCCAACTGACCTGGAGGTCTCTTAAGACCGGTGAGTCAGCAGGCATCCACCCCAATTCCAGCGACAAAGCGACTTCCTGTACCCACTGCCGGTTGAAACGGGAGGGGCTGAGCCAGCGGGGAAGTTCAAACGGCAGATCGGCATCATCGCGAATCGACCAGGAAGGTTTGAGGGCCAACGACTGGATGGGGCCGGCTCCCCAACGTCCTTGGTACGTGGCGGGCAGCACCAACGACTCCTGAGTTGTGAGAATCAGCTCGGTCCTCGTGGACAGTGAGGCATCGCTGTAACGGTCCCGCTCCCTTGTACCCGTCTTCCAGGAACCCATGGTAGACCAGGTCCAAACGTCGGTACGGTACCAAGGGAAAACGGGCTGTGAACCAAGGGCTCCAAAAAGGTTGATTCCCCTGGCTTGAAGGTGCCCCCCCACCGAGGTCGATTCGTAGGTTGCTGACTTTTCTTGACCCCGCGTCAAGATGAGTTCTGTTCCCCCCAGAATTGGAAACGCAAGGTCACTCCAGTCCGACAAGGCTTCCCTGTCCCAATCAATGCCAAACATGGTCTCCTGCATACCAGTTTCTGGAATCTTTTCAGAAGAGCCCAGCCAGTCGAAAAGTTCCCGGGCAGAATCTTTCGGAGCACGGGGCTGAGTGCGTTCGAAGACGGCTTCAATCCCCTGAGATACCGAGGGTGTCACAGACCAGCCCTGATCACCTTCGTATCTCAAAGGACCTTTAAGTTTCCAGAAAGAAGCTGGAGACCATTTGACAACCGGACCTGTGCTTTGGGAAACCCTGGCAGACTCTTCCGACTCAAGAGACCATGGGCCCCAAGTAGCTTTGGTTTCCCCCTGGGATTTCAAAAAGTAATAGGGGGCTGTTTTTTCCGGAGGTATGAGCCAATCCCAGCTATCGCGCCATTGATCCGTGAAGCTTCCCAGAGGTTGGTTCCAGGGGCGAGTTTGAAACCATTCGGAAGAAAGTGACGCCGTCCATCCCTCGGGCAATTCCGAGGGTGATGACCATTGAGCTCGGTATTTTTGGTCGAGGGTCTCCGGTGGCCCTTCGACAAGGGCTTCAGCCCTGACCGTTCCAAGCCAAGGGATTCCCAGGATGACCTTTTCGGACCGCAAACCCCGGTCACTGAATCGGTCGGTCCATTCAAGGCTGGGGCCTCCGGGCCATCCAAGCGGAAGGGTCGCTTCATAGGCACCGTGTCCAGACCTGCTTTGGGCCGTCTGAATAAAGTCGGCTTCTCCTGAGGTGCGGAAGGGGCCCAGTGTACCCGCCACGGTGGCTAAACCTTTCCAGGTCAGATCCTCCGTGGTAAGTCCGGCCTGACGGGAAGTCAGCCCAAGAGAAAATCCGGAAATCAGGGGCAGTGCGGTAGAGGGCCAAGGTTCTGGTTGTTTCCAGGTCGTTGCAACCAGGGTAGTTCCCACCGGTTCCCAAAGCGGATCAACAGCCTCTACTTCGGCCAGATACCAGGTTCCGTTCGGCGAACCTCGCTGAGTAACGCTCATCCGGTCCCAAGAACCGGTTCCTGAGTCGATTTGAACCATTCCGGAAGGCACTCCATCCAGAGTCAGGATCTTGGTCCGCAGGTCAACACGGGCTTGGACCCAACCGGCGGTTACTTTTGGATTCCAAAGGATTCGGAGTCCCCGGTTTTCTCTGTCGGACAATGCCAGCGTCAACTCCGATTCTGGCTGGACCGGGTCGAGTGCTGCCAGCCGGTAGCGGAATGCCAGAGTCTGGTAGGATTGGGAACGCACCGGTGCCTGACGGGCTTCAACCGTCCACTCTTTTCTTTCGGCCCAATCGACTCGAAGCTGATTTCCATCTTTCTCTGAGGGAAGAACCTGCTCTACCGGGTGGACAGTACCGGCCGCTCCCGGAACGGCCTTCACCGACCACCTGGAACCTTCAAAGACGACAGGGCCTGCCAGAAGCGTTCTGCTGCCCGTGCCACCCCCCGTGTCCGCCACCACCATTCTCCAACCCGTGGTTCGCCTCAGGCGCTGCCTCTCGAAATCCGTCAGGAGGACTCGTATTGTCTGCCAGCCTGTCTGCGTGTTGTCAAAACCCCAGGCGGACAAATCAATTGTCACCAGCGTTCCATCCTCAGACGCCGCTCCGTCTTTTTCTGCGTCGTTTCCCCAGGTGCTATCCTCAGGTATGGGAAAATACTGCTTGGCACCTAGGCGAGAATGGAAAAAGGCCAGGGCAGGAAAAGCCCTATACTCCACTTTTCGTACCGTTCCCGTTCCATCGAAGTCTTCGGAAAGGCTCCCAGCCTGAAGGTAGACTTTGTTTCCAGTGGTTCCCCGGTCTAAACGCAGGGTAACCGTAACCGCCGATGTTGTTCCCAAATCCCGAGGTTTTCCGGCATCGAAAAAAACCTGCATTCCCGCCCATTCGCCAGTATTGAGATCGGTTTCAACGACGGCAAGTCTGTCTGAGCGCTCGCCGTCGCCCCGAACCAGGTAGGGACCCATCCAACTACCTGTTCCCCAGGGTTGACGCTCAACTCCCGGCTTTCCCCAAGCGGAAGTCTGCGGTTCACCTGTCAGCGGGTCATTACTCCAGTAGTCGCGAAAGTAGAGCGGTGCTCGTGACGCTTCTGTGAGCAGCAGACCGCCGATCAGACCCGGTGCAGAGGAGGGTCGTAAAGAGTCTCCGTTGAGGGCCGCCTGAGTTCCTCCGTCTACATGGCCATAAATTCTTCTATGACCCGTGCTGTCTGCGAGAACGGCTCCTCCGGTACCGGAGACGTTCCAGTTCCAGTCTCCGGCAGATCCTGTCCACGCAAGGGTTGTCGCCATCCTGCCGGGGGACTGCAGGTCCTCAGTGGTATACCTCCCTTGTTCCATGTTCCATCGACCTTGAAGGTTCCACTCCAGAGCGCTCCCCTCAGACAGGTCCCAGCGACCACCCTGCCAAAGAACCAAATCCGACGCTTTCAACCCTGCTGCCTGCCTCTGAAAGGTGATTTCCAGCAAGTCGGTTTCAAACACAGGGACATCGAGCTCCAAAATTCCCGTATCAGCTTCAAAGCGGTAGGCGGCCGTGGCGATACCGTTTCGAACGACAATAAGGCTGGAGGGTAGGACATCCATGCCCAGCGAAAGGGAATGGGTTTTATCGCTTTCCGGAAGTTGAAAGGCCCAGGCGAGGGTCGAAGGCTGAGGAGGTGGTGTCCCGGTTGTTTGCGCTGGGTAAATTCCAGGGGCTAAATCAAAGAATGGAGCCTCTTCCGCTCCGGAAACCTCGAACCATTCTTCAGAGGGTGATTGAGAAATACTGTAACCCGGCACGGGCAATCCCGTATTCTGATCAAAGAGGAAAATGACGGAGATGTTACCCTTGGCGACAGGGTATCGGTTTCGCAGTTCAAACGCAGATGGAGTTCCTGGTTGAACCAGGACAAACCAGTTTGACGCTCCTGCTGCCTTGTCGGGTACGGCAGAAATTCCCAGAAGGGGTGACGTATATGGGATTGCATTGTCCCAGGTCACAGCAAAGCGGTGGGTAGCGGAAGCCGCGAGGCGGATCTCACCGGATGCCAGATCAAACGAGGCTTCCGAACCGGTGGCTTCTCGATAGGAACCTCCTTCTGACACGAGAATCTGGATTTTCCTCAACGGATAAGGGCCAGGCAAACGGAAGAACCGGTCTCGAATCCAGCTGTCCAGACTCACGGTGCCGGCTGAAACTTCCTGAAAACCTCGAAAGGTCTTCGTTTCCCGCTGTCCGGATTCGTATCGCCCAAGAGCCTCGAGGGATACCGGCCCCAGCGAAAAAGCGGCTCCTGCCGCCGGTACTCCCCGCTGACCATCCGGCAGGGTCTCTCCTGCCCGGGGGGGAACAGAAAAAGAAGCATTTCCTGCTTTGACCCATTGAACAGGTTCCCCCGGCTGCCCGTCATAACCGAGTAAGAAGGAACGGTCTTCCAAGGATCCGCGGTAAGCTACCTCGAGGTAATAACGCTCCAGCAACCTGAGTGTCAGTGAAAAATCGGGCTCCTGTGTAAAGATCACCCCTTTTTCCAGGCCCGGGTATCCCAAACCGGGCAGGGTCGCTTCAGGCGAAATTCCCAGTCCCCACCCCCCGGCCAGCCGGGTTGTCCAGGTACCATCAGCCTCAAGAAGAACGCCGACATCACCAATCTTCTGATCGAAAATCGCTTCGGGTGCTTCAAGCTCTTCCAGTGGAGGTATTTCAGCGGCAAGAGTCCAAGAGACGATGAGAAGTAATGCCAGGCCGAGAACGGGCTTACTAGTCACGGGGGAAGAGATACAGGTCCTTCAGCCGGGTTGAGGTGGTAGTGTTCACAAAGTCGACAAACTCGGTTTCAGCTTGAGCGGTGAGCGAAAAGAAATAATGGAGAGGTTCAAACAAGGTGTCGTCGACCCGCAGTTCCAGTTCAATCGTTCTCGCATTTTCGCCAGGTGAAGCGGTTTGCGGATGCGGCCAAAACAAGAAGGTCCCCGCAGTATTCAAAGAAAGGTGGTAAGGATTCTGCCAGTTGGGATCGATCACCTGTACAAGCTTTCCACCTTGATAGAGGCCAACCGTCACATCATGGACAGGTTCAAAATTGACCCCGTTGAACATACGGCCGATTATGGATGGAAAATTGAAGAAAGGTCCGTTCCGATCAAGACCGAAAGTACCTTCGGTGCGCTCTCTGCGGTGGTTGCCGACGGCCTTCATTCCTTCTTTGACAAGACGTGTGATGTCGGCCAACTGCTGCACCTTTTTTTGGTAGTCTGCTGTTTCACTGTGGGCAACCCCCCGACCCGAGACCGCATACTGGGGAGGTGTTCGATTGAGAACATAACAGATCACGTCGTACTTGCTTCCAGGGTCTTGATCGAGGGCAAGAGCCTGGAGCTCGGAAGCATCCGCAAAGAGTTCTTCGACTTTCTGGACTACGAGGTCCTTCACCAAGTTGTGGACACGCATGCTTCCCCCTTGCCGACAGTCTAAGCCGTTCGAAGCTCGAACACAAGGCTACAAGAAGAACCGTTCGGGCTGACGGATTTTACCCTTGAGAGCTCTTGGTGTCACCAGCCTCATCCTTTTCAAGTTGGTGGTAAATCCGGTTACCACCCCTCGGTCGAAGACGGTCCCTGAGTCCATAAACGGGGTAAGCCGACCATCCCGGATGATGGTCAGATCCACCTCAAAAGAAACAGAATGTGGCACATCGATGGTGACGTCTTCAGGGGCCAGGGAAACTCCGCTTTCCTTTTCAAGCTCTCGTCGGATTTCTTCTTCAGTCTCGAATTTGTCTTTTGGATCCCGAATTCTCATGTTGAAAAGTCCATGCTCATCAAAGGGTTGTTCGTGAAGAGAAACGTAGGCTCCCGGTGTTTCCGCCAGGGCTATTTTTTTTAAGGTCGGATGGTCGTATCTCGTCATCTTGGCGGCAAAGCTGACATCGTCTTCCGCATAGAATTCCTCGGCTTTCAAGGCACCAGCCCGCAAAGCCAGGCCAAGGGCCTTCTTGATTACTGCCGAAGGAGCACGGACGCCTTTATGCCAATACACCGATTTGTACATCAGGTATTTGGAAAACAGCAGGTGCTCCACAGACAGAATCCCTTTTGGGGAAAGCCCGATGCCCAATTCCCGATGGGGGATCAACTGACTGATGATGAAATCCGGGTCCTGCATACCATAAGGAATGCCACAGAAATACGCGTCGCGGTTGAGATAATCGAGTTTGTCGGGGTCCAGAACCCCGGAAAGGAGTTTTCGGAAGAATCTCACCTGATCTTTTGCCGGACCGTAGTCGAGGTTATGGTCCACAATAGCCGCTACAAATGCAGGTTCCGTTCCTACCTCATGCTTGATCAATACGGTAAGCTCACTGGAAAGGATCGCCTCTGCCGTCAACCGCTCGTGATTTTTGATATCGAGGCCATCTTCGAGTACATGAGCATAAGGAAAGTGGCCCAGATCATGAAACAGCGCCGCACAGAGATAGGCTTTCACTCCTTCGAGGGTCAAGTGATCCGGATACGCCGGTGAAAGTGTCAGGGAGTGGATGATCCGTCTGGCGAGATGAAACACCCCCAGGCTATGATTGGCACGGGTATGGACTGCCCCGGGATAGACAAGCACCGCCAAACCCAACTGTTTGAGACGGCCCAGCCTGACGAAAGGGGCACTTCGGATGGCTTTTTCCAGGGCGGGAGTCAGATAAATGTGCTTCCACAGCGGATCTCTAACCGGGTTCGTGTAATCGCGTTCCAAGTGGCGCAAAATCTCTTCGTGCGAACTCATGTCGGCGATTCTAGGGGCTTCTGGACGGCGTGTCCATACTCGGCTAGTCTGCAAGGGTGAAGCTTCTTTTGCTCGCTCTAGCGGTGTTGGTGTTGTTGGGCTGCTCTCCCCAAGTTCCGGTCGCAACCCAACCTTTGCCCTCGCAAAACACGACTCCTGAGACCACACCGTCAATGGCAGCACCCGTCACTGCTCCCTTGGCAACCCGTCCCTTTGATGAATCTCTCCTTCGTGGAAAGGAATACTTACTGGAAACTCCTGTCTTTTCCGAGTTCCCTGTGCAAGATGCTGTTTTGGGTCCTCTGGGGAAAGATCAATCACTGCGAAAGTTCATCGACAAGTTTTTTCAAGAGGCAGCCAAAGGTTCTTTCGACTCAGGATCTGTGGAACCTCGCTGGGAAGCCTACCTCAAAAACGGGATGCAAAGGGCCCGCGCTGATGGGCTGCTCGGGCCAAAAGTACGGGTCGGAGAGGCCTTGCCAGAAAGTCAAGGAGGTCGAATGGTCCCTTTTCGGATGTCGGGAGGCCTCAAAGAATCCTCAGGCTGGATTTTCCTGACCGATCATAAGGGTACCTACTTGGTAAGCGACATCCAAATAGTTGCTATTGAGCCACCAGCAACAATTGATCCGGAAGGCGAGCTTCAGGAGTTTTCGACCCCGCTTCTCCGCTGAGGAAAGGTCTTACCGACCGCCACCGTATTTCGACGTTCATTGAACACAACCCCATCGCTCCAATACTCGACGGCTGCGAACATGGCGTTTCCACCGTCGTGATCATCACTTCGTGTCGTTCGGTAGGAAACATAATTCTGCAGGTGTTCAAAGTCCTGATTTTTGAAGCACTCCAGCCGCTTCAGATTGAAGGAATTCCATTCCTCAATTCCCTGAAAGCCTTCGCCTTCATCCTCTACCACCATATGGGCATGGGCTGTGGAGAATGAATACCAGATACGGATTTTCTTCTCAGGATTGTTCCGGTTGCCATGTTTGACCGCATTTTTGATGACCTCACTGATCTGCTGCTCAAGAAGATTGATTTCTTTAATTTCTGGAGGAGCTTTCTGGACGATCAGGAGAGTGAAGTACCGGATCTGACGGAAGTCCGACGGGAATTCCTTGTAAAACATCCCAGACCTGTCAAACAGCGGATGGTTTTCATTGATGACCAGTTCTCTGACATCTATTGCCATGGTTTCCTCGTTCAAGCGGCGGTGATTTTTTGGATGGCCTCTTCGACCGTCCCGGCGATGGGGAAGTATCCCATCAACTTAGTCAGCTCGATCACTTTTTTTACAGAACCATGAACATGACAGATCATAAGCCTGAGGTTCATCTTTTTGATGGTTGAACAAATGTAGATGAGGGCTCCAATTCCTGAAGAGTCGATATAATCCACGTTATCCATATTGATGATGAACTGCTCTACTTTCTTCTCCAACATTTTCATCACAAGCTCTTTGAGTTTGTAAGAGTTGTAAAGGTCCATTTCACCGTTCACATCAATGATGTACGTCTCGGCGTGCTTCCTGATCTTCAGATCCATTATCCACCCCTGAACACCATTATAGACTATTGTAATGTCCTCCCGACGCAAATTTTTCCTCAGGTCGGGAAATCCATCAAGATCGGATTTTAATCCACCGAGATTGAGAACATGTTCTTCGTCATGGTTGAGATTTCCAATTTCCGACAGATGTCCCGTCTCAGAACAGCCGAGGCGGCAGAAATCCGTGGTCTTCTCGAGCATTACTGTCAGAACCGTGGAGGTCGACTGACCCGGGAACACAATGGTTTTTTTCTTTTCAGCTTCCATCCCCTACGAGAAAGAGTGTTGAATCTTGTCACAGATTTTCTGTTTCTTACCTCAGAATCGTTGCATAGAAAGAAAGAAGAACTGTTTGGTTTCAGCCTGCTTCTCGAGCAGGACAATCAAGACGATGAGGTAGGGGTTTTCAACCGTCTTAAGGCCTTGGTTTTTCTCGCTCCTCGTGAGAACCGTGTCTGGGCAGGACCCGGTGTGGTTCAGACCCTGACGCCGCAGTTTTCCATAACACAGGAGGAACCCTTGGCCGAGATCCTTGGGCCTCCGGTTTCCACTGACCTCCCCCCGCTAACCGTCGATCGGCTCTTGGAAATGACAGGCTGGATCGAAGCGCTGAAAACCCCGCTCAGCCGACAGCTGAACGGCAACGATGAGGGAAAAGCCGGCAAAATCCTTCGTCTTAAAGGGCAGCACCTCAACGAAAAGTATTTCGTTCTAAAGACCGTCCTGAATCAAATTTATGGGGTTCATGAAAACTTCCCTGTTCTGTTCCCTCTTGAAAACAGCAGGGACTTTTTGTCCCAATTATTAGCCCGTATTGACCCCGAAATTGCACGGGCAGCATCGCCGGCTGCTGAGTCTTCTTGGGACTCGATGCTCCTGTCACGGGGGGGAGGGGACTATCCTGGAGACTCGGGAAAGGATGATGTGCTCGGAGCGTTGACCCATTATTTTCGTGCTGTCATCAAGCATCTGATGAAACAGGGGCTCCCTCCAGTTTTTGTTTTTGTTTTTCCTCATGGTTATGAACCAGAAGCCCAATCGATTCTTGAAACTATCCTCGGGGAACTTGTGACCCAGAATAGTCTTCGTCTTCTCTTGCTGGAACCTCAAGAAACAACCATGGACTTCTTGGGTCGCTATCCCAGCCTTTCTTGGACTTTCCCGACACTCACTCTGGAACGGATTCAAAAAGAGCGTGATTCTCATGGCTGGCAGGAGCGTTTTCCTGTTTTGGACAAACAGGTTCTGGAGTCCTGTGGAGGACATGGTCTGGCCTGGGTTCACCATCTCTGGATGCTTCAGGAACAGAAAACAATAGAATATGCCCAGGAGGCAGACGATCCTTCCTGGTCACTTTTTCTTAGTCTCGATACCACGCATCACAAAGTTTACTTTGTGTTTTGGGCAAGCCGGGGTCTTTTGGAAGAAGAACATCTGACAGATTTCTTTCAGACATGGGGAGAAGACGCTTCGGTCATACAGGATAAAGTGGCAATGCTTCGCTCCTTGGGGTTTTTTCTCGGGGGCCTTTCTCAACCGCTTCGTCCGGAGTTTGGAACACGCTTACTGACCATGATTGGCACAGAGAGCCAGGAAATTCTTTCGGGCTTGGGGAAGTACCTTCACAGACGGTGGAAACGAGATCACAGGCTTTCTGAAATTCTTTACAGTGCCTTACGGGACTGGGGACTTCATGGCCTAGCTGTCGAGGTTCTGACGCATTATTTGACGAACAAAATCAATCAGGGGCAAGAAGATTTTCTGCGCCTTCTACGCCAAAGTCTTTGGGACGAAGCCCCCAATGAAGAGCTGAAAAACGCCTTCCGACTTGCCTCCGCAGCTGCAAAACTACGCTTTTCTTTGAATTTGACGGTCAATAATGCCGGGCAGGGTTTAGCGGCCCTTCAGCGCTTCCGGCGACACTTCACGCCGCAAACTGAGGAGAATCCCCATGCAGAATGGCTTCTTCAGCAAGGCCGGTTTTATTTGTGCATTGGTGACCTGACAACAGGGTTCACTTTACTGAAAAAAGCGCTTTCCTTAGCCCAAGAACGGAAAGACACATCATTGGAAGTCCAGGCTGAGACGGAAATTGGTTTGACTCTTCTTAGGAAAAACCGTCTTGAAGAAGGTCACGAGTATTTCGACATCGCTTCCCGTCTGGCTGAGAAAACAGGATCACATTACTTGATAGCCCTGACTTCAGGATATGAAGCCAGCGCTTGTTTCTTGATCGGTCATCTTTTTGGTGCCAAACAAGCCTTGGAGAGGGGGCTGTTGGCCTGTGGACGAGGTGGTTTGCAAAAGCGAAAAGTGTTTCTGATTTTCCTTGCAGCTAGAATCGAATTTGACCAAGGTGACTATACAGCAGCCCTGAGTTTACTCCACCAGGCTTCGGCTGCTGCTGTCCGATATCGGCTGGTGGAGGCGCAGCCTATTCTGACGCTTTGGCAAGGAAGAGCTCTTGCCTATTCGGGCAATCTTGTGGAAGCACGAAGTCTGCTGGAAAGTCAGCCGCTTACAGCAGAGCGACAGTATTACTTGTCTGAAACCTTGTACCTGTCCCGAGAGTTGAATGCAGCACTTGAAAACATTCGTCTGGCAAAACCTCTTGTAAAGATCACGCAGGCTTTTGGAGTCGGTGAAGATGTTGACTGGAAATCGGGCTATGCGGGAGCCGAAGATCGAGCGCTGGCACAACCTGGCGAGTTAGGCGTTTTGGAAAATCAGATTGATGCTTTCCTCGGTCTGCTGGAAGGTCTATCTGGAAATTCCTCTGAGGCGGTAAAAATGTTCCAGATGATTCTGACCCGAAAACATCTCCTGGATTTGGATCCTTCCTCTGCACTGTATTATTACTGGTACTACCTAACGCTACCACGCAACGATTCCACTCATGAGGCTCAGAGACTTACCTTGCTCGGCCGGGCTCTCAAAGATGTTCAAGTGCGGTCCAGCCGTATCGAAGACCCCGTTCAGCGCCACCAGTACTTACTCAAACCGCATTGGAATGCCCAATTTGCCCTTGAAGCCAAAAAACTCAAGCTTTTGTAGCAGGAATCGTTAAACCAAGTTTGTGCTTCCACTCAATGGGAATTCTGGTCGGTCGGCCGGTTGATCCAACCCAAACAAGCTTCAAATACGCTTCCAACACAGGCCTGCCCTCGGGACCGTGGAGACTCTGCTTCAAAACGACCCAGGCCGCTCCCATCTCATGGGGCTGTGTCGATAGAACCAGATCTTCTCCCGGATGGGCTGGGGACTGATAGAAAAGTTTGGCCTCTGAAACCCAGATTCCATTGCCTGAGGCGACTAGAGCCTGATAATCCAGACCTTTTTCCTGAAGATACATATCCCTGCCATACTCTAGATAGTTGAGATAGACGGCATTGTTGACATGCCCATAGCTATCGCATTCATAAGTTCGGACCCGGAATGAAAACGTATGCAAAGTGCTCCCTCCTGTCGGTTGACGAACTGCTTTCAATCTGTTAGTTTAACCGAGCTTTAGGAATGGTGGCATAGCTCAGTCGGTAGAGCAAGCGGCTCATATCCGCTCGGTCGGGGGTTCAAATCCCTCTGCCACCATGTTTTTCCATCCAATAAAACCCAATAATACCAAGAGTTACGTAAAATCCGGTGTGACAGTTTTGGCCCCTTTTGGCTTGACTTAGCCCCTAAGTTGTCACAGTATTGTCACACGGCTTTTAAAGCCCGGCAAGGGGGCAGTGGTGAAACTTGGAAAACGCAAGCTCAAAGACGGGGCAACTTCCTTTTACCTTGATGATTATCACGCTGGAAGGCGGACCCGGGAGCAGTTAGGGGTATCCTTTCCGCGCGGTGCCTCACCTGAAATGGTGAAACGTCAAACAAGGCTGGCCTGGGAATTGTTCACCCTTCGGCAGGGTGAAATCATCCGTGTCAGGGAAGGGCTTGCCAGGGAATCCACCATGACGCTGGCGGAGTACGCGGCGGAGCTGGCCAAAGGGCGGAACGCTCAAGACCACCTTGCCCGCCTTTTGCCCTACCTACGGGAACACTTTGCTGATAAGCCCCTTAAGGCGATTGACTACCGCGCGTGTGAAACCTTTCAAGCCTATTTGAGCCGGGACGCGGTTTCCAGCCGGACGAAAAAGGGACTAGGCCCAAAAACGGTCAAACATTACTTTGCTGAATTGGCTCACGTGCTGAATGAAGCCGTGAAAGACCGCCTTATTGAAACTTCCCCGGCTGTTCAAGTCCGGCGGGTGCGGGTTCCCCGAAATGTGGTGCAAGGGCTGACCGGCGCGGAATACCTTGCCCTCTGGAAAGTTCCAGTAGGCGGGGAGTTGGGCGCGGCGGTACGGCTGGCCTTTTTCTATGCGTGCAATACCGGATCACGCCTTTCTGACTGCCGTTCCCTTCGGTGGGGTTCCATTCAAATAGGCAAAGACGGCTGGCGGCTGGTGAAGGCTCAAGACAAAACCGGCGATCTGGTTAC
>JFJP01039808.1_pt1 | contig 15790 bp, 9 predicted proteins | sample 431651 | NCBI WGS metagenome assembly JFJP01 (sample SAMN02602958, study PRJNA72255) | Microbial mat metagenome, whole genome shotgun sequencing project. | biome: fresh water; feature: sink hole; material: water; isolation source: purple microbial (photo- and chemosynthetic) mats found in... | reverse complement strand
ATTTTAAAAATTTTTGAAGACTATCAAAATCCGTTGCATTGATTGTAATAGAAGTCCCTGTAATATCTTGGATTGTGATATTACCATTTCCCTCAATATTTATCTTATTGTTTTTCAATTGTTTATTCCTTATTCTTTATGTTATGTAAATTGCCTAACATTTCAATTTGCACCCCTCAAGTGCGTTTATTGTTTTTTATACGAGCAACAGTTTGATGTTTTAAATCAGTATTTTGATTATCAAATCTTTTTTTTGTACGCTAAAGCTCACCTATGCCCATAGTCGTTGTAGTACGCAAATGTATCTCCTTACTTTTTGTTTAAAAGAAAATCCCCAACAGATTTTCGAAATCTGTTGGAGTTTTTATTTACAAACTGCATCTAACTATTTGTACACCACAATAAAGCGTTCCCATTCGCCTTGTTTATCTCTGTTTGCAAGTTTATCGAATTAATGAAAGTGTTCCCACACGTTTTCTATTTCCTTTTGTTTCTGCTTGCCCTTTCCACTCGCGCAAATAGCCCATGCCATCGCGGAAAGTAGCTTCAATTTTCCACATATAATTGCCCGAAGGACATTCTTGGTCTTTGTATTTTCCGTCCCAGCCGCTTTGTGGGTGTCCGTCAATTATTGCATCGGTTTCCCAAAGTAGCTCGCCACGGAGGTTGAAAATTTCGAGTTTGTATGTAACCAAATTTGCTGCCACGGGTCTGAACAATCTAAAACGTTCGTCGGCACTTTCGGGCAAAAAAGCATTGGGTACATACAAATCTTCGCACAACTGATTGAGTATAAGTGTCGTATCGTATCTATTTTCGCAAAAATCATCTTTTCCTTTGAGCCACATATTGTATTCGCCTTCATCTTTGTACAATTGGGGAGCGGGGTGAAAGTCGGTGATGGTATTAACGGCTGTGGTGAGGTCGAAAAACCATTCGTAGTAATCCAGAGTATCCGATTTGTTCACAAAATTTACCACCGCCGGATAGCAATCTATTGTACCTCCAAAATCGAAACGCAATTTTGGTCGTTCGCGTATTACAAGTTGCTTTGTATAAGCACTATCACCGCAATTATTCGACTGTCGAAGGGTTATATCGTAAGTGCCTCTGTTTTTGAAATCCCATTCAAAAATGCTGTCGCAGCCTTCTTTTTCGCAAATATATCGCGGTAGGTTTTCTTGTATTCCATTTTCGAGGTTTACCACCAACCAATCAATTGTGTCGGGAGGTTCGCAGTTAAACCCTTTTCCTAAGCCGCTCAAATTTTGGAGTTTCACAATTCCCGTAGAACACAACTGATAAAGTGTGTCGGGGTTTAATTCGGTTTCTGTTGGTTTTAAGGGAGTTGTTATAAGCGAATCGTTGTTTATTGAGAAGAAAGCCTCTGGTTTTCCGTAGATTACAATAGGAGCTATGGCAAACAACGCCATGCTGTTTTTGCAATGATTGCGGGCTGTAACTACAATACCAAAACAATTTTTGCAAATTTCTTCAGACTGTATGCTAAATGTATTGTTGCACGACGAATTTTTGTAGATGTGCGTAATGGTATCGCCATTTCGTTTGTTGGTTTCCGAATAAGGTTGGTTGTAATACCAACGCACAGGAGCGGTTCTGTCGCCAAAATTCCATGTAATTTCTGTTTCGGGCGAAATGGGTGTTTTTATATTGAGAATAAGTCGCTCGGTTGCCGGCGAGCAAGAGGGCGATGCCTCTACTCTGAACGCACTAATCGAGGGATTGTCGTAAATATTTACATCGTGTATAAACGAATCTTTGAGTCCTCCGGCACATTCTCGCACCATTTTCACGGTATAGGTTTCCGAAAGTTGATACGTTTTGTGGGTAATAGTTTCATTCGGAAGATTGAATGAGTATGTGCCGTCGTCCCAAGTCCACGAAACTTTTTCGATTCCGGGCGTATTGGCTCTGGTAAAAGTAAGCTCTACCTTTTTTTCGTTCATACTCCATACTACACAGTTATTATTCAGTGTATCAACTGTAAATGTACTGTCTCCGCCGCATTGACCATAAGAATATGCACTCCAAAGCATAAGCATAATAAATGAAATGAGTGTAGGATTTTTCATAGTTATTGTTTTATAATATTAATTTCCTCATCGGTTAAATTGAAAAGTTTATATACAATGGTATCAATTTTTTCTTCATATTTTGATATATTTTCGTTGTTTTTTTTCGATTCAATTATTTTTTCTATCCAGTTGCACAATATAGGCTCGTACAACGGTTCAATTTTGATAGGAATTTGAGTAAGGGGAGTGTAGAGCAGTTCTAATAATTCTCCCTTTCGTTTTCCTTTGTAATACAGCCATTTATAATACAATCGCGAATTGAGCAATGCCAAAATATATTTTAAATTTGTGTTTCGCGGGTTTGTTATCACACTCACATCGGCTGAGGCAAACCACGCTATATTGTTGTAAGCAAACGTGTTGGTTTTGCTTCGTTGCGGACAAACAATTTTTTCGCCTTCAAAAATGGTTTTATCTCTGGCGCAAAACACCACCCACCATTTGCCCATTTTTAGTGCTGCTTGTATCTCGCCTCGTTCCATACTTCTATGGTTTATCACATCTTTGTATTGATACAAATGTTGCTTAATATTTGGATAATCAGTTAGTTCCAAGTCGCGAGTGGCATAAATTAAAAATTTGCTCGCTTGCTCGCTGGTGGTATATTTTTGAATATCCGAATTTTTGAACCACGGTTTTACCAACTTTCGTTCGTTTTCGTTCAACGATAAACTCCTCAACTCTTGTTCCGAAAGGATAAAAACACCGCTGTTTAAATTTGCTTCATCTGTTAAACCATTGAATATGTGATTTTTTGTAATTTTGTCAACTCCCGTTACTATTCCCGCATTCACATCGCACTCATCAATTAAAGGCACACTTTGCTCCATCATTTTTTTGAAAATGCGGTTGATGGCGTTTTCCGAATTATTTGAGTTTCCTTGCAAACGAATATAATTATTTTCGGTTTCGTATAAATCTTTTTGAAAAATTTCGTAAGTAGCTGTATCAATTGTAGTTAAATTATTATTGAAATTTTCATTCGATTGCACCACGGCGCATTTTGCTTTTATGTTTTCGTTCAGGTTTTTTTGCAACAAAACAATCATGTTGTGTTGTCCTTTTGCCGATTCAAAAATGGTTAAATTATTCAAATTCAACAATTTCAAAATAGTTGTATTTGTTTTTAGCTCCTGCCGCAGTTTTTTGCCTCCAAAACTGGTTAAAAAATAATTGGTAGTGATATACGATAAAACGGCATCGGCTTTCAATAATAAAATTCCTAAATGATAAAAGAAGTAGAACAAATCCATTTTGCGCGAATAGTGCGATGCCAGATTTCCTTTTCTAATTTTTCGGAAAATTTCTTTGTTTCCTTTTTCTCCCAAGTAGGGCGGATTGCCAATAACAACATCAAATCCTTGCCAATTGCCCTTTGCATCACAGAGTTGCGGAAATTCGGTTTTCCAATCAAATACCTCCTCGCTTTCAAATTGTTTAATTTGTTCCATTTTCAATTATTGATATTTCATCTTCTGTTAAATCAAAAAGTGTATAGACTATTTTGTTGATTTTTTTTTCGTATTTTGAGGTGTTTTTGTTGATTTTTTTTTCTGAAATTATTTTTTCAACTATGCCGACAATTTCGTTTTGTGTGCGTGCATCAATAGTAGGGTAGGGGAGGGTATTCAACCCTTTTACGCCAATGTGTGGAGTTGCCTTGTTTCCTTTTCTTAATACTTCATTTTCAATAACATAAAATTGCATTAGATGTGAATTTAAAAGAGCTAAGGTTACTTTCAAATCCATATTTTTGTTTTTTTGCGTTGCAACCATAATTCCATACGCCGAATAGCAAACCTCATCGGAATATGCCGCCATGAGTTGTTGACTCGATTCGGGGATAAACAATTTTGGAACTGTAAACCGATTTCGATTTCCCAGCACCAACGTTTTTCCTTGTTGGCGTAATTGGGCTTCGAGTTTTGTGTCAAAAATCAAATATCCATCTTCTTTTTCCCAAGCATAAGTGTATGGTTTCAAGCACTTTGTCCCCGAAAGATACGAAAAATAATGCTCATTTTTTTTTTCACTACTCAAAAAGAAATCGAAGCAACCTCCAATATTTACTCCTCTGTTTATTTCAACAAAATGGCTCAGTGTTGTTTCAATTGAGTTTATTTTTTGTATAATGCTTTGATGCTCAATGAATTTGAAAACCAGATTCTGATTTGTTTTAAATATGTCAATATTTTGAATACTTTCGGTTTTAAAATCATTTTTTATGATTCTAAGTTGGTAATTTTCGCTGCTACTATGCTTGCAAAAACCCATAATACAGCAATCTACCACAGCATCAAAGGGTTTTATATCGCTTATAAAATATTCTAATGTTGAATTTTCTAATACAAATTTTCGTGTATTGGTGTACGAAGGCAAAACGGCAAACGTTTTGTTCAGAATGTAAGCAATTGAACTATAAGGTTTTGAAATTTTTAAGGCAAGTTCCACAAACAAATTCATGGTGTTGATTCGTTCGTTTGCCTTTTTTATAGTAGCATAATTCTGATGAAAAAAGTTTTTTTCTTTTTCGCTCAATTTTGCTCCCGAATTGCTGTAAAACGATATATACGGAGGGTTGCCAACAATGGCATCGAAACCTACAAAATTCCCCTCATTATCACAAAGTTGTGGAAACTCCGCAGCCCAATCGAAAGCCTTGTTTTCTTCAAAGAACTTCTCAGTTTCAAGTAGTTTTGCTCGATTCATTTTCTACTATGGCTATTTCGTCTGGTGTAATATTGTATAGCTTATAAATCAGTGTATCAATAAGTTGACTATTGATTTCAATTTCTTGATGAAAATAAATGGCATCAACCCAATCAATGATTTGCTGATAAGCAATGCTGCTTGTATCAATTTTGAAAATCGGAAAATTGGCTAATTCGTTCACTTTAAATTGTGGAAAAATATTGCGCTGTAATTTATCGAACGTGTGTTGAAACCAAAATGAAATTAATTTTGAGTTCAATATTGCCAAAATATATTTCAAATCATATTGAATGGGTTTGAAAACAACCATGCTGTTAATATCGTTATAATAAGGCTCTTCGGTATAAGTGGCATGGATACAATAGGGCATTGGGGCTGGAATTTGTCGCACCAAAATTCGTTTTCCCGCAAACGGTACCGACCTTCGAGGTTCGGCTATCCACTCTCCATAATTCAAATATTCGCCCGACCATTTCAATCTATATCGGCACACATCGGCTCCGCTCAAATATTTTTCATCGTTCTGATTTGTAGCGTGTTTCGAATGAAATATTCTATTTCGTTTTATTTCATCGGTTTGCGCTGGTTTCCCCTTGCCGGTTTGATACACTTTTAGACCTGTAGAAACACTTGCCACATCTTTCAATGCAATTGACTTATTTTCAATATTTTGGATAATTGGATATATGTCTTTGTTTTTTGACGATGATATTCGAAAAATATAGTCTGGTGCTTTTATTTCGCTTTTGTGAATGGTTTCTGACGAATATTTATTTTCCGAATCCAATTCTCCCAAAATTAATGTATCGTTTATGTTTTTATCGAATTGAATAATGCAGGTATCTACATTTGCTTTTTCAAATACACGTTTCAAAATGTTGATAACGAATATATTACCCATATTTTCAATCATGTACTTCCGCAATTTAGAAAATGAGCTGATAGTCAACAGATTGCTTGGTACTATGTAACTTAGCACTCCCACATGATTTGTCAATTGGATTGCACGTTCGATAAATAAACTAAAAGTATTTAATTGAATCCCAGTAAGTTCGTATTTCTTATAGTAATATTTTTTTTGAGCATCATCAAATTTTTTATTTCTCGAAAATATATACGGAGGGTTGCCAACAATGGCATCGAATCCTCCAAAATTCCCCTCATTATCACAAAGTTGTGGAAACTCCGCAGCCCAATCGAACGCTTTGTTTTCTTCAAAGAACTTTTGAGGTTCCACAATATAGTTTGTAAACTTCATTATCTATTTGTTTTTCAATCAATTCGATATTCGCAAACGGATTTTGGGCTCTCATCTTTTCAATCTTTTCTACTAAATGTACAATCTGTGCTTGTTGTTCTTTTTCAATTTCAACAATGGGAAACTGTTCTATCATATTTTTGTTGATTGCCAAATAGCCACCCGCCAAATGCTTATCTCTAAATTTTGAGGTAACATAATTTGTCATAAATGAGCTATTTAGAATTGCAAGTAAAAATTTGGGGGCATAGTTTCCAAATTCATAAATTCCATACGTACCCACCCCAATAGCTAATGGGCTTTGGCTCCAAATGGCTTCAATTTGTTTGGTCATACCTGCCACTACAATTTTTTTTCGATTCCAAAAATTCCATTTTGATACGGCAATTGTTTTTTCATTATTCTGAATAAATGCTTTTGAAAACACTGTTCCCATGTATCTAACATTTTCAAAATCAATAGAATACCTATCTATACACCCACTTACCACAAATGGAATTGAGCCTTCGGTGAATGTATCTGAAATGAGTAGTTTCAGTTTTTGTGCTTCAAAACCAGTGGCACCCGACATAATTTTTATACCCGCTTGGCTAAATGTTTTATACTCAGTTAATTCGGAATACTCAACAAAATTATTTGTCAACAAATCGGTTTCAATGTTTACTTTGAATTGTCTAAACGATTGTTTTTCTGATTTATTTTTTCCAAAAATCAGTATCGGGTACACACTCGCCTTTTCAAAAACTTTGATGTGCGATATATCCAACGAATACATTAAGCCGCTGTTTATTAATAGTTCTTTGGTATTTTTGGCATATTGTGCTGCCAAAAATTTATTGGGAATTATCCACGAATAAAAACCGTTTTGCTTTAAAAGTTCGGTAGCTTTTTTCAAGAATAGTACAAAAATATCGTACGCACCAGTAGCTTCTGGATACGCATTTTTGAAATACTCTTTTAATTTTTTATTTCGTGCCATATCCACCGCACTAATATACGGTGGATTGCCAACAATGGCATCGAATCCTTCCCAATTCCCCTCATTATCACAAAGTTGTGGAAACTCCTCAGCCCAATCGAACGCCTTGTTTTCTTCAAAGAACTTCTCCGTTTCAAGTAGTTTTGCTTGATTCATTTACTATGGCTATTTCGTCTTCTGTCAATTTCAATGCTTAACCACTCCATAAATGCCATGAAAAATTTACTCACATGGTTTAATTTCATTCACATTCAAAATTGACCCCACATATTTCTCCCATTCTTCTTCTGTAAGTACATCGTTGTTTTTGGCACACAGCGATTTGAAGTAGGCTTCTGCCTTTGTGGGAATTATTTTGATGTTTTTTTCGTCACTAAAAATGATATAATCGCTTTTGCGGTCGAAAACCAGCGAAAGGATTTTGTAATCGTTTGACAGATTGACTAATGGCGAAAGTTGTGCAATTTCCGATGCCGATTTGCCTTCAATGTTCCACATCATAATGCGTTGGTCGAAACTACCTGATGCTAAATACTTTCCATTGGGGCTGAACTCAATTTTGCGAACTACTCCATTGTGGCGTTTGGCAATTGGGTAATTGTTTATTTTGGCATTGCTTTTCAATGCCGAAATATCAAACGGAGCGAAAAGTATTATTTGCCCATTGTCGTTTCCTGTGGCAAGTATTTTTTTCGATGAGTTGTAAACAATTGATTTTATGCCACTTTTGGCGAAAGTTGTATTGAGTTTTACATATTCGGGTTGCGACAAATTGCAGTAGTAAATTTCGCCACTTTCGGTTGCAACTACAATATATGTATCGGTGGCATCTTCGAGCATGGTCATTTTTGTAATGCCAGAACTCAAATTGCTATCCAATACCTTTTGTTGACCCGAATTTTCGGAAATGCTATACAATGTATTTTTTACAATGAAATATAGCATATTTTTATTTTTCGAAAACGACGAAGATTGTATCATGCTGGAATTTAAAACAATCTCTTTATCTTTTCCCCAACTATTTGTATCCCAGTACAATATTTGCCCTCCCATGGTTCCGCAATACATACCGTTGCCCGCAAACGAAAATGTGTTTGCTTGTATCATGCGCCCTTCGGTGAGGTTTTTGGTAACATTTAGTACGGGGATGGCTTGTGTGTCGCTTGTTAGGCTCGACACCACCAAGTTGCCATTGTTGTTGTTGAACACAATTTCGTTGCTGCTCAGTGTTGAAAATGCCCACGATTCGGCTCCCTTAAAGGCAATGTCGCGGTTGGGCGATTTCGATACATAGGCATCGTGCAATGCCGAAAAAACTTCGGTGGGTTCGTCTATTTGGCTCGAAAGTTTTACCAGCGAGCGGTACAAATTTTCCACATTTTGAGCATCATCGTACACCCCTATCGTTGATTTGTCGAATTTACTATACACATTATCAGCCGATTGCTTTAGTTTGCTATACGCATACAGGTTGAGTTTGTACCCGAGCATTCCGAGCAATGCTTTTAGTTTGCTACCATCTTGTTGTGCAAGCGACTGCACTGCAAGTTCACGGGCTTTCGACTTGTATTCTCCAAATTTTGCCTGCTCGCGGTTGAGTTCCGAAATCAAACCTTTCAACGTAGCTTTTATAGCATTTTCTTTGGCTGTTTTTTCGTTTGCTTCGGCAATTTTGCGGTTTGCAATTGCTTCTAATTCATTCTCTTTGGCAATTTTGGCATTGCGTTCGGCTCTCAACGCATTGGCTACAGCTTCTTCTTTGTTGGCTATGGCTTCTTTTTCTTTTTTCTGCGCAATTTCTTTATTTGCAATTGCCTCTTTTTCGTTTTTCTTGGCAATTATTGCGTTTTGCACCGCTTCTTCTTTGTTGGCAATTGCCTCTTTTTCGTTTTGTTTAGCAATTATTGCCTGCTGATTGGCAACAATTCCGAGCGAAATTGCCAAAATGGTAAGTACAATCATTACAATAAATACAATTCGTTTTACTCTTGCTCTAAATCGAATGGCTTTTAAACTTGCATCTAAAAAGCTGCGTTGTAAGTCGGTAACTTTGGGCGATTTTTTTTGTTCAATGGCATCGTCCATCCATACTTTTGCAATTTCAAACTCGCTACCTCTGAGCAGCAAATCGCCACTTTTGCGGTTGTTTTTCCAGTCATTTGCGGCTTTTAGTATTTTGGTGTGTTGTTTTACGTGTTCTTTGTCGGTGTCCAAATTGCGCAACAGTTCGCTAAGACTCGACGAAAAATCGCTAACTCCCAAACGCATATCAATTGTGGGTAGTTGTTTCAATGCCTCTGGAAATTCATCTTCGTCCACCGATTGATATTCCACCGAAATTATCCGTTTGTTAAATTCAATGGCTTTGTTCAACTGCCGCAGGTTTTCGGGCGATTTTGCGGTAAGTTCCGAAAGTAGGAACACAAAGTTGTGCGAATTTTCTATTCCGTGGTCAATTTCATGCTCAAAGTTGCTCCCCGAATCGATGTAGGCTTGGTCAACCCACACAATTTTTCCGTGATTTTGAAGTTCACTCGAAAGCCGATGTACAAAATCGGCATCGTACACATGATATGAAATAAATACCTCTGGAGTAAGTTCTTTTTCCATCTTATTGCTCTCAGCCACAAACTCTTCGTGCATATCAATGGGCTTGTTTGCCGAACGTTTGCGGGCAGTGTTGAGCCAGCCTTCAATTTGCGCCAATTGAAATCCTCTCAATAAAATACCCGGATTTTTTTTCTGCTTTTCCCAGCGTATGGCTTGCGAAAGCAATTGCTTATGTACGCGGAAGTATTCGGCATCGGCACGCAGTCGGGCAACAAGTTCGTCAATATCTTTCTCAAATTTTGTTTTTTCTTTGCGTAAACCTTCTTCTACAGGTGTTTTATCTTCTTTGAAATCAAGATATTGAGTTTTTTTGATAATCTCTGGAATGAACTTAGCATCGGTATCTTTAATGTAGAGCGGAATGATGCGTTTGTTGAGTTTTACAGCATAATCGAGTTCCGAAATACAATATTCCGAAGCAACGGAATAGGGCGAAATTAGAAAAATAAAATTGTCGGTTAGTTCAATGCCTTCGTTTATTACCTCGGCAAAGTCGCTACCAGTTTTGAGGTCGGAAGTATCTGCCCAGTTGGAGAACCCGTTGCGAATAAGCGCAGTACGTATCTGTTGCATCATTTCGGCATCTTCACGGGCATAAGAGAAAAATACTTCGGTCATATTTAGGTTTGCCGCTTTTTTCGATTCCGTTATCAATTCGCAGTGCAAATTGGTTGGCAAACAAGGTGCTTGTTCCGATGTGAATTTGGTAAACAACCACTCTTCAGCATCAATTCGAGCCTTGCCCGACAAAAGGTAATGCGGCATTTTTTTGTTGCGCTGCCATGTTAAAGCATTGTCCAACAGCAAAGTATGCCGTTTCACATAGTCGGAGTTGCTTCGCATGAGAGTAACCAATCCTTTGAACGATTCTTCGAAATCGTTTTTGCCTTCCTGAAAATATATCCAGTTGAGTTTTTCAATGGTTGGGTGCATTTTGTCCCAGCAATCCGAAGGTTCAACGTGCAAAAGTGGAATTATGCGTTTGTTTAAACTTACTGCAAGCACAATTTCTTTGAGGCAAAAAACCGATTTAACAGAGTGGGGCGAAATGATAAAAACAAAGTTATCGGAATTTTCAATCCCCGCATCTATCTGATTTTGAAAGTCAACGCCCAGAGGAATATCGTTTTGGTCGAACCAAACGTTAAATCCTGTTTCGTTTAGTCTGTCGTACAGTTGCGTTGCAAAGTCTTTGCTGTGTTTGCGACCATACGAAATAAACACACTAATTCGCGAAGTTTTACTTTCGTTTATAAATCTAACTTGCAGTGTAGTAGGCTTATACTCCTTGCGGGTTTTATTTTTTTCGAGCCATTCTACGGCATTTTCGAGGTCGAAACCATGCAAAAGGTCGGTTGGCTTTTCTCCGTTTTCTTCCCATTTCAGTGCTTTTACAAGTAGCAATTTGTGAAGATGGTAGTAATCGGCTTCTTTATGGATAAAATTGAGCAATCTGCCAAATTGTTCGAGGTAAACAGCCTCATCTTGTACCGAAAAATTCACATACTGAATGGTTCTAAGCCGTTCGGGAAGCTGGTCATCGGCAGTTGGAGCTGCCAAAACGGTGATAATACGTTTGTTGTATTTTACAGCCAGCTTAAGTTCATCGAGGCAGTATTGCGATTTTATTGAATTGGGCGAAATGAGATACAAAAAGTTGTCTGCCTGCAAAATACCTTGCCGAATTGCCTCTTCAAAGTTCATACCCGTTTTTATATCCGTCGTATCTGTCCAAGTAGTAATGTTGTGGCGATGCAAAAAATGCTTAATTACTTCACGCACACCTGTTTCCTCACGGGCATAGCACAGAAAGGTATCGGTAACTCCATGACTGGAATTTTTTTTCGATTCGCAAATATATTCACAGTGCAGGTCGGTGGGGTGGCAAGGCGGCTGACTTTTATCGAAAGTGGTTACGAGCCACTTTTCGGCTTCCGAGCGGTCTTCGCCATGAAGCAACAAATCGGCTGATTTTTTATTTCGCTCCCATTCCAAAGCGTAAGTCAAAATTTCGGCGTGTTTTAGCACATACGGTTTGTGCAACTCCAGCAAATCTACAAACCCCACAAACGATTTTTCGAAATCGTCAATTGCTTCCCACTGGTTTTGGGGGATACCTTTATCGAATTTTTCGCGCATATACACCCAGTTGAGTTTGCCAATGGTTGGGTGCAGTTTGTCCCACACCTCTTTGGTACTGGGCTCAACGTGCAAAATGGGGATAATTCGTTTGTTTCGCTTGATGGCGAGTAAAACTTCCTTTAAACAATATTCTGAGTTGATGGAATGAGGTGCAATGATGTAAATAAAATTGGCAGCCTTTTCAATTCCGTCGTCAATTTGGCTTTGAAAATCCACGCCAAGCGGTATATCATTTTGGTCGAACCAAACTTCAAACCCTTTTTCTTTCAGTCTGTTATGCAATTTTGTTGCAAAGTTTTTACTCTCTGCACGTCCGTACGATATAAATACATCGCTCTGTTTCAAGAAGTTCTTTTCCATTAGTCAGTTGGTTAAAATAATTCGATTTCGAAATATTTTGTTAGTTGATACATAACTCAAAAATAGTAATTTTTGGGAAGTATGCCAAATAAATCGAAACGAAAAAAAAACGAAGGGCGAAAAGTATTTTGTAGCAGTGTTTTTTTGTTGAATAAATACGTTGTGTTTCGGCAAAATGAAACAAATATTGTATATTTGTATTTTGAAAAACAAGCCCAAGGGGAGAACAAACTTCCAACAAATTTGATTGAAAACAGTAGTGATATCAAATCGGATAGTATATAAAATTATCAAAAGTATTTACCAACACTGAAATTAATATAATTAACACAAAATCAAGACTGTATGTTTAGTAAAGATGTATATGATGCGCTGTGGCTTGGTGCTTTTGCCCGGCAACAACGATTCGGCAATGAATTATCCTGCCAATCCCTACCATTTCAGACAGGATAGCTCTTTTTTGTATTTCTTTGGCATTAATTTGCAAGGACTTACAGGAGTTATAGACGTGGACAACAACCACGACTATATTTTTGGAAACGACCTCGAAATTGACGACATTATTTGGACAGGTCCCCAACCTACAGTAAGCGAATTAGCTGCACTTGCTGGGGTAGATAATACAGATACTACTGTGGTTCTCAGTACTTTGCTGCAAACCGAAATTGCAAAAGGGCGCAAAGTTCACTTTTTGCCTCCCTACCGTGCCGAACGCAAATTGCAGATTGAAGCCTTATTGGGAATCAATAGCAGTGTGCAAAAAAATTATGTTTCGGTGGAGTTAATAAAGGCAATTGTGAGCCTACGTTCCTACAAAGAGGATATTGAAGTGGCTGAAATGGAGCGTATTTCGCATTTGGCTACCTACGATATGCACACAGAGGCGATGAAAATGTCGAAAAATACCCACTTATTTGAGAGAGATATTTTTGGTCGCATGGAGGGCATTGCACTTGCGGGCGGAGGTGCACCATCGTTTCCTATCATTGTAACTATCAACGGACAAACGCTTCACAACCATTATCATGGCAACCCACTCAAAGCCGGTAGGTTGATGATTGTAGATGCAGGAGCTGAATCGGAAATGGGCTATGCCACCGACATCACCCGAACTACACCCGTAGGAGGCAAATTCACTCAAAAACAGAAAGATATATACAACATAGTGCTCAAAGCCGAAGTGGACAGTATTGCTGCCATAAAACCCGGTGTGCCATATCTGAATTATCATTTGGGGGCTGCCAAAATTATTGCTGCTGGATTGAAAGACCTTGGGCTGATGAAAGGCAATGTTGACGATGCTGTGGCGCAAGGTGCTCATACTCTGTTTTTTCCACATGGTTTGGGACACATGATGGGGCTTGATGTACACGACATGGAAGACTACGGAGAAAACTACGTAGGCTACAACGACCAATTTGTGCGCAGCAAAGAGTTTGGCTTGGGCTACTTACGTTTAGCTCGCAATCTCGAACCTCGCTTTGTGCTTACCGTTGAACCCGGCATCTACTTTATTCCCGAATTGATTGACATTTGGAAAAAAGAAAATAAATGTGCCGATTTTATCAACTATAGCAAAGTAAGCGAATACATTGATTTTGGGGGTATTCGTATTGAGGACGATGTGTTTGTAACCGAAAACGGTGGGCGTGTAATTGGGAAACCAATTCCAAAAACGGTTGACGACATTGAAGCTCTCATTGCTTCTGCGGTGTAAATTTTGAGAGTTCCGAATGGGTTTTGTGCCCGTTCGGAACTCTTAATATCGGCATTCTATTTGTTTTACGTTCAAAAGCTTTAACCAATTGCATGAATGCCGTAATCGTGAAAAAAATATTATTTCTAAATATACTAATTCTGCTTTTTTCCTTCCAGCTTACGGCTCAGGAAACCTACACCGCCGAAAAACGTGCATCGTACATTCTGTATATTACCAACAACGTTACTTGGGCTGAAGATTTTGAGTACAACGAGTTTACGATTGGTGTATTCGATGCCGAAGGTAAACTTTTTGAAACACTGCAAAACAAAGTAAATACGGTAAAAACCATCAAAGACAAACCTGCTAAAGTATTACTATTCAAAAATTTAAGCGATATTGTTCCGGTTAGGGTGTTGTATGTACACTATTCATCGGGAATTTCGCTTGCCGACATCTTACAAAAAACTTCGGGAAATAAAACACTGATAGTGAGTGAGAAATACGATTTTGAAGAGAGTATGATTATGCTCGTAGAAGCCGACGGCAGAAGGGCTTATACTGTAAATGTAGAATTGATTGAAAAAGAAGGGCTTACAATTTCTAAATTGTTTGTTGCTTCGGCAATAAAAACCCGCCGCCAATGGGAAGAGGAGTCGAACAATGCCAAAAGTTTGCTCTCCGAACAAAACCGAAAAGTGAAAGAGCAGCGCAAAGAAATAGATGAGCAGCAAGCAAAAATAGACAAGCAAAAAAAACAAATGGGCAAACTTTCGAAGGATATTGAGTTGCAACAGAAAAACTTAACTCAAAAACAAACCGAACTTATTGCACAGGAAAAACAAATAATTCAACAAAAAACGGTACTCAACAACCTACAATCGGAAGTTCAGAATCAGGAAGATAAAATAAACAAACAGTTGGCAAAAATAGAAACTCAACAATTGTTGATTTATGTTTTTTTTGCCTTTTTGCTGGTGGTTTCGGGCATGGTATTTTTTATTTATCGGGGATATAAGATTAAGAAACAAGCAAATAAGATGCTTGCCGAAAAAAATGAGGCTATCACCCAGCAAAATGTATTTATTAGCCAGCAACGCGACCATATTGCCGAACAAAACAAAGAAATTACCGATAGTATTTTGTACGCAAGTCGCATTCAAACAGCTATTTTGCCTCCCATTTCGATTATAAAAGATGCACTGCCAGAGCATTTTATACTCTACAAACCCCGCGATATTGTGAGTGGCGACTACTACTGGGTGCGCGAAATTGGTGATAAACTGATAATTGCCGCTGCCGACTGCACCGGACACGGAGTTCCCGGAGCGTTTATGAGTGTGCTGGGGGTTTCGCTTCTCAACGAAATTGTAACCAAAATGCACACCATCAATGCTGCCGAAATTCTCAATCAGTTGCGCGAATTGGTGATACAATCGCTGCATCAAAAAGGCGAAATTGGTGAAACTAAGGACGGTATGGATATGGCTCTTTGTGTGATTGACAAAAAAACTCTCATCATTAGTTTTGCGGGCGCATACAATCCCCTTTTTATTTTCCGACCGGGTGAGGCTGTAAATGTAGAAGAAACCGACAGTTGCAAAATTCAAGCATTCGATACCTGCACTCTCATTGAAGCCAAAGCCAACCGTATGCCTATTGGTATTTATTTCAAAATGAGGGCATTTGAAGCCACCGACATTCAGTTGATGAAAGGAGATACGTTTTATATTTTTTCGGATGGGTATATTGACCAATTTGGTGGCGAAAGCAACGAAAAATTAATGTCGAAAAACTTTAAACGCTTACTGTCAACCATTCAAAATCAATCACTTACTGAGCAAAAACAATCGCTCGAAGACCATTTTCAAAAATGGCGTGGTACAAACGACCAACTCGATGATATTGTGGTTATTGGCGTAAGGGTGTAGCCC
>JFJP01044116.1_pt1 | contig 15791 bp, 19 predicted proteins | sample 431651 | NCBI WGS metagenome assembly JFJP01 (sample SAMN02602958, study PRJNA72255) | Microbial mat metagenome, whole genome shotgun sequencing project. | biome: fresh water; feature: sink hole; material: water; isolation source: purple microbial (photo- and chemosynthetic) mats found in... | reverse complement strand
ATAAAATTTTAGCTGATGTAAACTCTATTGTACTTTTTAATCTATATATTAAATTTGGTTGACATTCTACATATGATTGTAATCCTGCTGGAGAACATGTAAAATCATTATTAACAGAGTCATACCAATTTATGGCGTCAAGACTATGCTGAATTACTACACTTCCATTAGAATCTAATAAACATTCTATTGTTATTAACTGATCTTCTGTTTCTATTTTAAAGGGTGGAGAGTAATATACTCCTGTGTCTAAAGTAAAGTCTTCACTATTGTATGTTAGAATCATTTTGGTCTTGTTTTGTTATTTTAGCAGCTAATCCTAATGTAGCACAAGCTACAATAACATATCCTGCAATTGTGAATACTAATTGTGGAACTCCATATGCTTGTAAATCAAACATTTTATCAGCACCTAAAACTGATACTGCACTTGTTCCTATTGTAATTGCTAATGTATTTACTTTTTTTCAAAAAATTGGAGTTTCTCCTTTTCATCTTGCAAGTAAACTAGTAAATGTTATTTTATTTAATTCTTTTTCTGACATATTAATTATTTCTTATTTCATCATTACGTTGATTATTATCCAAAAGTTGTGCTCCTTCTAATTGCACTCTTTCTCTTTCAAATTCAAGTTTGCCTTCATTATAAGCACTTTCTGCTTTAGCTTTAAACCATTCTAATTCTTTTTCAAATGATAATCTATCTTTTTCAAGTTTAACTTTTTCTGCATTTAATTGTTCAACTGTTTTTTGTAGTTTTTGAGCTTCAGTAGTTGTTTGTTTAAGTTGTTTATCCAATTCTTGAACTTGTTGGGAAAGTTTTCCAAGTTGATCTGCTTCTTTACGTTTTTTATTTAATGAAGCACTAACATCCTCTTTCATTCTAGTAAGACTTTTTGAAGTCATCATTTCTAAAATAATATCTGGCTCTACCATACCACCTTTAACAAATTCCATTGTTAATTGTTTAATCTCTGTTTGCTCTTGAATTACATCAGTACTATCTGATATATTTAAATCATAATCAGTAAACGTGTAATGTTCTGGGAGAGATGTAAATATTTTATTAAGTTTATCTCCTAAAACTAATGTGCCAGAAATTCCTTTTTTATAAACTATTTTAGATATATTAATAATATCAATTAACATATCCCTAGTCATTAAATCCATTAACTGATAATACTGTTTAGTAATATATGATGAATTTTTAACTCCTACCTGTACATTTGTAACTGCATCTCTCTGTTCAATTCCTCCAAGTTTTTCTCTAAATACTCCAGTTATAGATGAACATGTTTCTTCAATATTTTGCAATACTAGATTTAATGCTTGAATTGCTTCTCCTTTAACTGTATCATCATATCCATTAAAAGCTGTATTAACTTGTACTCCTTCTTGCGAAGAGTCAAATGGTGCAACACCAGATTTCTTGTAGGCTTTAAATTTCATTAATCTTTCAGCTGTGTCATGTCCTAAAAACTTTGGTAAGTGAGCTAGATCAACTCAATCTCCAGAACCCCCAGACTCTGCTAATAAATTATCTCTATAAAAATGGACAATATCATATTTATCCTGTAAGTTAGCAGTTGCTAATATTAATGAAAAAGGATCTCCATTTCGATCAGAATAGAATATTCCATTTACAGATAAAGTACAATCACTTGGTGTATCCATACTTCTAATAATATTTTTAGATAACCCAATTGGAATATAGATATTTGTTCCAATACGAACTCCTTCATATCTATTCATTATATATTTACCATTATCTCCTTTTTCTGTTTTAATTCATTCTACTTCATAAGTAGGAAATAATCTAAAATGTTTAGATGTAGCTCGTTCAAATGGTAAAAGTGGTGTTATTTCAAATCCACCTAATATACCATCACTAACTGTTCCATTAGTGACTGTATCAAAACTTCTAATGTATGTAGTTGTGGAACCATCTGATGTCCAGTCTTTAAGTATTTCTAATTGTTCTAAATCTTCTTTACTTAAAATATCTCCATACCTAGAAAGTATTTGGTCTTTTGTAAGATACTCTCTTACTACAGCTCTAGCAGAGTCTTTTAAATATGGTGATCCTGGATTTCTATCAATAAAAGTATTTATTGGATTTAGTACTCTTAGATTGACACTTTCCTTTGATTGGGTTTCAAGGACTTTATAATATCCAGTACCACTTATCAATAAATCTGTAATAAAGGTCTTACGTTTGTTTAAAAAGTCTATCTGACGTGATTGCATAGAATGGTCGACAATATTTTGACCCGCAATTTCATATTCAGAAATGAAGTTTTTATCAATTTCCTCAATTAAACTTTTAATTTGACTTTCAATACTTTTATCTACTGCTTGAGGTTTTCCTTCTAAAGCTGCATATATAGAATTATTTAAATGAGAGCGTAATTCTTTTATAACTTCCTGTTGAATTTTTAATTGCTTATCTCTATGTATATTAGAGATTGTTTTTTTATCCTTACAAGATATTCTAGGATTTAAAGGAGTAGAAAGGTATTCTCCAATTAATACATCAACATGTTTCTTAACTAATGGAATAAATTCAATAGAGCTTGGTGTTCCAATACCATAATTTTCTTCTAAGTGTCGAAACTGTTCAGGATCTCGTTTTCCATGATAATAATTGTATGCTTTAATTAATGATGTTTTTTCATAGACCAATTCATTAATTGTTCTATCTATCATTTCAATTATTTCAGTTGTTTTTTTATTCATCTCTTGATGCATCTGTTCTATTTATTTGATAATAAAAATTTCTAATATAATTTTTAGTTCGTAACTCAGTATATATTAAATCCAAGAATACATCTTCATCATCTATATCTGTAGCCAATGTAGTTGGCATCATATAAGATGGTATGCCTATTTTAAATTTATATCCTGGATTTAATTTCTCAACCGATATATATCCAACATAGTCTGCTTTATATCATGTCTTTATATATTCCAGAATTTTAGTTACTAATTCTGTTTCACTCATAATTATTGTTTTATTTGTGTAATAGGAGGAACTCAGTATTTATTATGGTCTAAAGACGTATCTCTATATAATCATTCTTCTTTCTTAGGAGTTCTACCTTTTATATCATCTCCTTCAGTTGGAATTTCTCCATAATGTTTATAGCCTTTGTTATCTTTATACCATCCAACGTGTTTAAATACCTTATCTTCTGCTTCTCTAGCAATAGGTATTTTAACTGAAAGTTCTTCATCACCTAACTCACACCGTTTTGTTATCGTAAAGGCTTTTTATCCCTTACTTCTGGAGGTTTCCCTCTTTCCACCATTCGTGGTAATATTGATTTAATCATCAATCAGCTCAGCATATATTTTCACCCTCTTTTAATAGTAGGGTGTCCCGCACTCTTGGATACATTATTGCTCTCTTATCGCTCAGTATCTATGCGTTACGGTGGTCAGCGATTATCTGACTTACCTCGGTATTAACATAATAATTAAATTTTTCAAACTTGCGTTTTAAATAAAAATTAGAATTGTCATATAAAAAAATGAAATATTTTTTCAACCTCTTTTTTAGATGCTGTACACATTCTGTGCATATCATCTCTTTTCAAATAGTTATAATTTAAATTGATGTCATATTTTTTAAAAAATAATATCATTTCATTAATAATAGTAATAGTTTTAGAATCAACTTGAAAACCTAACATATAAGCTTGCATTTCAGTTTGAATATTCTTAAAAAAATCATGACGTATATCTCTTTTACTAGTTGCATTTTTATAGAGTGGATATTCTCTTTCTATTATTTCTATTTGTTCTTTTATATTTTAATTCATAATTTTTATCAATAACATGATTTAAAATTTTATTATCTAAGTCTTCACCGATTTTGCGGAATTGTTTGCCTTTATATTACTATAAAGCGGGACATGTGAAAGTCTATCCCCATTGCAGCTACAATATCAAAGTCTTTTTTAGTTGCATCAGAATAATTTAATAACTGATCTATCATCTCTTTAAATGATATTGTCGGACAATAATCTAATACAAAATCATAAAGTAACTCTCTATAATGTTTAATTGTTTTATCAGTTGCAGGAGCTCCATACATATTACTATTCCCTTTAGTTACATCAGGCATTGTTGAACGCGGTCTTTTCATTAGTAAATGAATAAACTTCTTATCTCTAAAGTATGTTAATATTGCAGTTCTTGTTGACTCTAATACAGCTTGACAACCATAGTAAGTTAAAAGTTTTGCTGCATTTTCATAAGCTTCCCTAATATCACGAGGTCTATCTTTGTACATTGCAACATACTGTGGTTCGGATTGACCAAATACTCTTTTTTTAATTACAATACAAAAATCTGATAGTCTTTTAGCCTCAGCCGAGTCTTTAACTGCTGCTGAATCATTACTACCAATATCAATAGAGTCAATTCCACCAACATATAAATTTTTATAGCTAGTACCTTCTTCAGATATTAACGGATGCTCTAAAATTTGTATCTTTCCTTCCTCTTCTTGTCTTCATTTTACACCATTTAATCTATCATCTCCGTCTTTTTTCCATACTAAACTGCCTTTCCTAGGGAGAGTAACTGTTTTATAAATTTCAATTTCTGCTGATTGTTCTGCTAATTCTTCTCTAGGAAATATATTATCCCCTTGTTGAATTAAAGCTTCCTCAATGGTGTAACAATATTCAGCTTTATAAATTAATAATCCACTAGGGTCATTTGCTTTCTTAGCTCGAATAGTATTATAATAATTAATTGCATCATTTGCATTTGTTCATCCACGTTTATCAACTAGTTTAACTGTATCATCAGTAACCACTCTATAAGCAGGAATAAACATTGCAGATAATATATACTTACCATCCGGAGTATAATTATGTCTAAAAGGTAATACATTGTAAGCTTCTGGATTGTTAGTCATATGCCTAATACCAGATAATGCAGGTCCAGAGTCTCCTCCAGTTCCCCAAGCTATTCTTGTACCAATGCGTCTACCTCCCATTACAGTAATCAATGCCTCTCCTTGCAGATATTTCTTTTGAAAATGTTTATCTGAACCAGCTTCTTCATAAAATAACCGCTCAACACGGTCACCCCTAATTTTTTGTGGTTCATCAGCTACAATACCTTCAATTTCACTAAGATGTCCAAATTCTTCACCACGTTTATCTTTCATTGAAGCTCGTTTATGAGTGGCTGTATTAATAACCATTCTTAAACGTTTAAATGCAGTTTCAGTTTCTTTATTTAAGTAGTCTAATTGTGCCCAAATTTTAGATAATAAAGGTTTTAAAAACTTTTCAGTTGCAGCAGATGCCATAACCCTATAGTTTTTTGTTGTTGTATATGGTCGTGCACATAAGGATGCTGCTATTTCAGAGAATCCAAGTCCACGAGCTTTTAACATTCCTAAATCATGTTTAGTTAACTCACATATTTCTAAATAATGAAAGTATTCATATTGAAAAACATAAAATGTAGGGAAAGATATATGTCTACCACCTCCTGTTTTATCTCCATCATTAGAAGTCTTTAATCTATAAAAATTTAATCAGAAGTAATTATCCCCTGTTATCGTATAACCATTAATAGTATACCCCATCTCACAACGTCTCTTCTGTTCTTTTCAATAAAGACGTTGTGAATGACTTCCTGGTGAGCAATTACTATAACTATTTGTTTTTAATTTACTAATAGCAGCTTCTCTAAATCAATCTGGATTAAAATCTAACCCCATAGTATCATTAATAGGTCGATACCTTGAGATATAATAAGATTTTAATGGATCAAAGAATTCAATTTTATCATTAGGACCATAATCCCATGTAATTCCATCTATAATTTCCATAATTAATCTTGGTCGAACATACCTGCTTCAGCATCACCACGTAATCCAGCTGCAGGATCTAATTCTTTTTTAACTTGAATTTCTAAATCTTTTAAAGATATAATTAAGTCCTTACATCCTTTAATTTCTGCAATAACATCTTTATTTTTAAAGATAGGTTTGCCAGAAACTGGGTCTCTTTCACTCAAATCAGTGTTATTAAATTGATCTATAACTGCTCTCACTGCATTTTGTGCAGATTTGAGCATTTGTATAGACAAGTTTGAATTTTGAATTTCATCATAAACTCTACAAGCACTTCTAAAAACTTCATCATCAAATTCTTCTAATGTCATTTCAGAATCTTTAAATGCTTCCGAGTGTTTTTGTTGGTCTGAATAAGAAAAATATGGCGAATCCCAATCAAAAAATAAATAAATATATTTTAATTCTTTAAACGCCAATTGTTTTTTCTTTCCAGTTTTATCAGTTTTTGTTATATTTCTTTTTGGTTCTAGTAAACCTTGAATCTCCCTTACTAATAAGATCGCTTCATCATCTAATTCTACATTACCATTATCCTTATCATATCGAAAATACTTCATACTTTATTTCTTTTTTATCAATTTCTTTTTGACTTTTCCACCACAAGCTTCTGATGGCACTCCTTCTTGTTTCTTTTGAATATTTCCTCCTTTTTTATAAAATGCTTGTGCTGCTGTCCCTGTTATTTGAGAAGATTCTGTAGTGGGTCTACTAAATCCCTGTCTAGCTTTTATAAATGGAACATGATCATCAACACTACCTCTAGCTTTTAATGTCTCTCTATTTTGCATGTAAGCATTATATGCAGCTTCTGTTTTCTTTCCCCATTTACCATCAATTGTACCTACATTAAAACCTTCTGCTTTTAATTTTTTCTGTCATTCTTGTACTTTTGTGTTTACAGGAGCTTTCTCTCCTTTAGAAGACAAGTAATTTTTCTTTGTAGTTGATTGTGTAGAAGTTGTACTTGTTGAAGGTATTTCAGAATGTTCTAAAATTGGATTAAAAGTGTCATCTGTAGGTTTAACTTGTTGAGGAGATTTATTTTTACCAGGAATGTGTGTATAACTTCTTGGAGCTATTGGGCTTATATAATTAGTAACTTTAGGAGTAACTGTTGTCCTATTAATTAATTTTTTAAATTCATTCTCAGCGGCAGTTGCCTTTGCTTGTGTGTTATAAGCAATCTTGTTTCTTCCTATGTTAGCTATAAACATCCCTTTCGGAGCCTTAACAATTCCACCAATCTTATGATATTGAAGAGTACCTCCTCCACAACATTTACAAACTTTACCTCATATAATTTAATTTAGCTCCTTTTTTAGCGTATTGAGGTTCTTCACTTTGTTGTTCTTGAACAGCTTTCAAATACTGCATAGTTGTTTCTTCCGGATTTGTTTCTAAGGAATCGACCCATTCCTCTGGAAGAGAATCGTATAGATCTTCTAATTGTGCATTAACTTGTTCATCATTTAAATCAAATTGATCTTCATATTTTTTGTTAACTGCTGTAGCAAAAATACTGAACAACCCTGATTTCTTTGAACTTCAATCTTGTTTTGCCATGTAAGTAAAGTTTGTGTTAGGTTATAATTTTATTAAATCTTTAGTGTTAAAAACACTCTCTTGTAATTCTCTTGTTGTTGTAAATCATTTACATAAAAATCCTTGAAAATAATCATTCTTTGTTGTGTTAGTTGAAAAAGTTTTAGTTACTTTTTTAGCTATGAACATAACAGGTTTATTTGGGATATCTTGTCTTATTGTAACAGTATCTCCTGGAAGGAAGTACTGTTTGTTATATTCTTTATATTCATTTTCCATAATTCTATTTTTTAAATCGTTCTTTTAATCCTTCATTTATCAGTACCATAATTCCTTGTTCATGTCCTAATAGGAAACCTTTATTCATAAATGGAACTGGTTTTGTTGTTGCAATATGAAAAAATATTTCATCACCAACTTGAACATCTGTACATTTACTACCTACTTCTAATACTAATCCACATACTATCTCTGATTTTAATTTTTCCATTTCTCCATTATCTGGATTGGAAAATTCTCCATTTGTAAGTTGCAGACCTCCCTCTGAAACAAAGTTCATATAAGGGTTTTCATTGTAAGGTTGAATAAGGATATTAAATCCTAGTGGCATAATTTCTTTTGTCATTGTCATAATCATTGTCATTTTAATTTGTTATAATTGCACATCCATTAGTTAAGATCAGGGATGCTACTGATACTGCATTTTCTAAAGCGATTTTTGTTACTAAGAACGGATCTACTATACCCATTTCATACATATCTCCTACTTGTTGTGTCTTAAAATTAACTCCACTCCAATGTGTACCCCAAACTAATGGTTTATTTATTTCTGAGGAAGCTAATAATAAATTAAACGGAGTTACTAGTACTTGTTTAAGGTATTTTAATGTACTTATTGAACTTGCATTATACAATGCTATTCCACCACCAGGTAATATACCTTCTGACATTGCAGCCTTAACTGCACAAATAGCATCATCTAAACGATCTTTCTTTTCTTGTATTTCTACTTGTGAATAACCTCCAACATGAATTGTAGCTATACCACCTATATAATTTGCTAATCTTTTTTTAGCAAAGTTAATTTCAAACTCGCTAAGAGTTTTTGAACTAACTGTTTCTTTTAAATTTTCAATTTCTAAATCAATTGCTTCTTGATTTGATCTTCCGCCAATAATAGTAGTAGTATCTTTTGACACTATAACTTTATCACAGAACATATCTTCACCTAGTATATTTTCAATGTCATTTAATAGATTGTCTCTATAAATACCATGACCAGGACAAGGAATACAGCATGATTTTAAATTTCCTGAATCTTTATTTATAACTAATGTTCTAACTATTGTAGAATCAATTTTTGGTGCTATAATTAATAAAGATTTTTTTAGCTTAATAGCTTTCTCGCAGGCAGGAGTAATTTCTTTTACATCATTTAGAGGGGATCTAAATATTGCAACGTATGTATTTTCTAATTCACAAATTCCCTTAGGAGAATTGATAAAGAAAGGTGATAAATAACCACTCTCAACTTTTGTTCCTTGAGAGAAACTAACAGAGTTATTTACATCCTGTGAATCTTCTACATTAACCACTCCATCTTTTGTAACTTTAAAGTATGTTTCTGCAACTAATTTTCCTAATTCTTCATCATTATTAGTTGATACAGTTGCTACTTTAATTAAATCTTCTAAATTGTCTATTGTTTTCTTATTCTTTTCTAAATAAGATACAACTTCTTTTACTTCTAAATCTAAAGCTCTGGCTACAGTTATTGGATTATCTTTGCAATCTTTTAAACTATTTACTAAAGCTTGCGCTATTATGGACGCGGTTGTAGTACCGTCACCCACGTCAGTTGCTGTCTTTGTAGCTATTCCTTTAATAAGTTCCACTCCGGAATCTATAAAAGGATTATCACTTGCTACATATTTAGCTACTGTAGCACCGTCTTTTGTAATATAAAGGCCACTTGTTCCTTTAATTATTACGTTTTTACCATTAGGACCAAATGTAGTTTTCACTGCATTTCCTATTAGGTTAACTCCTTCTATTAAGGAGTTTTTTGCATCATCATTGAATAAAATATTCGTCATTATCATTTATTATTTATTACCATTTATTTTCTGGACATGTAGCTTCTTTAACTCTTGTCTTACTTTGTAATACACATCCACATATCTTACACATTTCCCCGAGTAATCCTTCTTTTATATTAGAACATTTTCTACATATATTAATCCTATATGTAAATAAATCTACTTCTTTATTTGTCAAGTTATTATAAAAACCTGTAGCAATTTGTCCTAACATAGCTTACCACCTAATAAGATTATAACTTAAGCCAACCCCAATATAAGGGGATAAAAATACCACTCCATTATTAGTTGATATTCCATAACCTACATGTACTCCTAAACCAAACAATTTTGGTTTTTGTAAAGAGTTGTAAGCTGTTAAATCTATAATACTACCTTTAATATCAGTTACATTTACATATGGATTAGAAGAGCTGACAGAAAGACTTAATTTATTATCTTCTTTTTTCTTGTTAATAACTAAATCCATATAAATTTTATCTGCTTTAATTGCACTAGTAACTACCTCTGTTCCGTCTTTCTTATTAGTTACATCAACATCCCAACGTAATTCTCTAAATTTATTTATTTTACTAAATGGATAAGATTTTGTAGAATCATTTATTACTACTATTGGACCATGTTGTAATCTTTCTAAACTATCCACTAACATATCAATAGTGATATTTAATTTATTAATCTCAATTAAATTACGTTTATCTTTACTAGATAACTTATTAATTTCTTGAGTTAATTCACTATTTGATTTTTTTAAATCATTAATATCCATAACTAATAAAGATTTACTCTTTACAGTCTCATTTAATTTATTTTTTGTAGTCTTTAAACTATCTGTTAAAGCAATTATGTTAATTTCCTTTATTTTTATAATAGAATGTTGATTAACATTTGCAGTTATAGATATGCCTAAAATAACTACTATTAATATACTAAAATACCATTTTTTTACGAAGAGCTTTATTTTGTTCATTTTCTAATTGTTTTTTATGAAATGCTAACATTCTTTCTACATCATCTTTTAGATATTCACATTCATGGTTGTTAACATTACCATCATGATCATAGTGTATTATATATAATCCTTTAAGAAATAAATCAAAATTTAATTTATTTGCTAACCAAAAATACAAAGATAATTGTAATGAATAATGCATAAAATTACAATCATCAATATTATTTAATGGGTATTTCATTTTAGTAGATTGCTTAGTTGTTGGATTAAAATAAGATTTTTTATCTAATTTCTTATTCGTCTTAAAATCGACAATTATTACTCCGCCATCATGGTCTACAATTAGTAAATCTACTTGTCCTGCAACTCTTAATTTACCATCATCTGATATTCTATATAATAATATCTCTGGATATATATTTCCCGGAATTAGTTCTTTTGTATCAGAATTAAATCTAAATTTACCAGGTATTTTGTCATCTAATCCTAACACCTTCATATTAGTTTCAGCTTTAGATGTCATTAGATTTTCTAAATTCTTATGAATTGTTGTTCCTCTAAAACAGGATGTTTCCCGTTCATCATCATAAGATTTACGTATTTCAGTAGCACAATCTTCCAAATCACATTCTTCAATATTAAAAGATTTAGTCCATACATGATTGTAAACTTTATTAGCTAACAATGCTTTCTTAGCTTCTGATGCCGGACCTCTTTTCTCTGGTGTTTTTGCTGTTCCTTTTTTAATAACTGGCCCATCAAAAGCATCTTGACCAACTAATTTTTGTAGAGCTTTATATCTACTCCAAAATTCTGCATCAAATTCCTGTGCAAAACTATGTATAATAGTTGTAACAGATGCAAAATTTGGTTCTTGCCCTTTCTCAAAGTATTTATGAAATTCATCATTAAAACATACCCTATTATCAAAAGACTGCTTATCTATACTTAATTTACTGTAATCTATCTTTTCCTTTTCTCCATTAACATTACTCATAATCATTTTTTATTTTTTTATACCTTATTAGTTTACTCTATTTTAAGTTTAGCTAATTTCTTATCTCTTCGTTTCTTTCTAGATTCCATTATTTTTTCGTACTCCATACGAGTATTACATAATGTGCCTTTACACTTTTCATATTCTCTATCAGCTATTATTTCTTCTAATTGTACATTTAATAATGATATTTGCTCTTTTAAAGATATAGTTGTAATTTCATACTTTAATTTCATATCTTTTATTTCTTTTACAAGAGCAGCATTTTCACTAACTAACAGTTCTCGAAATGCTATTGTAGCCTCAATATCTTCTTTATATTTCTGAGAATATAAAAAATCTGTTTCAGCCTGTAATTTATTGGTTTCTGCTTTATTCTTATTTCTTCCAGCAATCCAACCTATTATACCAATCGCTACTGGCACTCCGTAATCTTTTAATATGGGAATATAATCCATTTATTTTTATCTTTCTTATTTTCGAGTTTATTTTTTCATATTTTTCATTACCATTTATATTTTGCAAAGATAATGATTTTTATAATAATAAAATATATAAATTATAAAAAATTCTGATATTAATTTTTAATCATTAGTTCTTGTAAATTTTATAATGTTTTTTAAGAAAAAACAATAAATAATCATTTAACATGTTTATTAAACATTATTACTTATTAATTATAAATGTTATATATTTTTAATCATTTATTATAACTACATTTGTATAGTATTATAAATATTATAGTAATACTCTTAATATTGAAATATATAATCAATTAATTATTATTTATCATCTATTAAAAATAAACTAATTATGGCTTGCAAAGCAAAAGCAAAACCACCTAAAAAAGACACTGCTCCTAAGAAAAAATAATTCTAGGAAAAGTTAAGAAAGGAGATTACATCTTTTTATGATTTTTATGATTTAAACTATTGTATTAATTAAACAAACAATTTATGGGAGACCGAAAAATAAAAGGTACTAAACAAACATTTGAAGGAGCTAAAGAAAACAAAGTTATTAAAACAGTGCACATCAAACCAGTTAAATTTTTAACAGAGAATCAGCACTTGCTTCACGAATCAATTATTAACAAAGAAATTACAATTACAAGTGGGCTGGCTGGATCAGGAAAAACATATCTAGCACTATCAACAGCTCTCCAATTACTTGGCAATAAGTACCAAAAAATTATACTTGTAAAATCAGTTACTACTTTACCATCAGAAGAAATAGGATTTCTTAAAGGTGGATTAGCTGATAAGATGGAACCTTTTATGATGTCCTATGTGGGCAACTTAAATAAATTATGTGGAGAAAGAGTTACAGAAGAACTCTTCAAATCTAAAGCTGTTGAGATTTTACCATTAGCTTACATTCGTGGATTATCTATTGATAATGCTGTTGTTATTGTTGATGAAACTCAAAATATAGATGCACATACATTTAAAACTATTATTACTAGAATTGGTATGAACTCAAAATATATTTTTATGGGTGATGTTGACCAAGTAGATAGAAAAGATAAAGATACTTCATGTTTAGCAACTGTGTTAAACATATTTAAAGACAGTGAAGTAGTAGGAACAGTAGAATTTACAGAAGATGACTGTGTTAGAAATCCTTTAATCCCTAAGATTTTGGACAAGTTAAAACAATTTGGAATATAAAAAAATGAAAGTAAATATAGATAAATTATTAAAATACACAACAACTACTCCATCAAGTAATATAAATAGAACTCCTATTTATCAAAAGAAAGATATAGGGGTTGTTAATAAAATAAAGTCAGCAATAAACCCTAAAAACTGGGGAGTTACTGATTATTCAAATAGTAAGGATTTTTCAAATGCTTACAAATCAGCTAGAGAATCTGGGGAAAAAGAATTTATGTATAACGGCAAAAGATATTCATCAAATATGTCCGGAACTCCACAACAACAACTTAAATGAAGTGGGATAACTAATGACAGGTTAGGTATTAGTGGTAATTTAGAAAAGAGAGCATACAATACAATAATACCAAGTTATTATGATGGTGAGAATGGTGAAAAAAGTACGAATGTAAAAAACTTTATCAAAAATAGAAATAGATTTTATGCAGAAAAAGAATACAATTCATTAATGGAAACTATGGTAAAAGAAGATAGTTTAGGTCATGATGATAATGTAGCATCAATAATTGAAAAAGCGAATGTAATTAGAAATGATTATATGGGTTCAGATGATAAACCATCAGAAGATGGTTGGAGTATTTACCTAGGACAACCTCAAAAACATAATTCTTTTGGAATAAGTAATTACAAACCAAATGTTGCTAAAGATACAAATGTCAATTACTATACTGTTAATGATAAATTTAGTGATGAATTATTTGATTTATACAAGAACAAACAGATAAAAAAAGGATTAATTAATGAATCATCATTTCAAAGAGGTACTATATCAGAAAATGGTTCTAGAGCTAGAATATTAGGTAATTTTACATTAGATGAGGGTAAAGATGAAAAAGGAAATTATATCTCTTATTATGACAAATATGATATTGAACCTACAATTCCTGTTATTGGAAAAATCAAAATAGATAATATTGTAGGCAAGCCATTTGAAATTTATGATAGAATATATTACAAAAAAGATAACAAAGGAAATTTATCAAGAATTAAATAAACATGAGAAAGCTACCATATCATCCATACGATGAAGAAGATTATCAGGTAATGGAAGAGATAATCAAAGAGAAAGATAAGAAGTTTAGACCTAATCAGTCTTACATACAAACTTCAAAAGAGATTACTATTCAACGTCCTTATGACAAAATAAAACCAGTAGTTGAAGAAACTTAATACTTACCATTATGCCAGTAAACAATCAATTATATAAGTCAGTAGTTCCTATGAGGAACGATGCTACTACAACGTATTTGCGTAATCGTATTGCTCCTATTAATGCAGATGGGCTATATACTACCATTGGTGGAAAAAAGGTGCTTAAATCGTCTTTAAATCAACGAGAACAATTTATATCTAAACCAACCAATACAACTGAATCAAAACAATCAAAAAAGATTGCAGAAGATAAAATTGTAACTAAAGAAAGATTATATAAATTTGCAGAAGAACAACGTATTGATAAAGAAAGAGAATTAAAAGTAGCTCCTTATGCTGCAATGGGTTTAGTAGGTGCTGCTACTGGTACATTACCTGCAATGATTGGTGGTGAAATAGGTGGACAAGCTGTAGAACAAATTAGTCAGAAAACAACAGGAAAATCATTTGGTGAAAATATATTACCAGAAGCACCAGCAATAGGTTCATTATTAAATCCTGGTTATGTTATTGGTGGTGGTATTAGTCAAATTGGAAGTAATATTTATCGTAATATCAAACCTGAAAATTTAAAGAAATTAGTTTATAATAATATTACTCCTGCAGGATATACAAATAAAAGTTCTGAGTTTAGACAATTAGCAAAAGATATAGCATTTAAAAAAACCATTGAAATTAATCCACAAAGAGATTCAAGATTTTATGGTTCTGCAGATTTTTATGGTTTAGATGTAGAAGATGCAATACAAAATAGAGAAGAAGCTTTTAGAAAGTATCTTGGACTTGAAAAAGAAACTGATAATTTATATGTTCCAAATAAAGATGGTACATTTAAATATAATGATAAAAGATTAACTGAAAAGGCTAAAGATAATTTTGTTGGTCAATCACAAGAAATAGCAAGTGATTTTTTAACCTCAAATGGTGGTGGAGTTGGAAATATAAAAGTTATTGATTCAAACTGGCCACATGTAAAATATGCTCAAATGGAAGATAGATGGGATTTACAACCATTTAAAGAAGCTAATCGTTCAGCATTACCATCATGGACAAGAAAATTAGATTTAGAAAAAGGTGAATTAATCTATAAAAAATGGGTGCCTGAAAAATTAAAAAATTTAGAAATTGGTGAAACATTAAAAGTTGGAAAACCTTTTACTGTAAAACATTCAGAACCATATATGTTTAAAATTGATGCTGCAAAATATAATAAACATATAGCTAGTGAAGTAGCAAATGATTTATCAACATCATATCAAAGAACATCGTTACCGGAAAATTTTGATTATATTTTATATAAAAAAGAATATGATAAGTTAGATGATAAATTAATAAATAATTTAAAAATAAATAATATAGACTATTCAAAATATCGAACAGTAACTAAAAACAACAATAAACAATAATGGCAACTTATAATAATGAAGAAAAAGATTATATTACTAAAAAACTCGATGAATTACGTTCTAAGGTAGTCTCTGTGAGTAACAGT
>JFJP01038782.1_pt1 | contig 15792 bp, 11 predicted proteins | sample 431651 | NCBI WGS metagenome assembly JFJP01 (sample SAMN02602958, study PRJNA72255) | Microbial mat metagenome, whole genome shotgun sequencing project. | biome: fresh water; feature: sink hole; material: water; isolation source: purple microbial (photo- and chemosynthetic) mats found in... | reverse complement strand
TTTTTGGTCTGGGAAGCGGTATTCGTACCGATTTCCCCCGGCTTGTAAAAATTCTTGAAAAGAAAGGTTATAGGGGATATCTGCCCGTCGAAACCCTTGTGATAAAAGGAAGACCCTATGATCCTTTTGTTTTAGTGCCGGAATTGCTGGATGATCTCCAGAAAGCTGGCCCAAACATCAAATAAGCCAAAACAGTAACAGCACTTCCAATATAGTGGATGTCCATAATTTGCTAGGATGCTTAAATAATGTTGCGAATTCAATGGATATGTTAAGAATTTTGTTTTTTTCTGCAAGAGCTAAAATATTTTTAAAAGCATAAAAAAACCAATGCTTTTCCTTTATATTTGAAACTTATTTACGAGAAATCCTTACAAATACAAGTTTTTGAGTATGGGAATGACAATTGTTGAGAAAATTCTTGCCGGCCACTGCGGAAGGGAATTTGTAAAGCCGGGAGAGATTATTGATGTTGTTATTGATGCCCGTGTTGCCCGCGATTTCGGGGGAGCCAATGTGGTTAAAAACATTGACGACTTTCATCTCGGGGTAGAGGATCCCTCGAAAACATTTTTCACATTTGACTGCAATCCCACAGGTTCCGATCAGAAATATGCTGTAAACCAGCAGCTTTGCCGGCTTTTTGCGCGGAAGCATGGTATAAAGGTATATGACATAGACAAGGGAATCGGCACGCATATTCTCATTGAGGAAGGCCTGGCGTATCCGGGTTCTACTGCAGTTTCAACCGATTCCCACGCTAATATTCTGGGAGCTGTGGGGGCGTTTGGGCAGGGGATGGGCGACATCGACATCGCCGCAGCCTGGGCAAAAGGCAAGGTTTGGTTCAAAGTTCCCGAGAGTGTGCGTTTCTTTCTAAAAGGCAAGTTTCCAAAGGGAATAAATGCAAAAGACATTGTTCTTAACCTCCTGTCGCAGTTCGGGGCAAACAGCATGTTGGGTTATAGCATCGAAATATATGGGGATGCGGTCGATTCACTTGGTCTTGACGATCGAATCACCATCTCTTCCATGGCAACCGAGATGGGAGCAATTATAATTCTTTTCACCCCTAACCGAATCGTGCAGACTTATTGCGAAGCACGTACAGGCCGGAAAATCCCCCCGGTATTCGCCGATGAGGATGCCCGCTACCTTCAATATCATGAAATCGATGCAACAGCATTTAAAACTATGGTTGCTCGTCCGGGTAAACCTCATGATGCTGTGGATGTTGACAGTGTGCGGAAAATAAAAATCGATTCTGCTTTTATTGGGAGTTGTACCAATGGAAGGATAGAAGATATGCGCGCAACCGCAGAGATACTTCGGGGGAGGAAAGTTGCTCCCGGCGTGGTGCTGAAAATTGTTCCCTCCACCGACCTCGTATGGCGCAGATGCCTTGACGAGGGACTGCTGGATGTTTTTAAGGACGCGGGCGCCCTGGTATCCAATGCGGGATGCGCGGGATGCGCTGCCGGACAGGTTGGACAAAACGGTCAGGGAGAGATAACGGTAAGCACGGGCAACCGTAATTTTACAGGAAAACAAGGCAAAGGGGAAGTTTACCTGGCATCTCCTGCAATCGCAGCAGCTTCGGCTGTGGCTGGTTACATTACCACGCCAGACCAGATACCCGACGAGCCTGCATTGTTTCCGGAGTTTGAAAAATCGGAAGGCGTTAGCAGCCTGACAAAATCTGAAAAGCCAATTTCCGAAAAGCCAGTCATTGTAAAGGGAAAAGCTTGGAATATAAGCATCGACAACATCGATACAGATATGATTTTCCATAACCGCTACCTCACCATAACAAAACCTGAGGAAATGGCTCAATATACCTTCGATAACCTCAAGGGATATGAGGACTTCGCAAAAAAAGCCACAAAAGGGGATATTGTAGTTACTGGCAAGAATTTCGGGTCGGGCAGTTCACGGCAACAGGCAGTTGATTGCTTCGGTGCATTGGGAATCCAGTGTCTTGTTGCAGAATCATTTGGCGCCATTTATGAAAGAAATGCCATCAACGCTGCTTTTCCCATCATGGTGTGCGAGAATGTAAACTTGCTCAAACTCGATACCGACGATGAAATTGAAGTCGATTTCTTAAAAGGAACTATTATAAATGTTACTAAAAGTATTACTGTAGAAGGAGAGGGATTCTCTGAAGTACAGATGGAGATTTATCGGAATGGCGGTCTTTTTTAGCCATTTACGGATGCTGTATCAAATCTTCTTTAAACGCGTTCTCCGAAGGGAGAGGCATGTATAACAACAAAACCAAAATAAACTATGAAACTGATTATTCCCGAAGGATACAAATCATTGCTCGATCTGAAGCAAACCGAGATGGCAATCAAAGAGGTTAAGGATTTCTTCGAATCCTCACTTTCCTCTGATCTCAAACTGCGCAGGGTTACGGCTCCTTTGTTCGTTATGAGGGGAACCGGTATCAATGACGATCTCAACGGCATCGAGCGACCGGTATCGTTTCCGATTCTCGACTTGGGCAATGCAACAGCCGAAGTAGTCCAATCGCTCGCGAAATGGAAGCGAATGATGCTCTGCGATTATGAAATCCGCATGAATCATGGTATTTATACCGATATGAACGCACTCCGCCCTGATGAGGAGCTGGATAACCTTCATTCCGTTTATGTGGATCAGTGGGATTGGGAAAAAGTTATCAGCAAGGAAGAACGGAACCTCGATTATCTGAAGGAGATCGTCAGACGCGTATACAGCTCCATGGTGAGAACCGAATTTGTGATTTATGAGCGGTATCCGCAAATCGAACCCCTGCTTCCGGAAAACATTACTTTCTTTCATGCTGAGGAACTTTTGGAGATGTATCCCGAGCTGACGCCTAAACAGCGAGAGGACAAGGTGGCCGAACAGTACGGGGCAGTTTTTGTGATCGGTATCGGGGGAGAAATGGCCGACGGCAAACCCCACGATGGCCGCGCTCCGGATTATGATGACTGGACAACTCCAACAGTAAACGGATACAAAGGTCTGAACGGTGACATTATTTTATGGAATCCGATTCTTAAACTGGCTTTCGAGGTTTCCTCCATGGGAATCAGGGTCGACAAGGCGGCAATGGAGCTTCAGCTGCAACTTCGCGGACAGGAGCACAGGAGCGAACTTCAGTTTCATCGCAGGCTGCTGAATGGAGAGCTTCCCGAGTCAATCGGCGGAGGTATCGGCCAGTCGCGCATGTGCATGTTTTTCCTGCGCAAGGCTCATATTGGCGAAATCCAAAGCTCGGTATGGCCGGGAGAAATGGTGGCCCATTGCAGAAAAAGCGGAATTCTCCTTATATAATTCATATTTTAGGTATTTCCCGGTGAAAAATTATTATGGCCTTTTGAGGTAAAAAAGTTTACTTCAAAAGGCCATAGCGTTTTAAGCAATGCATTGCAACGAAATAGTCGTATTCCGTTTTAATTTTTATCGCTTTGGAAAAGCGGATTAGGCAGTGGCATTTGGGCATTGACCTCTTTTCTCCAGTTTGTCAGGAGCAATTGCATCTCGCTGGTTTTTTGTCGCATCTTCTTCGAAAGATCCTTAGACTCTGCAATGTCTTCTTTTAGGTTGAATAACTCCAAAACTCCTGTTTCATAGTTCTCAACGAGTTTGTAGTCGCCCACTCGAACAGAACCCGCCGGTCGGCCCAGTTGGTTGGAGAAATGCGGATAGTGCCAAAACAACGGCCGGGTTTGGGTTTCCTGCTTTTCGGGATTGACCAGCAAGGGTAAAATACTTTGACCGTCCACAGTTGAGGGCAATTCAGCAATGCCCGTGAGTTCGCAAAATGTAGGAAGGTAGTCGATACTGCTGAAATACTGATCCGACACCTTATCTTTGGGGAATTTTGCGGGCCAGCTGAAAATTGCCGGTACTCGCGTTCCTCCCTCGTAAATATGGCCTTTCCATTTGCGGAGCGGAGCATTGGACGTTGGAGTAGGGCCCAGCTCATCAAGTCCAAGTCCCCCGTTGTCGGAGGTGAAAACAATAAGGGTGTTTTCGAGCAATCCCTGCTCGCGGAGGGTTTGAACAATCGCACCCACCCCGTCGTCGATGCTTTCCATCACCGCGGCATAATACGGGTTGAATTTCTCCTCGGATTTCCCATATTTGAAAAGATACTTGCGGAGCTTGTCGCCTCTGGGAACAATCAATACATGTGGCGCAGAATATGCTAGGTAGAGGAAAAATGGTTTTTCTGCGTTCTGATTTATAAAATCCATCCCATATTGAGTCAGCTTGTCGGTTATGTATTCGGTACCCTGATCGTTGAACTCATTCTGATAAGAATCCAGAAAAATCGAATAGTTATAATAATCCAATCCGTTTTTGCCGATCAAGCGGCAAAAATCAAACCCCTGGCTCCATGGGGCTATCGAATCGTGGTCGCCCACATGCCATTTCCCCACCATTCCGGTTGAGTAGCCTTTCTGTCTGAGCAGCTCGGGAATCGTTGTTTCTTGTGCTTCCAGATAAGGTTTAAACATGGCAGGCAGCACCGGCGATTTATCATCCGTCCGCGTGCCTCCAAGAAAATTGGTAAGCTGCAATCGTGCGGGATATTTCCCTGTGAGAATGGATGCGCGTGTAGGGGAACAAACCGGACAGGCAGCATAAGCTTGGGTGAAACGTATTCCTTCCTTGGCGAGATTATCGATGTTTGGCGTTTCATTAAAAGGATTCCCGTAACATCCAAGGTCCTTCCAGCCCATATCATCTGTGAGAATAAAGACAATGTTTGGCGGTGTGGATTGTGCCGTGGCTCCCATGTTCAGAGCGATAACAGGAAGAGCCGCGAGTAAACTTTTTGGAATTGACTTATAAGAATTCATAGTTGATGTGGGTTGTTTTTTTGTCATCCTGCAATCCAGTTCACCAATCCCTTTTTCGAAATAATCTCCATGAGCTTATCCGGCAAGGGCTCAAAAGTAAAGGTCTTGCTGGCAATGGTGACTTTTCCTCCCATGAAATCAATTTCCACAGCGTCGCCGGCATTGTATGCGTCAACAGCCTCCGGGAAAACAATTAATGCCAGTCCCTGATTGATTGACGAACGGTAAAAGATGCGGTTCACCGATTTAACGATTATCGCTTTGATACCGGCATAAGCAAGTCCAACGGAGGGATGCTCCCGTGAACTGCCGCAGCCGAAATTCTCGCCCGCGATGATGATGTCGCCTGTTTCCACATTTTTTGTGAAATTCGGATCAAATCCCATGAAAAGATGAGGCATTATAGCCGCGGCATCGGAGCTTAAAACATTATAGGTGAGGTTACCGGCGAACATCTGATCGGTGTTCATGTTATCCGCGTCCTTGTAGTTCCAGACTTTGTTTGTTTTTCGGTTGTCGGATGCCGAGATGCTCAGGGTCTGTGCTTCTTCGCGGGTATAAGGGAAAACCTCCGAGCAGCCTTCCAACCTGGGATCGGTAATTTTGCCCATCACAGCCGACCAGGCCACGGTTGCGGGGGATGCCAGGTAAATCGAAGCTTTCTCGTTGCCCATGCGACCCAGGAAGTTGCGGTTTGCGGTTGAAATAACGGTCTGCCCGTCGGCTGGGATGCCTTGTCCCGTGCCCAAACAGGGCCCGCATGATGAGCTCAGTACATTGGCTCCGGCATTCATCAGTGTTTCAATAAGCCCTTCTTTCAGAGCCTGTAAATAGACTTCCTTCGAAGCTGGGATTACATTAAGCTGAAAACCGGATTTAACGGGTTTATCGGCAAGGATCTCGGCAGCAATCCGCAGATCCTCAATCCTGCCGTTGGTGCAGGTTCCAATGAGCCCCTGCTGCACCGGTGTCCCCTCTACTTCTTTCACAGAGTGAACGTTTTCCACGTTGTGGGGAGCGGCAACCAACGGGTAAACTGCATCGAGGTCGATGCTGAACTCTTTTATGTAATGTGCGTCTGCATCGGCCCATATTCCGTCGACTTTCTTACGCCCATAAAATTCTGCCAGCACTTCGTCAGGGGGGAAGACCGCGTTTTTCGCACCCATTTCAGAAGCCAGGTTAGCCAGGGTCATCCGGTCGGATATGCCGAGTGAGGCGACTCCCCCGCCATGAAACTCAATTGACATATAGTTGGCGCCATCGGCTCCCAGCATGCCAATGATCCATAAGGAAAGATCTTTTGCATAAACCCCGGCTTTGAGCTTTCCCGTAAGGCTTATTTTCATCGACTCGGGAACCCTGAACCAGGTTTCACCCCGCCGCCATATCCCTGCCGATTCCGTTCGGTCGATGCCCGCTGAGAGGGCGTTGAAGGCTCCTGCGGTGCAGGTATGACTGTCGCTGCCAACGATGATCATCGCGGGTTTGGCGTGGTACGACATGATCTGGTGGCATATCCCGCGACCCGCATCGTAAAAGTTCTTTATCCCCTGTTTGGCAGCGAAATCGCGGATGGCCTGATAATCGTTTGCCAGCTTGGCATTGGTGGGAGGGGCGTTGTGATCCAGAACAACAAGGAGCTGATCGGGGTACATCACATTTTGCCCCTTCATCTGCTGAAAGGTTTTATTGATGGAGGCAGTGTTATCGTGAGTAAGCAGGATGTCTGGTTTGCGAAATACGATTGACCCTTCTGGCGCATCAAGTATCTTCTCGACAAAAGTTTTTCCCATGTTTGGTTTTTTTTACAAAAATCAGCAAAAAGATCATGGGATAGAACCCAAGAGGGAATGTTATATAATAGCAAAACGCGTCTGTAGAGTCTATTCCCTCAAATAAAAAGTCTTTAGTAGCCAGGAGTTCTCGTTTAACTGCAAATTACTCTCCAATTCAATGGTTCCTTCTCCGTGGAATTGTAGAAATATTTCCGAGTTGCCAGATTCTCCTTTCAGAATTGCTTGAATAGAATAGATATTTTTGGAAACTTTGATTCTTTCCATCATGTTACTACCCAAAGTTAATTTTTAATCCTGATCATCTGGATTTCAGGTTTAATCTTTCATAAACCTTATCGAAAGTCCATTCGATTTGCTGTAGTAGCAGTATTGAGCGGAAAAGTCGTAACGGAAAACGTTGCCGTAAAGGTAATACAGGCCACGGCCCCAGGCGTCGTTAGTGTCACTTTCGGTAGAGCTCCACCATCCGCCGTCGTATCCGTAATCGTGGAACAAGCCTTCTTCATCGCGGTAACCTCCGGGAAGGCCAAGGAATCCGCTTTTCTTAATGCCGTCATCGGTCTTTTCATTCACCGCGGTTTTTTGAGCTTTCTTTTTCTTGACGGAACTGCTTCCAGTTAAATAATTTGTAAAGATTGTCCATTCGCTGTCTGAGGGCACGTGCCAGCCTTTAGGGACAATACCCCGAGGGTCTTTCACTGCGTACCAATTGTAAAGCTTTCCGAACGAACTACCATTGGAATGGTCATTGTCATAATAGCACCAGGCAGGGGTTCCTTCAATTCCTGCTTTTTTCCAATCTTCCTCGGTTTTCGCCTCAGGTATTGTGTCGCCATTATTAAAAGTGATTGCATTTAGGTTTTCTGATGCCCAGGTTTGGGTGCCGATCACAACGGTTTTGTAGGTGCGGCCATCCCTTGAATCCGTCAGTGTGCCTGTTGCCTGCGCAATTATGTTTGTTGAGCTGAACAGAATTGCAATTGCCGGTAATATTGTTTTGAATTTCATCATAACATTGTATTTTTTATTGCGCTGAAGTATCCTTTGTTCGCCTGTTTTTTAAGCCCATCGTTCCCCGTTGAATCGGAGAAAGCAGTCTTGGTCAAACCATGGAGGTTAATCCATCAATGCGAATTATTAATAATTTACAGAGTCTAAATAATTAAAGTGAAGTTTTTTTTTCGATGCCCTGTCATCTGCAAATATAAAAAAGAATGGTAAGGAACAAGTTATTTATATGTTAAATGCTGTTTTGGATTCAGCTAATGGTTCAATTTCCTTTCCAATACAACTGTACAGTTTTTCAATAGCATTCAGATCATCGGCCATGATATAAAGGCTGTCGCCTTTCATTAGTTTGGTTGATCCGTCGGAAATAAAGAATTTGTTGTTCCTTTCGATCAATGCGATAATAATGCTGTTTGGCAAGCCCAAATCAACAATCGATTTACCAATGCAGCTGAAATCGGGATCGATATGTACGGTACGGAAAATGGATTTGGTTTTCCAGGCAAGTTCCAAATCCAACACCGACTGTTTTTTGAGGCTCAGGGGCACAATCAGCTTCAGCCACCGGGCCACCATGGGCAGGCTTGTTCCCTGAATCAACACCGAAGTCAGTGAAATAAAAAACACAAGGTTAAAAATGGTGTTTGCCTTATCGACTCCCGCGGTTAGCGGAAAAGTAGCCAGAACAATCGGCACGGCACCCCTCAGGCCCACCCATGAGATAAAGAATTTCTTGCGGGCTCCCAATTTGAAAAAGGCCAGGGAAATGAAAACGCTTACCGGTCTTGCTACAAAAATCAGCAGCAGGGAGATCAAAATCCCCAAACCTATTTGCGGAATGATCTGACTCGGGAAAACCAAAAGCCCCAAAGTTACAAACAGTATTATCTGCATCATCCACGCGTTTCCGTCAAAGTGTTTGATTAGACTCTTTTTGTGAATGAAGTCTCGGTTACCAAGAACGCAAGCAGAGATGTATACGGCAAGAAAAGCATTCCCCCCTATAAATTCGGTGAACGAAAAAATAAAGAAAACAAATGTGAGCAGGAGAACCGAATAAAGACCTTCGAACTCAAGTTTGATCCAGTTAATTGCACGGTGCATTAAAACGCCCATTACATAGCCAATTATTCCACCCAGGGCCATTTGGGTGAAAAACATGGGTATCAGGGAAGCATAACTGGCATCTTTGTTCACAAGCAGATAGGTGAACACGATGGTAAGGAAATAAGCCATGGGGTCGTTGCTTCCGCTTTCCAACTCCAGAATAGGCCTGATTCGCCCTTTTAACCCGATGCTTTTGGAACGCAAAATGGAGAAAACAGCCGCAGCATCGGTCGATGAAACAATCGCGCCCAGCAGTAATCCCTCGAGAAGAGAAAAATCAGTAAAGGTAGTTACCAGTAATCCTATCGTTATAGCTGTGATTAAAACTCCGAGGGTTGAAAGGGCTATCCCATGCCAGAGAACAGGCTTGATATCCGTCCAACGGGTTTCGAGCCCCCCGGAAAAAAGGATGAAACTCAATGCAACCGAGCCAATGAACTTTGCAATTGCAGGGTCGTAAAAATTAATCCCTCCCAAACCTTCTGAACCAGCAAGCATTCCAACAAGGAGAAACAAAAGAAGGGCAGGGATGCCAAACTTTGCACTCCGGCTTGCCAACAAGCTGACAAACAAAAGCAGTGAACCTATTAGCAATACATTGTCAAAAGTAAGATTCATGCAAGCCTGGGATTTTGGTATTCAAATTTACACATTTTGAATGTACACTAATGAATATCTCAAGCGATTTACCAACATATTTAACCTCAAACCCATTTCAAGGGGCATTAACAATTTGGTAATATCAAATTCATGTTCAGTTTATAAGCTACGGGTAATTTTGGAAAACTTATTATTATGACAGTTAACAATCTTCGTGTGCTTAAAAAAGTATTTTCCTTCCGAACAAGTAAGAGTTCGAAGAAAATCTTCTATCCTGAAAATTCCTTCTTAAGGCTCCTTTTCCGTGCAGAGGATTTAATTTCAAAAATCCTTTTGTCCCTTTTTTCCGATTTCTATCCAAGCCTAAAACATTAAAACGTCAGAATGAGAAAAAACCGGCGTAAGTTGGATATTCTGGTACTTTCAGATATCCACCTTGGTACTTATGGATGCCATGCAAAAGAACTTCTTTATTATTTAAAGGGAGTCAAACCAAAAGTGGTTATTCTTAACGGCGATATCATTGATATTTGGCAGTTCAGCAAAAAATACTGGCCCAAAAGCCATATGAAAGTTGTGAAGCATCTATTCAGCTGGATGGGTAAAGGCGTAACAACTTATTATGTAACGGGCAACCACGATGAGATGCTTCGCAAATTCGAAGGCCTGAACATGGGAACCCTGCATATCGTCAACAAACTTGTGCTTGATTTACCCGAAGGCAAAAAAGCGTGGGTATTTCATGGGGATGTGTTTGATGTAACGATGCAGCACTCAAAATGGCTGGCACGATTAGGGGCAATAGGGTACGACACTCTGATCATCATAAACCGCCTTTTCAACTTTTTTTCTGAAAAAATCTTCAGAAAGGGGAAATTGTCATTGTCGAAGAAGATAAAAGAAAGTGTGAAACTTGCGGTTTCATTTATAAACGATTTCGAGCAAACAGCTGCCGACATTGGCATCAGCAACAATTTCGATTATGTTGTTTGTGGACACATTCATCACCCTGAAATCAGAACCATTTCGAATGAGCAGGGAAAGATAACCTACCTGAATTCGGGCGATTGGGTGGAGAGTTTGTCGGCCCTTGAATTTTCGAAGGGGAAATGGAAAATTTTCAAGTTTAAGGAGAGCGATAAGCTGAAAATGAAGTTTCAAAAGGATGACGATGAGGTAGATCTTAACAATACCCAGCTGTTTGACAATATGTTGCAGGAATTTAACAACATGAAAAAATGAAGATATTATATGCTGTGCAGGGAACCGGCAACGGACATTTGAGCCGGGCAAGGGATATTGTGCCCTTGTTGCAAAAGAATCATGAAGTTGATATTTTGGTTAGCGGTACACAGGCTGATGTTGATTTGTCCTTCCCCATTAGCTATAAATTTATTGGCTTGAGTTTTATTTTTGGGGAGAAAGGAGGAGTTGATTTTCTGGAAACCTATAGAAAAAGCAACATCAAGGAATTGTTCTCTGAGATAAACTCCCTTCCCGTTGAGAATTACGATCTTATCATAAGTGATTTTGAGCCCGTTTCAGCTTGGGCTTGCGATTTTAAAAATATAAAGTGCATTGCATTAAGCCATCAGGCTGCTGTTTTAAATGAGAATGCTCCCCAGCCCAAAGAAATAGATATGCTGGGAAAAGCTATCCTGATGAACTATGCTCCGGCAACAGTCCATTACGGATTTCATTTCAAAGAGTACGATCAGAATATTTTCCCGCCGGTTATTCGCCAGCAGATTAGGGATCAGAAAATTACAAACAAGGGACATTACACTGTATACCTTCCCGCCTATCACGACAAAGGTATTATAAAGGTATTAAAGCAATGTGAAGACATACGCTGGCAGGTTTTCACTAAACATAGCAAGAAGAGCTACAGCGAAGATAATATTCTCGTTTTCCCAATAAACAACGAGGCTTTTGTTGAAAGTATGGCAACATCTGAAGGTGTACTCTGTGGTGCCGGATTTGAGACCCCTGCTGAAGCACTCTTCATGGGCAAAAAGCTGATGGTAATCCCCATGAAAGGCCAGTATGAGCAACAATGCAATGCTGCGGCCCTCAAAGAAATGGGCGTTCCGGTAATGAAGCGACTTAAAGAGGAAAATCTGGACAAGATAAAAAACTGGATTATTGAAGGCAGGATCATTAAGGTCGATTTTCCTGATCAAACTGAAGAAATTCTGAATAAAATACTCGTAGACCATCTTGCCAGTGCAAGTTCCGAAGAGTCTAAGAAGAGCCGTATTCCCCGTACACTAAAGAAATTCAGAAATAAAGTAATAAAGAAAATATCACAACAGCTCTAGACAAAAACGATTTCTTAAATGAGCATTACGGAAAAGGATTTCAAATGGGGAGTGTCTTCTGCTGCCTACCAGATTGAAGGCGGCTGGAATGCCGAAGGAAAGGGTAAGTCTATTTGGGATGTTTTCGCCAATACCAAAGGGAAAATCCATATGAGCCAGAACGGAAATACAGCTTGTGACTATTTCCACCAATATACGCATGATATATCCATCATGGCGCGGCTTAAAATCCCCAACTACAGGTTTAGCATTGCATGGAGCAGGATAATTCCCAACGGGACGGGTGCTGTAAACCCGGATGGCATTGATTTCTATAACCGTGTTATTGATTTTTGCCTGGAGTTGGGAATCGAGCCCTGGGTAACCTTGTATCATTGGGATCTTCCATACGAGCTGGAAAAAAAAGGGGGGTGGACCAACAGGGAAGTTATAAACTGGTTTAGTGACTATGTCGAAGTTTGTACAATTTATTTCGGCGATCGGGTGAAGCGTTGGATGATTCTAAATGAGCCCATGGTTTTTACGGGGGTAGGATATTTTTTAGGCCGACATGCACCCGGGCGAAAAGGGCTGAAAAGTTTTTTGGCTGCTGCTCATCATGCTGCAATGTGTCAGGCAGAGGGAGGCCGGGTGGTTCGGTCAATGGTTGAGAATAGCCGGATCGGTACAACTTTTTCTTCTTCCTATATTATGCCTTATGGGCACTCTTCAAAAGACTCCAATGCAGCAATCCGTATCGATGCGCTTATGAACCGGCTTTTTGTGGAACCCCTCGCAGGACTTGGTTATCCGGTTAATGATCTCAAGATGCTGCAAAGGCTTGAGCCTTTTATTAAAGATGGAGATGAGCAAAAACTTGCGTTCGATATGGATTTTATTGGGGTTCAGAATTATACCCGTGAAATGGTTTCCTGTTCCCCGTTAATTCCTCTATTGTGGGCCAGGATTATTTCAGCCAAAGCAAGAGAAGTGGAAACCACAGTTATGAATTGGGAAGTTTATCCCGAGGGAATTTATGAAATGCTGGTGAAGTTCAGCAAATACAAAAGTTTCAAGGAGATTTTCGTTACGGAGAACGGGGCCGCTTTTCCTGACATCATTGATAACGGTAAAATTTGCGACAGTCAAAGAATCAATTATTTGGACCAGCATATCCATCAGGTTTTGCGTGCCAAAAAGGATGGGGTTAATGTAAACGGGTATTTTGTTTGGAGTTTTACCGATAATTTCGAATGGGCTGAAGGATATAAGCCTAGGTTTGGATTGGTTTACATTGACTATCCCACTCAAAAAAGAATTATTAAGGAATCGGGTTATTGGTACAGTACTTTTATTCAACGAAATCCCTGACACAACGGAATCCGCAGTGTGGAGTGGCTGAGTCGGGAGTTGATTTCATCCTTGCGGCAGCACGGTAACCCGCACAATATGAATCGTTGCACAAATAAGAGCCTCCGCGCATCACTTTCTTTTGTGCCATGGGTTCCATCGGGTCGTAACTACGATCCGGCCCTTGGGGATCGCGGGCTATTTCAGCTGCACTGAAGGTAGCGTAATAATCGTAGTGAAACCAATCGCTGCACCATTCCCAAACATTCCCGGCCATATCGTACAAACCCCAATTGTTTGGGGCGTAGCTTTTTACAGGTGCCGAGGAATAGAATCCGTCTTTATTGGAATTGTAGTTTGGAAAGTTGCCCTGCCAACTATTTGCTTTGGGTGCACCCTTGTCAACACCTTCATTTCCCCAGGGGTAAACAAAGTCGTCGTTGCCTGCCCGTGCAGCATATTCCCATTCGGCCTCCGTTGGTAATCTTTTTCCTGCCCAGTCGGCATAGGCTTTTGCATCCAACCAACTGATATGCACCACGGGATACTCTTCTTTTCCTTCTATGTTGCTGCCTGGTCCTTCCGGTGTTTTCCAGGATGCTCCTACAGTCCATTTCCACCAGGCCATATGGTTGTCGAGAGGAATCGGATGATCGGGCGGATTGAATTCCATCGAACCGGCAACAAGAACTCCGGCCGGAGGTTTTGGAGTCCCCGGAGGCAGCGATTTTTTAATTTCTTCCCAATCGGGATCAATTTCTGCCAAGGTTATATATCCCGTTGCATTCACAAACTCTGCAAACTGCTTGTTGGTCACCTCATGCTCATCCATATAGAAACTTTTCACACTTACTTTATGAACCGGAAATTCGTCGGGACGTGCGAATTTCTTATCCCTGCCTCCCATGTTGAAAATGCCTCCACGAATGAAAACCATCCCTTGAGGTACTTCAACCGCCAAAGTCGTGTCTTGTTGCATCATCAAAGCGTATTTTGACGCGTCCGACGGGGAAATGCAGCACGAAAGGCTGTCTTTACCTACAGTTTGATTCTGAACTTTTTTTTGAGAATTGTCTTTGCAACCTGCTGATATAAGCATGAAAAGCGCAAAAATCTGAATGAAACGGTTAGGCATGTTCGACAGGATTATTGAATTGTAAAGTAAACTATTCAGGGGGTATTTTGTTCATTACGATCTCCCCATCCCACTAATAAAAGTCTCCACAAACCTCATTATCCTGCTTAGGATCCGGTCTCCAACCTTCTTTCGCTCAAGCAGGGTAGGTGGTTCGCCTTCAATCAAAGCAAGGACTTCGTCACGGAGGGGTTCTCGCTCTGCGAAGAGATAGCCCTCAATGATCTTCTCTACCTTCCCTGCTTCAAGGTTCTCCTCCTCGCACATCTTCCTGAAGGCAATAACCTGCTCTTGCGTCCAGAATTTATCAAAGGCATCGGGGATATCATCGGTATCTTCAATATGGGGAAGGTTCTCTTCTATGAACTTCTCTATCAGCTCCCGCTTGCTGCGCAGATGTGCTTCGCCGGTGAGAAGGTCCATGATCTCCTTGCGCTTCTTCTCCGGGTCTTTTCCCTTTAGGTTTGCCAGCAGCTTCAGGATGTAGGCTACATTGATTTCATCGCGATGGATCAGCTCCAGCTCAAAATCCACATCTTCCAGGATCGATACCTTTTCCTTCTGGTGATTCGATTTTACCTTGTCGTACAGATCCAGGTATTTGCTCTTGAAATCCTCGAAGAGCTGCTCGTTCATTGCCAGGTGTTCGAAGCTGAAATCGGCAAAGCTGGTCAGTACATTCTTTATGCGCATCAGTTCCCGGAACGCTTTTATAAACTCCAGTTCCTGCGTTTCGCTCTGAAGGTCGTTCACACTGTTAACCGTGGGTGTGATATTCAACAACTGACTAAAGGCGATGCCGAATTTCTTAACATAATCCTCATAGGGTTCCATGATGATGATATCCTTCGCATCCTTGTTGCTGAACAGTGCTATGGCATCGTCGGTAGCTTTCTTGAGGTTGCGGAACACAACAATGTTTCCCTGGGATTTCTGCTCGTTCAGTATCCTGTTGGTTCTGGAATATGCCTGGATCAGCCCATGGTACTTCAGGTTCTTATCAACAAACAGGGTATTCAGGGTCGGACTGTCGAAACCGGTAAGGTACATGTTCACCACCAGCAGTATATCTATTTTCCTCTCTTTTACCTTCTTTGAAATGTCGTTGTAGTAGTTGTAAAACGACTCGCTGTCGCGGGTAGAAAAATTGGTTTCGAACATTCTATTGTAATGCACGATGAACTCATCCAGTTTCTCACGGCTATGGGCATGCAGACCCATCAATACCCGGGGTTCTTCCGCTACTGACAGTTCTTCGGGTATGAAACCGTTAGCGTCTCTGTCGTCTTCATTGGAGGTGTAACTGAAGATGGTTGCAACCCTCAGATTGTGCTGACCGGCTTCCTTTTTTGCCTGGAACAGTTCGTAGTACTTAATCAGGGTGTCAATGCTGCTGACGCAAAACATTGCGGTAAACTCGCGATTGTAGGTTTTCCGGCTGTGGTGTGCCAGGATGTAATCGGCGATCTTACCCAGGCGAACGGGTGATTCCATCAGCTCTTTGGTATCGATGTCTTCGACTTCGATGTCTATTTCGGTTGCAGAGATAAGGCTTGCCTTATCTCTGCGGTGTTGGTATCTGCCGACATACTCAACCGAGAACTTCAACACATTCTCATCCTTGATGGCATCGG
>JFJP01002049.1_pt1 | contig 15792 bp, 15 predicted proteins | sample 431651 | NCBI WGS metagenome assembly JFJP01 (sample SAMN02602958, study PRJNA72255) | Microbial mat metagenome, whole genome shotgun sequencing project. | biome: fresh water; feature: sink hole; material: water; isolation source: purple microbial (photo- and chemosynthetic) mats found in... | reverse complement strand
TGAAACTTCCGCGTCTTCGCGTCGCTCATTGCTTTTCCTTTATGACAGTGTGCAGCTTAAACCACTGTCTTGAATCCGGGGACCACTATAGACAGGACGATCCTGTTTGCCCGGTTCAACCACCGAAGCAACTAGCAGTTTTCCACCCAGCATCATGTCGTCGTTTTCCTCGAAACAGCGCGGGTCATCGGGAAAGTCGTAGAAGGTTGGCCGGATCATCGGCTCGTAGTTGTTGTGCGAGCGCCAGAGCAGATCGTACAGATAGGGAATGAGCCGGTAGCGGAGCCTGATCAGGTCCCGGATGTGCGCGGTAATCTCCGGCTACATCCAAGGTTCATTGACAGTCTTGTCGTCGTTCCACGAGTGAATGGAAAAGCGAGGCAGGAAAATGCCGTGCTGCACCTAGCGCAGCAGGAGTTCGGGCTCCGGTGCAGGGCCGGAAAAGCCGCCGATGTCGTGACTATGACCTAGGGCATTCCCTAGGCCATAGTTTTCTTACACATCAAAGCTAAACCGTGCTCGCAGATGGAGCTACGCTTTGCTTATCACTTTTCGCAGACAGCTACCGCTTCACGCGTCGCCTTCAACAGCGTCTCACCATTCTTTGCCTTGAACTGATCAATCACACCTTCTGATGCCTTGATGAATTGAGCACGCTCTTCAGCGGTCGGGGTATAAAGCTTGCCGCCTGCCGCGGTAAAGATGTCGTAAGCCGCTTTTTCACGTTCTTTTGGAACGCGCAACGTCGCCTCACGCAGCGCCGCAAAACCGTCATCCAACGCCTTTCTCTCTTCCGGACTGGCTTTGGTGTAGACCTCATTGTTCATCCACCAGAACGAAATCATGTATTGGTGGCGATCAATGGTCATGAATTTCACGAACTCCTGAAACTTCATGCTAGTAAGGTCGTTGACCGAATTCATCGTGCCGTTAACAACGTTGGTGGCGAGCGAGGTATAGACTTCAGGCCAGGCAATCGGGGTGGGTGTGCCACCCAATGATCGGATGAAATCTTGCGCCGTTGGTGCTGATGTTGAGCGGATTTTCAACCCCTTGAAATCGGCAACGCTTTTAACTTGCTTGTTGGTGGTTGCAATATTGCGCCAACCTCCTGTATTCCCAATAGTCATCAAGCGCACATTCGGGCTCTTCTTGAGGTACTGGTCACGCACCGATTCCAGCAACTTGCCGCCCAGGGCACATTCGGCAACTTTGTCGTCCCTGAACATATATGGTAAGTCGAGTGCCTGGATTTCAGGCCAGATGCTTGCTGGGCCGTCAGCAGTGGTTTGAAAAACTTGAATCAGATTGGAAGAAAGCGCTTCAAGGCACTCGGTTGAGTTATTGCAAAGCTGGCCACCCGAGTAAATCTTGACTTTAATGGTGCCTTTTGACGCGGCTTCGGCGGCCTTTTTAAAGGCAACAGCACCATCGTAGTCTTCATCTTTGTCATTGGAAAGATGCACCAAACCGATGTCCAGTGCCGCTGCCGGCAGTGCAATGGCCCCAAGCAGGCAGGCGGCGCTGGCCGCGATCAGAGTCTTGACAAATTTATGCGATTTCATAGCAAAAGCCTCCTTATTTAATAAAGCCAAGCATTCTTGGCACAACCATGGAGAACCATGGGACATAACAAAGCAAAAACAACACCAACACATGAACTACCAAAAATGGCCAAATCTGCTTAACGATGCTTTCGATTTTTTCACCGCTGACCGACGAAGAAACAAATAACACCAACCCCATCGGCGGCGTGATCAAGCCAATTGACATGTTCACGCACATCAAAACAGCGAAGTGCAATGGGTCAACACCAACCGCCTCAAGCACGGGGGAAAGGATGGGGCCCAGAATCAGAATAGCGGGGCCGGCGTCGAGCAGCATGCCGACGATGAACAGCATGATCATGATGACGAATAGCAGCAAATACCTGTTATCAGTCCATGACACCATGGCTGAGGCCACTTGCTGAGGCATGCCGGAAATGCTCACCACCGTTGAAAAGGCCACGGCAGCGCCGACCATGAAAAGCACCACACCCGTGCCTTTTGCCGTCTCATAGAGAAGCTCTGGCAAGTCAGACCACTTGACAGAGCGCAGCACGAACAGGCCAATCACCAGCGCATAGATCACCGCGATAACAGCCGCTTCGGTCGGGGTGAAGTAGCCAGAGAAGATGCCGCCCAGCAAAATCACCGGCATCAGCAACGTCCAGACAGCGCCTTTGGTGGCTGTCCAGCGCTCCGGCCAGGTTGCTTTTCTTTCCTCTTGTGGCAAGTTCCACTTCTTCGAAAACACGGCCGCCGTGACCATCATGGCACCGCCAAACACCACACCAGGCAACATGCCAGCTGCAAATAGGGCACCAACAGACTGATTCATAACGAATGCATAAAGAATCATCAGTCCGGATGGCGGAATGATAGGCCCCAGTACCGCTGCCGCGGCGACAACGGCCGCCGCGAAGGGTCGTTTGTAACCTGCGCGGGTCATGGCGGGTATCAGCATTTTGCCCAAGGCCGAGCAGTCGGCAACCGCCGAGCCGGAAATGCCCGAGAAAATCATGGCTGACAGCACCGTGACTTGCACCAGACCGGCTCGCATGTGACCCACGAATGCGCGAGCAAAATCAACCAGGCCGGCCGTGATGCCCGCCTTGTTCATGATCTCGCCCGCCAACATGAAAAACGGTACAGCGAGCAGCGGGAACGAGGCCACGCCGTTGTACAGACGCGGCATGAGTAGCTTGAACATCATCTCTTTATCGCCAGCCGACAAACCGATGGCAGGCGCAATAAGCAACACGAATGCGATAGGAACACCGATCCCCATCAGAATAATAAAAGACCAAAATAAGCTGACAGCAATGATTGACATGATTTTTTCTCGCTACTCAAATATGTTCGATGTGGATGGCCGCATCAAAAACGTCCAAACCTGCAGTCTGCCCCTTCTTATCCATGCCGCGACGTAAAAACATGGCTAGCAAATGATGCAAATAGACCAGAGACATCAGGATGAAGCTTATGGGAATGGCCGCATAAACCCAGCCCCGATCTACCCAGTCAAGCGTGGTCGCCATCGTTCCAGCACCCGCGCGATAAAAAATGAAGCCGTAATAGACGCACGCTACCGAGGTGATCAGACAACACAGGTTGATGAATACCTGCGTTGGAAACTTGAACGCGCCCATTCTGTCCAAAAGCATGTCCAAAATGGTGTGCATATTGCGATAACTGGCGATGGGCAATACCGCGAAGGTCATATAGACCATCAGAAAAAGGGATGCTTCTTCCGTCCATGAAAACGGATCCATGCCCGGAATCATCCGTGAGACAACTTGTAGCGTGGCAACCAGGGACATAAGCGTTATCGTTATCAACGCGATCCATTTACACACGCGCAGCGCTAACCGAAGCGGTACGTTAAGCAGTTGGAGAATTGGCGGCACGCTCAAATGCTTTTTGGAGGATGGAGTTCCAAGCTTCATACGGATTCTCTCTGTATAAAAAGATAAAGTGAATTATTGGGGGGCACAATTTCCACAATTTCGCGGTGCGGTGCCGATCAACTCTGCAAAGGGGGCTGAAAAGGCCAAAGGCCCTGCCGACTGCAACCCGCTGGCGTTGCCCTCCAGAGATTTCCCGTACCCAGAAGGGCCGACGAATACAACGAATTCGCCATGCTGGATTTCCAGATCGATCCCGTGTACGACTTGGTGCTTTCCGTCATACGACTTTGCCACCTTCTTGAGTTCTAATGATGCCATTTCCTCTCCTCGTTATCCTCAGCGAGTGTTTCGGGTTTTATTTCCCAGTCCAACCTTTGTGGCACACGACCTTTTCACGCGAAAGCATTCACCAAGCAGGGGCTGTTTTGCATGTGCAGAATCGCATGAAACGCTACCGGCAACACATTTCTCTTTCGTTCTGTTTTTTCCTCTTGCCTTGCCCTCGTGTTTGTTGGTAGTGCTTAATTACCAGTGTGTATGATCGCGTTCGATTGTGTTGATTTATGGTGCATTGAGCTTTAACAAAGACATGGTACGCCATAACATTACAAAAACAATACAAATATGATCAGTCTGTTACAATTTTCTTGTTTTGTCGTATTGCGGCATTACATTACTCAAATCCGCAGTAATTTCAGCGTTAAAAAGTTGGTCGCCTTGAATGGTTTTTGGTGCTGCCCAATTTGGCTCGTTAAGAGGCTTATCGCTCGCTGACCTTTATTCATGGCATTCCAATCTGCCGGGGGTTTTTTTGTACGAAAGAAGGTCTTTTAATGCCAGAAATTCACGCGCTGGAGAGTTGTTGGAATTCACCCAGTGTTGTTTGTGCGAATTCAGGTGATGTTTTTCGTGAGCACCACAGCCACGGAAACACTGGCTTACCTGTTCTGGTCGTTAAAAACTCCCTTTGCCATTGGCGTTCGCCTTTCACACATACTTCAACGTTCCCGATGTGACTGACGTGTGCGTTGGAGAGTTCGATGGAGTGAGAAATATTGACAAGGCGGACGTCTTTGCGCGCGAGATTCAGAATGGCGACGTAACGACCGACCGCATCTATCAGAACGTGCCGCAGCAGCAGACGCTGACATCGCCTGCAGACGTTGTACGGATCGAATCGGATTCGCGCTGTGCTGTGGTATGGAATGCATGGACCAATGATCGCAATATCGTGGACATCGGGGAAGGCAATCAGGCTCACTACGTTTGCGTCGAACGTGATGATATGGCCGACCACGCGCAAATTCTGTCTCCAGAGGCTAGCTACCAAGCTGTGATGCGAAAAGCGTATTAACGCTTATTGATCAGGTTTCCTTCCGCGTCGTCTGTTGAATCCGGTACATTGCGAAAAGATGGGCGCTGGCATTCATTATGTCAAGCATCACAGCGCCGATGGATCCCCAGAGCAGATTGCTGACGAACCAGAAACTGGTTGTGATGAGCATTGCCGCACGCAGCTTGACGCCTGACAGGCAGAGCAGGCCATAGCTGCCGACAATACTGCCTGCAATCGGGAAGACGTCACGGATGCCTTCGACAAGTGGCAAGGAGAGCGCGAGCTGGATTAGCGCAACGCCGACGAACCAGCGGATTCCTTTGCGGTAAATCGAGAGCCAGGTACGCGCGATATTGAGTCCGAGGCTTAGCGCGACAAGCCAGGCCCCGAAGAAAAGGAAATGTACGGTCAGGACGACCAAGCCGCTTGTCATCATGACTTTCAGCCGGCGATCACTGGTCGATGTGTAACCTACCAGTGATATCACAAAGGCTAGGATTCCCAATCCCTGTGCGATCATTTCGCGGGTTAGAAAGTTCATGGGTGGCTTTTATGTCGACGTCCGCAGGAATGTCGTTTACAGGGGTTTTGTATACCCGACGAACTGAACACCCGTGTTCGCCGGGATGGGAAAGGCTTCTGCATTGGCCATGACTTACAGAGTACGCAGCAACAGAAATAGACTTTCCCAGGCACTGCCCTTGCGGTAGAACACGGGAATCTGTTCAAACGGCGCGTCGACTTGTACGGTCTGTCCACCCTCGTACATCTTTCCGCTCCACAGATGAACCCACGTTTCGTCCTCGGGAAGGTACGCACGCCATTTGCTGACCGAGGACTTGTGTACCGGCGCCACAAGCAGATCTGCGCCATACATGTACTGGTCGTGAATCGTCCAGGTTTTCCGGTCATGTTCGTAATGCATTGCCAGCGGACGCTGTATCGGCAGGCCGGTTTCAACCGCCTCGGCTGACAACGACTTCAGGTACGGCGTCAATGTCGTGTAGATCCGGGTCATCCGGGCGAAGTGTTTAAGCGCCCTTTCCGACTGGTAGAACTGGAAGGACTCATCCGGCCGGTTGCTTTCATGCGTTCTCATCACAGGCGAGAAGGCGTTCATTTCTGCCCAGCGCATGAAGACTTCTTCAGTACGGACGTTGCCATAGAGCGTTGTATAGCCGCCAACGTCACTGTGACTGACGGCGTTGCCAATCAACCCGGACGACAGTGCTGCGCAAATGGCGGTCTCAAGGCCGTCATGCCGTGAGAAGTCGACGAGTTGATCACCGGCCCACATCAGCTTGCAGTACTTTTGCGACCCCGTATAGCCGGCACGCATGAAGAAGAGTATGTCGTCTGTCAGACCGGCTTCGGCGATAGCTTCAGCATTGACCCGGGCCCACAGTTCCGGCCATTTGTTGTGAACCTTCCAGCCGTCCTCGCCCGAGGCTACTTGCATGTCAGTCGGCTGATACTCGCCAAAATCGGCCATCCAGCCGGAGATGCCCATGTCCAGCATGCTCTGCTTGATGATTCGATCCTTGTACCACTGCCGACCGGCCTCGCTCGTGAAATCGACGAACCCGCAATCGAACTCGCCAAAATCGATCGTACATAGCGAGCCATCGGGGTTCTTCGTAAGCAGGCCTTTTTCCGCCGCTTCCTGGAACAACGGGCCGTCGGAACAGAGATTTGGATTGTTATAGACAAGGAAGCGTATGCCCTTTGCTCTGAGGTCCTTGATTCGCTGCGGAAGGTCTGGATAGCGCTTTTCATTCCATTGCCAGTCCCAGAAAAGGCGGGCACCGAAGGATGTCTGCCGCAGCCCGCACCAGTCCTCGCTCCACATGCCAGACACCTGAACACCGGCTTTCAGCGCTTGGTCCAGAATCTCGAAATTGCGTTCGGCACCGCGCTTGAGTCCGAGAATCGCACCGTTATAGACCCACTCAGGAATATGGCCGGAGTGACCAAAGCGTTTGGCCAGTTGTTTGATCAGACTCGCCAAGCTATCGCCGGTGTACAGCTCAAACTTGAAATCGTTATCCCAGACCTCGATTTCGTGGAACATCGGCGACGTAAAATCGAGGACGGAATACGCCGAAGAGTCGATATGCAGCGCGTAGTGCCGGCTTGAAATGAATGTCGGCTGCGGATAGTAGGTCGCGGCTTCGTGCGCGCCGGCCTGCCCGTCTTTCTCGGCAATCATCGTCATGCGGGTCGTCATGTCCCGCCCGACACCGGGCTCCTGGACCCACATGGGGAAGCGCCGCCCAGCCAGGTTGAAGTGCGAGAACTGTTCGCCACCGCCCCACAGATGCTCGCCGGTTTCGTTCTGCAAACGCAGCCAGAACCTGTCCAGCCCACCCAGCAAGCGGACATGGATTTCATCGCTGAATTTGCCAAAAGAAATGGTGGCCTCTGCGCTGGATGCGTTCGGTCGTTTCAAGGTCAGGATTGTCTGCTCAGCTTGATCGTCGAGTCCGATAAGCTGCAGCGGAAAGCGCTCGACTTTGCGATCGAGAACCTTGAAATTTCCGCGATAGAGATTGCTCTCACCCTGTCCCGTGCCGGCAAAGAACGTAGGCTCCGCATCGGAGTGCCTGATCAGAACAGCGTCGTTCAGGCTGATGCTGAAATTCTCTTTATTTCCCTGGAAAATCATATCCCCTCCAAATTCTCTTTTAGCCAACTCCGTCTTTTCTGGCACGCCAGGCTTGCCGAAAACGCTAACCGGCAGAAACGGGATTTCAATGAAGATTACTTGTAATGCACTTGCAGGTTCGGGCCGATAAGCGCCGCAACGGCGCCTTTGGAAATCGGTACCGGGTTTTCCGGATGAGCCAGCATCCACTTTCCCCTCCGGAAAAGGAGACGTGATTCGGGATCATTTTTCTGAATATTCACATCGGCGGGCAGATCGGTATTTGTTCCCAGAGGCAGGACGATGGCGGCCTTGAATCCCGCATCGCTAACCCGGCTTGGTGCGAGATGCAGCGCCGTTGGCTTGAGTTCGAGCGCGGTTCCTGCGGGTACAAAGAACGCTTCGACATTGGACACGTCCATGGTGAAATTCTTCATGCGCCCGTAGTCGGCCAACTGCAGCACAAGATCTGTCTGCGCAACAATAACTTCAATCGATTTGTGGTATTCAAGGCCGTTGAGCAGGCTGCTATTGCCATTGCAGTAACCGGCCTGAATCGGCATTCCGGCAAACAGCGTATCGCGCACTTCGGCAAATGGCGGAAGTGCCTCCATGCCCGTTTCTCCTGGAATGTAAATATTCCCCTGTGGCGGGATGATGGTCTGTGTATCAAGATAGCGAAGCCACGAACTGAAGTCGTACCCGGCAAGAACGCGTCCGTAGAGGGCGAACTGGCTATCAGAAACGTGATGCATCGGAAGATGCGGATTGAGCGCGCGTAGCTTTTCCATAGGAATCCTTGTGTCCTTCAGGTGACAATAAGCAACAAAGGGCAACAACGGATCGCACCGATGCTACCCTTGTTGAGCGTGGTCGCCGTGTTACTCGGTAACGGTGTTGTCCCACGCATTCTGGAATATCTCAAGGCCTTTTCTGGTGTAAGGATGCTCAAGGCCACCCTGGTAAACCGCCAGGCCGCAGGTCACGATATCGGCACCCAGGCGGGCGGCATCAACGATCTGTTTGCTGCTGCGCAGCGCGGCGAGGATGATCTCGGTCTTGAAGCCATAAGTGCGATAGATGGAGATGATGTCGCTGATGTATTGCGTGCAGTCATCGCCATGCTCTTCCTTCCAGCCGACGAAGGGGGAGACGAAAAGCGCGCCATTTTTTGCTACGGGCAAGGCTTGTGACGGAGAGAACACCAGCGTGACATTGGTGCGGATGCCTTCTTTCTCGAGCAGTCGCGAGGCGGTGATACCTTGTGCGGTGCACGGAAGCTTGATGACGAAATTGGTACTCAGCGGGGCGATCAGATGCGCCTCGGCAATCATGTCGGTTGCCTGGGTGAGATGGGGATTGATTTCGACGGAAACCGGGAACTGCTCATAACCCTTCAGGTCATGATCTTTCAGCCACGCGGCGATATCCTTCAGGACGACCTTGAGTGGTTTGCCACTCAACTGGATGTGACGAGGGTTGGTGGTCACGCCATCAATTCCGAAGGTGTTGTAGGCCAAATCGATTTCGTCAAGCTTCGCGCTGTCAAGGAAGTACTTCATGTCCATCACTCCTGTTCATATTGATCGATGAATTTACGTCGCACGATTTGTCGTGCGACAGAAAAAATAAACCTGCCAAGCCACATCCAAAGAAGACATCAACTACGCATTAACTGCAACTCGGCGATGTTGCTTTATGTACGTTATAAAACACACAAAATCATAATACGCCATAAATTTGCAAAAACAACACAAATCTGATCACAAAATTACAATAATTATTACCTGGGACTCGGTTCCCGGTCGCTGCGCTTCGGACCGGTCATGAGCCTGGAAGCCATTTGCGATCGCGTTCAACAAAAAACTGTTGTGTCTCTGATTTTTTCGCCTGTTGGCCGGTGGCCCAGGATGCCCGTAAAATAAGGATCTGCAGACATGATCCGCTGCAGGCCAATATTTTTGCGGGTCTTCAGTGATATGGTTCAGAGATCGTTTATCCATGAGGATTTCACTGCTTGGTCATTAATCAGTTGCGTTGAAACGCTTACTGCTCTGGTCCCTGTGGTAGCGCAGATGATCACCGGCTTGCGGTGGGCTGCAAACGCGCGAACATCCCCCATCCGGCCCGAATTCATGGCGACTGCCGTGGTCAGTGATCGTTGAACAAAAAGCTGCCTCGCGCCGAGGAATTCGCAGGAACTGCTGTTCGTATCGGGAGTTTGTACTTCCTTCCTCAATATTTGTGGTTGATATTTTTCATTTTTAAGACTAAAGTCCAGAAAACGCCAAAAACGGACAATTAAGCTCATGCGAGGGGCGGATTTGTGATCATATCCTTCTCCTCAACATGCCGGTTTGCCAAATGGCGCGAGGAATCAAAGCACGAATCAATGGATTACGATCAGGAGAAGTCAGATGGCACAGTTGAAACCACGAATTGGTGTTGTTGCAGTCGGTCGCTCAACCTTCGATATCGAGTACGCCAACGAGGTCTTCGATAAGGCCTGGGCTGGCCTGCATACCCTTTCTGCAGAGATCATTGGCGAAAAGGCACTGCATTTCGAGAGCGAAGCCGCGCTTGCCGCGTTTGCCAGCGTCAACGCCGCCGGCATCGATATGCTGCTGCTGTTGCAGGTGACGTTTACCGACTCGTCCGTTTGTGCTGAGATGGCCAAGGCGCTCAAGGTGCCACTTGTACTCTGGACCTTCTCTGAGGAGCGCACCGGAGGGCGTTTGCGCCTGAACTCGTTCTGCGGTGTCAATCTCGCAAGTCATACGCTCACGCGGATGCAGAAATCGCTGGACAACGTTCACGGCGCGCCTGACAGCCCCGAATGTCTGGCGAGAATTGACCAATTGGCGCGGGCCGCTGCTGTCGTGCGCAAGCTTGATGGCTCTAAGATTCTGGTCGTTGGCGAGCACCCTGTCGGGTTTGACGCGTGTAATTATGATTCACAGATGCTCAAGTCGCGATTCGGTGTTGAAGCCACGATGACCCCGGTGAGTGATTTCATTGACAGCGTAAAACAATTGCCCGATTCCGTTGCGGACGAACCCTACGCCCGACGGGCCAAGGATTTTCCGAATCTGGGCGAGATGGATCAGGAAGCTACGCGCAAGTCGCTCAAGGTGTACGCTGCCCTCAGTTCACGGGCCAAAACGGAAGGTCTTGATGGTATCGCCGTTCGTTGCTGGCCGGAATTTTTCACGCAATATGGATGCGCGGCGTGCGGTGCCATTGCGCTGATGAACGAAGACCGTGTTCCCGGCGGTTGTGAGGCCGACATGTTCGGCGTGATTTCATCGTTGATATTGCAATGGTCGTCCAACCAGGGCGCATTCAATACCGACCTCGTCGATATTGACCCCGAAAGCAACACCATGGTGTTCTGGCATTGTGGGCAGGCACCGATTGAAATGGCAGATCCGGACGTTCAACCCATTGCCACTATCCACACCAATCGCAAATTGCCGTTGCTTTCGCAGTTTCCGCTCAAGCCCGGGCGCATCACGCTGTGCCGCATTACCCAGGGAGAAGGGAAGCTACGCATGATGATCGCCGGTGGCGACATGCTTAAGGCACCACTCGCTTACGCCGGTACTTCAGGTGTAGCCCGCCTTGACGTGGCGGCCGACGTTTTCCGCCAACGACTGCTGGATGCCGGCATGGAACATCACTGCTCGCTGACCTACGGCGATCATCGTCCGGTTTTGCGACAAATTGCGCGCTATCTGAAACTCGACGTAATCGAACTGGCTTGATTTGATCCGCGTTGGCCTGCTCCCCGCTTGCAGGGGATACAGGCCGAATGCCCGAAAACGTTGATAGCCGCGCAGGAAACATGGAATGGAAATATACCTATTGCTGGGCTTCGTTGTACTGATTACCCATTTTCTGGAAGGAATCACAGGATTTGGTTGCACGGTGCTGGCCCTTCCGTTTGCGATCATGCTGGTGGGTACAAAGCAAGCCGTACCGGTGTTGCTGTTCCTCGCACTGCTGTTGGCGCTTTACATCGTCGTTATTGACCGGAAGAAAATCGTCTGGAAAGAGTTCTTTAAAATCGTTCTGTTTGTTGGGCTGGGCCTTCCGGTTGGAATGCTCACCTTCACCTACCTGAACGAAGTTGTTCTCAAATACATCCTGGGCGTTTTCATGATCGTGGTTTCGATTCGCGGTCTGCTGGCATTTGTCATGTCGCTGAACGAAAACAAGTTGCCCAAATGGATACTCGACATTCTTCTTTTTATTGGTGGATTCATTCACGGTGCCTTTGCCTCAGGCGGGCCGCTAGTCGTCATTTATGCCAAGAAAGCGCTGCCGGACAAGAGCAATTTCAGAGCCACGATCTGCATGCTCTGGGTGACCTTGAATACGGTGATGCTGACGCAGAATCTGGTGATGGGGAAAATGACTTCGGAAATATGGGAAATCATCGCCATCTGCATGCCCTTCCTGCTGGTCGGAACCCTCGCTGGAAACTGGGCACACCATCACATCAAAGACAAGTACTTTACTCAAATCGTATACGGCGTGCTGCTGGTGTCCGGTTTGTTCATGTTCAGATAGTCAGCTAGTGAAATCGCAGCACTTTTCGTGTGGAGACTTAAATGAATTTCGACTTTTTTATGCCAGTGAAGGTGATCTTCGGGCAGGATCGGAAGAAAGACCTGGGCAAGCTGGTCGGCGGGCGCAAGACGATGATCGTGACCGACGCCGTCATGGTCAAGCTCGGCCTGATCGACAGCATCAAGGCGTGTATCGATGCTGAAGTAATCGTTTTTGACGGCATTGAGCCTAACCCGACCGTCGAATCGGTTAACGAGGCCGCAAGAATTGGCCGGGCACAAAAGATCGAGTGTGTCATCGGCGTAGGTGGTGGCAGTTCGATGGATGCCGCCAAGGCAATCGCGACCATGATCACAGCCGAAGGTGACTTCGACGATTATTTTTACGGCACCAGGCTGATTACCAACAAGCGCGTCGGCTTGTACGTCATGCCAACCACTTCCGGTACCGGCAGTGAGGTGACCAGCGTCGGCGTATTTACCGACAAGAAGAAAAATTTCAAAAAGCCGTTTCTGTCCAACGAGTTTTTTGTCGACGCGGCCATTCTTGATTCGACACTAACGCATACCATGCCCAAACGCGTCACGGCCGTGACCGGCTTTGATGCCTTCTGTCACGCGATTGAGGCGTATTGGTCAGTCAACGCCCAGCCCATCAGCGACGGTGCCGGACTGCTGGCCTGTGATTTGGTGATCAGGAATTTGAAGAAGGCATTTGATGATGGCAGCGATTCTACCGCTCGCGACAACATGGCGATGGCCAGCCTGATGGCCGGTGTTGCCTTCAGCCAGACGCGGACGACGGCTTGCCACGGTATCAGCTACCCGCTGACGACCTACGGCAAGTTCGACCATGGTTCTGCGTGTGCCATAACGCTGGTGTCGTTCATTCGCTTTAACTATTCCGTCGCGACGGAAAAAATGGATCGTCTGATTGCCTTCTGCGGCTTCAAGAGCAACGACGAGCTGGCTGATTTCATGCAAAACCTGATGGAATACACCGGCATGATCACCAAGCTGAGCGCTGCCGGAATTGACGAAGGCATGCTGGATACGATTGTGGACGAAGGGTTCGCTCACAATCTGACCAAATTGAATCCACGGGTTGTGGATAAGGACAGCCTGAGCAAAATTCTCAAGGCACTATTTTAGTAAGCAAGGGGTTGAATGATGGATCAGGAAAAATTGCTCTTTCTCAAGGACAAAGCTCGGGAGGCCAGGTATCTGGCCATCAATGCTCTGGGGAATTTTGGCGTTGGTCACGTTGGCGGCAGCATGTCGGTCATTGAAGTCATGGTCGCACTCTATTACAGCGAAATGCAGGTCGATCCAGAAAATCCGAAGTGGGATGACCGTGATCGCCTGGTGGTCTCGAAAGGCCATTCCGGGCCGGCGCTGTATTCCGTTCTCGCCATGAAAGGCTATTTTGACCGGAAAGAACTGCTCACCCTGAATCAGCCGGGAACCAACCTGCCTAGCCATTGCGACATGAAGAGAACGATTGGTATCGACATGTCCACTGGTTCCCTCGGGCAGGGCATCTCGGCGGCAGTCGGAATGGCCATAGCCGCCAAACTCGACAAGAAGGCGATCAAGGTTTACACGATCATTGGCGATGGCGAGAGCCAGGAAGGCCAGGTTTGGGAGGCCGCTCTGCTTGCCAATTCACGCAAGCTGGACAACCTGATTGCCTTTACCGACTACAACAAGTTGCAACTGGATTCCTACACGGATGACATCAATACGCTGGAGCCATTGACCGACAAGTGGGCCGCCTTCGGCTGGTTCGTCCAGTCAATCGACGGGCACGATTTCCCGGCGCTCATCGAAGCAATTCAGAAGGCGAAGGCAGTTGTTGGCCGTCCGTCGATGATCATTCTGAACACCGTCAAAGGAAAAGGATTCTCCTTCTGCGAAGGCGTCGTACGTTCCCACAACATGGTCATCACTCAGGAAACTCTGAAGAAGGCTTTGGAAGAACTCAATTACAGTGAGCAGGGAGTGTAACGGCGATGAAAGAACAAAGAGAACTCAGGGACATCTTCTGCGAAGTCCTGATGGAAGTTGCGGAGCAGGATGAGCGCGTCGTTCTGCTTGAAGCGGATCTGATGTTGGCGGCCGGAACCTATCCCTTCAATAGCAAGTTTCCTGACCGTACCTTCAACGTCGGTGTCAGTGAAGCCAACATGATGGGAGTTGCCGCGGGCTTGAGCGCCATGGGGAAGATTCCGGTTGCGACAACCTTCACCCCGTTTGCCAGCCGCCGCGTCTACGACCAGGTGTTTCTGTCGATCGCCTATGCCGGCCTCAACGTCAAAATCCGCGGTCTTGATCCCGGTATCGCGGCGCAGTTGAATGGCGGGACGCATATGTGTTTCGAAGATATCGGACTGATGCGCAACATCCCGACCATGACCGTCGTTGAGCCGGTCGACGAGATTCAGATGCGTCGGATGCTGCCCGAAATCATCAAGCACCCAGGGCCGGTTTATTTCCGCACCTACCGCATGAATGCCGACAAGATTTATAACGATGATTACAAATTCGTCTGGGGCAAGCCGGATTTGTTGGTTGACGGCAAGGACGTGGTGATCTTTGCGACCGGCATTCTCGTTCAGAACGCCCTTGATGCCGCTGAGTTGCTCAAGGCCGACGGGATAAGCGCCAAGGTCTATAACGTGCATACCATCAAGCCGCTGGATGCCGACACGATTTTATCGGCGGTCAAGGAAACCGGTGCGGTGGTAACCGCCGAAAACCATAGCGTCATCAATGGTCTGGGTAGCGCCGTTGCCGAGCTTCTGGTCGAAAACTATCCGGTGCCGCTGGAGCGTGTTGGGGTCAAGGACATCTTTGGCGAAGTCGGAAAGCTCGACTATCTGTTCAAACGATTCTCGCTGGAAGCGACCGATATTGCCGCCGCCGCTAGAAAAGCCGTGAGCAGGAAAAAAGCGTGATATTCGGCGTGTCCGAATCGTCTTGTGCAAGCATTGCCAAACAATTATTGGAGTACTAAATGAAGATCGTCATCGGTTCAGACAAGTCGGGGTTCTCTCTCAAGGAGGAATTGAAGAAGTTTCTGGTCGAGCAAGGACACGAGGTCGATGATTGTGGCCTGACCGATCCTGACGGCTTCAAGCCCTTCTTTGAAGTTGCACCCGTTGCCGCCCGGAAGATCCAGAACAAGGAAGCCGAGCGCGCCATTCTGGTGTGTGGAACCGGTGCCGGGATGGCCATAATTGCCAACAAGTTCAAGGGTGTTTATGCCGTCACCGTCGAGGGAAGCTATACCTCACGCATGTCGAGAATCGTCAATCAGGCCAACGTGATCACCATGGGTGGCTGGGTTGTCGCGCCGCAGCAAGGTGTCGACATGGTCTCGAGGTGGCTGTCGGCTTCGTTCACCGAAGGCTTTCCGGAAGATCGGCAGAAGTTCCTGTGTGGCGCATTTGAGAAGGTCGCCATGATAGAAGAAGCCAATTTCAGAGACCAGTAGCCGTCGGTCAATTCCTTTTTGGAGAACACAGAAAATGTTTAAGAGCGTCCTGCATGAAATGGCGTCAACTACACCGACACAATACTGGCTGGATTCGTGTTCGCAGAAGGAGTTGGCCTTCGCACTTGAAAACGGAGCGGTCGGTGCCACCACCAATCCATTGATTGTTACCGCTGTGCTGGAAAACGAGCTCCCGGCTTATGAGGCCATCATCAAAGGCTTCGTCAAAGACCTGCCGGAAGCCACGGAAGATGAAATCGCGTGGAAAACGATCGAATACATGGCCATACAGGG
>JFJP01002048.1_pt1 | contig 15792 bp, 14 predicted proteins | sample 431651 | NCBI WGS metagenome assembly JFJP01 (sample SAMN02602958, study PRJNA72255) | Microbial mat metagenome, whole genome shotgun sequencing project. | biome: fresh water; feature: sink hole; material: water; isolation source: purple microbial (photo- and chemosynthetic) mats found in... | reverse complement strand
GCCTGGCGGCTGCGCTTGAATGAAGAACTGTTCACTGCGCTGGCGGAATTCGGTACGTTCAATGTCGGTTATTCCGTAGTTATGAAGAGCAGCCGAGATCGCGGGCGGGTGGCGGCATAAGCACCCAGTTGTTGATGAACTAGCTTACCCCTGCCGGTATGGCGGGCTTGTCGATACTCAAAGCTGTAGATCACGTCTGGCTCAATTTCTATTCTCACTGCGCTATAGAGCAAGCGTGAGATAGGGCCGCCAAGTAGCGAACCTGTGTGGCCGGGCCGCGATAGCGTGGCTTGGCAGTCGACTGGGCCTTCGGAGGAATCAGCTCTTTGGCCAGGACGTCACGATATTCGCCGATCAGGGCTGCCGATAAATCTGACAGAACGACATGGCCGATCTGTTTTTTCCACCAAAGGTGTCACCGAAGCAGGTGGCCTATGCCTTGGAGCGGATGAAGACGATGCTGCCGGACACAAGCCTTGGCTATGGCAAGCAGTTGCTGTGGTATCTGGTGCAGGACATCCGGGTGGAAGTCAGTCAGGTGACGCTACGAGTCAGTGTGGGGCAACTGGAAAAAGCGGTTGCTGAAATGAAAATGGACACCGTGTTAACGGTGCCCACATTCATGCACAACTGGTGCCCCCGACACGAATCGAACGTGTGACCCTCCCCTTAGGAGGGGGATGCTCTATCCACTGAGCTACGGGGGCGATGTGGCTTTGTCTGTGGAACAATGCGGCGCGATTGCGCCACAAAAACGGCGCGAATTTTAACTCACTGGTGGGTTTGCCTTGTTGAAAATACTGCTGTTTCTGCTTGTTTTGGGGGCTTTGGTTATTTTGGGTTTGCGCTGGGGCGGCCGGGGTTTGCCGCCAAAAATCGGGGGGATTGCGCCGGATTTTGATTTGTTTGACGCGAAGCAGGTGCGGCATCGCTTGGCGGATTATCGGGGACGTTGGCTGGTGCTGTATTTCTATCCCAAGGACGCGACGCCAACTTGTACGCGCGAAGCCTGTAATTTGCGAGATGGCTATCATGAGTTTCAGGTGCGCAATGTCGCTTTGCTTGGGGTGTCGCTGGACAATTCCGACAGCCATGCCGATTTTGCGCAGCGGCATGCGTTGCCTTTTCCGCTGCTTATTGATGCTGATGCGGTGGTTGCGCGCGCATATGGATCGTTGTGGGATTTTGGTTTTTTACGCCTTGCCAAGCGGCATACATTTTTGATTGATCCCGAGGGTCGGGTTGCCAAGGTTTATCAAAAAATAGACGCGGATCAACATGCGTGGGAAATCCTTTCCGATTTGAACCATCTTGATACGCGTGCGGGGGTTGTAGCGCCTCCTTCTGGGGCCAATAATCCAACTATTCGCCACAAGTCATAAGAAAGTGCTGTCATGAGCCATCTCACCCAAAAAGACCGTGCCGCCATTCGTCAGGCACTTGAAGATCAACGCAACAAATTGATCAAGGCGATGCAGAGCGCGCTTGAGCAGAGCGGCCAGACGCAATTTGCGGAAGTGCTCGGACGCGCCTCTGGCGATAGTGCTGATGAAGCGCTGGCGATCACGCTGGGTGACATTTCAGCGGCGCGCCTGGAGCATGAAGTGCGCGCGCTGCAAGCGCTGGAAAATGCCCGTTTGCGCTTGGACGATAAGGATTTTGGTCTATGCGACGATTGTGGCGAAAAAATTCCCGCAGCTCGCCTGGTGGTTAATCCTGTTGCTACCCGTTGCGTTGCCTGCCAGGATCATTTCGAGCACACCTACGCCGGCCAGAGCCACGCGTCGATTTAAGCCGGATCAAGCTTCAGGCATCGAGCATTATCAACGTGGATAATTATGGTCGTGATGGCGGGATGCCATGCAAGGCAACGCACGCACAGCATGTTGATTCCCCGCAAGCGTTTGTCAACGCGACAGCGCGCCCGTCAGCGTGGCTGGAATGTTCAAGTTGATGTTGCTCGATGCCTAACCCCCTTGCGGGCGGCTTGGCCGCCCGTTTTGTTTTTCTTGCCCGCCACTTTGCATGCCCTATCTCACGCTCGATAACGTATCCCTCGCTTTTGGCCATTGGCCGCTGCTCGACGGCGCTAGTCTGGTCATCGATAAATCCGAGCGCATCGGTCTGATCGGCCGCAACGGCGCTGGTAAATCCAGCTTGTTGAAGGTGATCGCTGGCGATATTCCGGTTGATGACGGCGTGGTTTGGCGCAAGCCCGATTTGCGTCTGGCGTTTGTCGCTCAGGAACCGATTTTTACCCCGGGGCACACGGTGTTCGAGTCGGTTGCGGCCGGTGCCGGCCCGGCGCATGGGCTGCTCAGCGCCTATCATGCGGCTGCGCATGATGCCGCCAGCGGTGAGCGTGACGCCTTGGAAGAGTTGACTCGGCTGTCGCATGAACTGGAAGTGCATGATGTCTGGCGCTTGAACAGCCGGGTGGAAGAAGTCATCGCTCGTTTCAATTTGCCGGCCGATGCCCGTGTCGAAACCCTGTCTGGTGGCAACAAGAAGCGTGTTGCGTTGGCCCGGGCGCTGGCCTCCGAGCCGGAATTGCTGTTGCTGGACGAACCCACCAACCATCTCGATTTCAATGCCATCGAATGGCTGGAAAATCAGCTCGCCGAGTTTGTTGGCGCCTTGCTGTTCATCACCCACGACCGCGCTTTTCTCGACCGCGTGGCCAACCGAATCATCGAACTCGATCGTGGCCAGTTGCGCCAGTACCAAGGCAATTTCTCGGCCTACCAGATCAAAAAGGCTGAGCAACTGGAAGTGGAGGCGGCGCAGAACCGCAAGTTCGACAAGTTCTGGAAGCAGGAAGAAGTCTGGATACGCAAGGGTATCGAAGCACGCCGAACCCGCAACGAAGGCCGTGTGTTGCGGCTGGAGTCGTTGCGCCGTGAACGCGCCGCGCGCCGCGAACGGCTAGGCCAGGTCGGCTTTGCGCTTGATGCCGGGGCGCGTTCCGGCCAGTTGATCGCCGAGTTTGATCATGTCAGTCATGGCTATGACGACACGATGCTGATCCGCGATTTCAGCACCCGCATTCTGCGCGGCGACAAGCTCGGCTTGATCGGTCCCAACGGCGCTGGCAAGACCACCCTGATCAAACTCATTCTGGGTGAACTGGAACCCAACGCGGGGCGCATCAAACGTGGAACGCGTCAGGAGGTGGCGTATTTCGACCAATTCCGCAATCAACTCGACGACGAAGCGACGCTCATCGAAACCATTGCGCCAGGTTCCGATTACGTCGAAATCGGCGGCCAGAGAAAACACATCATCGGTTATCTGGAAGAGTTCTTGTTTCCTGCTGACCGCGCCCGCGCCAAAGTGTCTTCGCTCTCCGGCGGCGAGCGCAATCGTCTACTGCTGGCGCGTTTGTTTGCCCGGCCGGCGAACATTCTGGTGCTTGACGAACCCACCAACGACCTCGACATCGATACTTTGGAACTGCTTGAACAACTGCTGCAGGACTACGCCGGCACGGTTATTCTGGTTTCGCACGACCGGGCTTTTCTCGACAACGTGGCGACCCAATCGATCGCTTTTGCTGGCGAGGGCAAATTGCTTGAACTTCCTGGCGGCTACTCCGACTGGTTGGGCTGGCGCGACAGGGTTGCGGCGGAAGCAGCGCTCATCGCGGAGAAGCCGGTGACAAAATCAGCCGGCAAACCGACCACCTCGGCAAACCTTGTCAAAGCGAAAAAATCCGGCTTGTCGTACAAGGAGCAGAAGGAACTGGAGGCGTTGCCCGGGCGCATTGCCGAGCTGGAAGAAGCGCAAGCCGAGGTGGCCCGCCAATTGGCCGATCCGGCGGTCTACGCTGACCATACACAAGCCGCAAAACTGAACAGCCGCAGCGCCGAAATCGAGGAAGAATTGCTTGAACTGCTGGCGCGCTGGGAAGACCTGGAAGCGAAAAACGGCGGGTGACTCCCGCCGCGCCATACCGCAGCGCGACGAGGTTCAATGCGGTATTGAGCAGGTATCCTGTTCACCGACAACCGCTAAATTTTCGAGTTCCTTGAGCACCAACCGGCTGGACGTTTCCATTTTGTCGGCTTCGCTCAGCGCGGTATTCAGGTCGCCATTGTAAAAGGCCTGTACCGCCGCGCGGCCATGCGCATGAACTTGAACATGTGGCGGTTCAATTGCCTGATAGGGTTTCAAGCGGGAGAAACAATCATGGCCGTCGCCTTCGTAATACCATTTTCCCAGACGACACTGATGGTGGCTGGAAAAGTCCTCCGGCCGCTTTTCCGATAACCCCATCAGCACTTTGTAGATCTCCATCTTGTAGATGAGGTGATCGATTTTGGCCACTTCGACGAATGAACGCAGCGCTCTGAAACGAATCGTGGCGCGATTGTTTTCCGCGATCGAGAGCAACTCATTCATCGCGGCGTCGGCGCGGGTGGCGTCTTCACTAAAAGCAATGGCCTGCTCCGGGCTGATTTCGATCGCGGTTCTGGCCAACGAAGCCTCATTTTGAATGGCTTTGACCAAGCCATAAATTTCTGCAGTCGAGCCGGCGGTACGTTCCGCAAGTTTCCTCACCTCATCCGCCACCACCGCGAAGCCGCGCCCTTGTTCGCCGGCGCGAGCGGCTTCGATCGCGGCATTCAGCGCCAGCAGGTTGGTTTGGTCGGCGATGTCCTTGATCAGGCTGACAATTCCACCAATCTGTGATGCGCGTGAATTGAGATCCTCCACCGTTCGGGCGATATCCTGAGATTTTATCGACATGGTCTGCACATTTTCGCTTACCCGATGTACGGATGAGGAATTCGCGGTGGCGGCAATCGCGGTCTGGTCGAGGATCTCGGCTTCCTTTTTCATCGCCTCGGCCAGTCTGCCCATCGAAATCTGGCAATCCCCCATTGACTGACTGAAACTGAAAAAACGCTGAAACAGCCCGTTGTCGTAGTTTTCGCGCGTTGCGTGTCGATTTGCGCCGTCTGATACTTCCAACTCCATGCGCTGGCGCGATTTCTGTTCTATCGCGAGTTCTTGCTCTTTATCCGCAAGCGCGTTGCGTAAGGAAGAAATCTCTGCTTCAAGACGCTGTGATTTGCCAAACATTGAGATTCCTTGTGCATTCGACGAGAGCGCGCAGAGTACTCAAGAAGCCGGTTGGCGGCTAGCATAAAAAGACCATCATTTAAAGTCGTTGAGGGGCGCAAAAAATGGTAAAGAAGTCGTTACCTCGGCAGGGACTGGGCGAGGAGGCGCCAAACATGCGCGATTAGCCAGATAGCCTGTTCGACTAAGCGACTATCCTGGTTATTCATGGGCAGTCGCTAACGCCCCAGCAACACTTCCACCACGAATTTGACGCCAACATACGCCAGCATCAGGCTGATGAAGCCGGTCAGCGTCCAGTAAATCGCGGTGCGTCCGCGCCAGCCGTAAATGCGTCGGCCCAGCAACAGTGCGGCGAAGATCAGCCAGGAGATCAATCCGAACACGGTTTTATGGTTGAACGGTGCCGGATGTCCAAAAATCTCTTCCGAAAACAATGCGCCAGAAAGCAAGGTCAGCGTCAGCAGGAAGAAACCGGCTTGAACCATGCGGAAGAGCAGTTTTTCGAGTGTCAGCAGCGGAGGCAAGCCGGCAACTACTGCGGGGGGGACGGCTTTGTGCAGATGCTTTTCCGCCAGGGCGATCAACAAGGCATGCAGCGCGGCAATGGTAAAGAGCGCATAAGCCGCGAAGGCCATCGCCAGGTGCAATTTGAAGATGGGCAGGCTGCTGTGGGAGGCGGTATGCGGAACTGGCGAAATTGCCTCGATAGCGACGGCGGCCGCAGCGAAGGCGAGTACGAAGCCCTGCACGCCGCCCAAGTGATATCGCCATGCCGCGCCAGCATAGGTAAGCACGGTTAGCGCCGCGACGGCGGAAATCGAAGTGGAAAATCCGATGCGGATGCCCTCGCCGCCGAACACGCCCATTTGCAGCAAGTAGAGGTGCAGGGCAAGCGGCACGATGGGTAACACGCGCGGCAACCAATCGGTGCGGCAGCAACCTGGCTTGCCTGGCCAGAACCAGATGGCCAATGCCAGATAGGCCAGAACGGTAAGCGCGAAGAGCAGTGTTTGCGGCATGGTCGGCGGCGGCTGATTTGTTAGACTGCGCGAGTTTATCCCATCACCTCACAGCCAACCGCATAGCCATCATGTTTGACAACCTGACCGATCGACTTTCTCGCGTTGTAAAAAACCTGCGCGGCCAGGGCCGCCTGACCGAAGCCAATATTCAAGATGCGTTGCGCGAGGTGCGCGTCGCCCTGTTGGAGGCTGACGTCGCGCTGCCGGTGGTGCGCGACTTCATCGCCAAGGTGAAAGAGCGGGCGCTTGGTCAGGAGGTGATGACCAGCCTGACGCCGGGGCAAGTGCTGATCGGCATCGTACACAAGGAACTCACCGCCTTGATGGGCGAGCAGGCGGCGCCATTGTCTTTTGCGACGCAGCCGCCAGCGGTGTTTCTGATGGCCGGTTTGCAGGGCGCGGGCAAAACGACCTCCACCGGCAAACTGGTGCGGGTAATTCGCGAAGCCGGCAAGAAACGCATTCTGGTGGTGAGTTGCGACGTCTACCGCCCGGCCGCCATCGAGCAGTTGAAAATGGTCGCGGCGCAAGCCGAGGCCGATTTCTTCCCTTCCTCGCCCGAGCAGAAGCCGGCTGATATCGCCCGCGCCGCGCTCGACCATGCGCGCAAACATTTGTTTGACGTGTTGATTGTCGATACCGCCGGTCGCTTGCACGTCGATGCGGCGATGATGGCTGAAATCCAGGATCTGCATGCGTTGCTGAAGCCGATTGAAACGCTGTTCGTGGTTGATGCCATGCAGGGTCAGGACGCGGTCAATACCGCCAAGGCGTTCAACGATGCGTTGCCGTTGACCGGGGTCATTCTGACCAAGCTGGACGGTGATGCGCGCGGCGGTGCGGCTTTGTCGGTGCGGCAGATTACCGGCAAGCCGATCAAGCTGGTTGGCGTCGGCGAGAAGTTGAGCGGCATCGAGGTTTTCCATCCCGAACGCATGGCCAGTCGTGTGTTGGGCATGGGCGATGTGCTCTCGCTGCTGGAAGAGGCGCAACGTTCGGTCGATAAGGACGAAGCGCTGAAAGCGGTACAAAAGCTGAAGAGCGGCAAGGGCTTCGACCTGGAAGATTTCAAGTCGCAAATGCAGCAGATGAAGAAACTCGGCGGTTTGTCTTCTCTGGTCGACAAATTGCCTGGGGCCAACAAGATCGGCGCCGGTGAACTGGCCCAGGGCGAAGATCAGATGCGCCGGATTGAAGGCATCATCAATGCGATGACGCCGCTGGAGCGGCGCAAACCTGAACTCCTCAAGGCCAGCCGAAAACGTCGTATCGCCATCGGTTCGGGGGTTCAGGTGCAAGACGTCAACCGCTTGCTGAAGCAGTTTGAACAAGCGCAGAAAATGATGAAGTCGATGGGCAAGGGCGGTCTGGCGAAAATGATGCGCGGGATGAAAGGCATGCTGCCGGGGATGTAGACATTTTTAACCCGGCCATCTGGCTGAAAGTATTCGTGCGGCCCTGCCATCAACATCGATTCAAAAGGGGTTTTCTGGCCGTTTCCGGGTGGCGGACGCGGTGGTATCCTGCCCACTCTCCCGCATCGCAGCACATCCCATGACTTCTATTGCATCCCGTAACGAAGTAGAGCGCCTGTTGACCGAAATGGAACAGGGCGAACTCGATCCAGAAACATTCGCGCGTCAATTGCTCGACCATCAGGTTTTCATGCCGATCAAGGATGAAAAGCATCAAATCGCTGGTTTTCAACTATCAACCAAAGCCGATCCATTGGTGATCGAAGACGAGGAGGGGAATCGCGTTTTCATCGTCTTTTCATCACCCGAGCGCGCCAAGGAGTTCGCCGCCGAGTTCCCCGGCTACAGCGGCGGCTTACTGACCGAAGTGTCCTGGATCATCCAGCGGATGGGCGCGGATATGGCGCTGTCGATCAATCCGGGACAGAACCCGGGATTTGATTTCGATGCCGATATGGTCTCCATGCTGGCTTCGTTGTTGCCGGAGCAAGATCAATGACTACCCGCCAGGTCGGTGATGTTTATAGCCCCGACCATGCTCGCTACGATGAAGGCGCGCGTTATGCCTATACCGGTGGTGCGCATGAACTGGTTTTGTTCTGGAACAGCCCGACGCCGGCGGAAGTTGAAGGCTTTCGCGTGCAGCCGATGGAAGTCGCTTTGTTCACGCACGGCCCGGCGGCGTTTCTGCTCTACAAGATCAAGGATGTATGCGAGTGGTCCGATGTCGCTTTCAACATTCACCTGATCCCGGAAGCGCAACGCGAACTGCCGGATGAAACCCCGGGTGATCGGGCTCGCTTCAGAATGATTCTGGTCGATGCGGATGATGGCGTGATTCGCGCGAAACGTATCGTGTCGCTCGACAAAGTGATGACTCAGGCGATCAAGCACACCATGCAGGAGCAAGCGGTGGCGGCATTCAATCGGTTTATCTATGACGCCGCGGTACAAGATGTCTATGGCCGCTACGCCGATAGCGATGCGCTGTTGGCGGTTGCCGAAGTGATTGAAGCGGCATTGGGGTGAGCCAAACCATGCCGCCAGTTTTATGTTGAATAGCGCCATCCTGGCCGAATTTATTGCGCTGTTGGGCGTCGACCGCGTTTTTGTCGATCCTGAAACACTGACGCTCTACGCCAGCGACGAAACGCCGAAATCCTGTCTGCCCGATGGGGTTCTTTTTCCCGCCTCGCACGATGAGGTGGTCGCCATCGTCAAACTTGCCAACCAGCATCATTTGGCATTGGTGGCGCGGGGCGCCGGTTCCGGCAATGTCGGCGGCGCGATGCCGGTGATCGGCAGCCTAGTGGTGAGTTTTGAATGCATGACTCGCATCCTCGAATTCGATCCGGCCAACCGGCTGGTTGTCGTCGAGCCCGGCGTGGTCACCAACGATATCGACGCGCTCGCCAATAGCGTCGGGCTGATGTACGCGCCTGATCCTGGTTCTGGCGCCTATTGCCGCATTGGCGGCAATCTGGCCATGAACGCGGCCGGGCCGCGCTGTGTGAAATACGGCGCGACACGCGACCACGTCCTCGGCTTGCGCGCGGTGACCGGCGATGGACGCGAGATTCGGGTCGGTGGACGCACTACCAAATATGCCACCGCCTACGATCTGACTCGTTTGCTGGTCGGCTCCGAAGGTACATTGGCGCTGATTACCGAAGCCACTTTGAAACTGATACCTGCGCCGGAAAGCATTGCCACTTTGCGCATCTGTTTCTCCAGCAATGCCTCTGCATGCGCGGCGGTCAGCCGGGTGATGGCGCAATCCGTGGTGCCGAGCGCGCTTGAATTCATGGACCGCCGCGCCATCGAGGCGATCCGTGAATATGGTGCGGCGGAAGGGTTGCCTGCCGGTACGCAAGCGGTATTGATGGTGGAAGCCGATGGCGTCGCGGCCGATGTGCCGCGGCAGATCGTCGCACTCGAAAATGCGCTGGCGGGCGAGGGTTTGCTGGAAATTCAGAGCGGCTTCACCGCTTCAGATATCGCCGGTCTATGGATCGCGCGTAAATCGTTGTCGCATGCGGTGAAGAAAATTGCGCCGCTGAAAATCAACGAAGATGTGGTCGTTCCGGTGGCGCGTCTGGCCAATCTGGTGAATGCCATCGACGGCCTGGGCAAATTCCATCGCGTGCCTATTGTCAGCTTTGGTCATGCCGGCAATGGCAATCTGCATGTCAATTTGATGGTGCACGCCGACGATGCGGATGAAATGGTGCGCGCCCGTGCCTGTCGCGATGCGCTGATCGAGGCGGTGCTTGGCCTGGGCGGCAGCTTGTCGGGTGAACATGGCATTGGCAGTGAAAAGCGCGCCTATGTCGGCCGTGAGCTTGATGCCTCGACCCTGGCGATGATGCGCGATGTGAAGCAATTGTTCGATCCGCGCGGCCTGCTCAATCCAGGCAAGAAACTGCCGGATGTTTGATTCCGCCACTTTGTTGCCCCCTTAACCGCGCCATTTCTCCTTGAACTCGTCCCAGGGCATTGGGCGGTCGAACAGATAACCCTGGAAGCCGCTGCAGTGGCGGGCTTGCAGAAACGCGAACTGGGCTTCGTTTTCCACTCCTTCGGCGACTACCGACAGGTTCAGGTGGTGCGCGACCGAGAGAATGGTGTCGACCAGCGCGGCGTCATTCGGGTTGTTGTAGGCGTCCTGGATAAATGTTCGATCGATTTTCAATTCTTGCAGCGGCAAGCGTTTGAGATAAGCCAGCGAGGAGTAACCGGTGCCAAAGTCGTCGATGGAAAAACGAATGCCGAGTTCGTTCAGTTCTTCCATCTTGGCGATGGTCTCGTGAATATCCTCAATGACCAGACCTTCGGTTACTTCCAGCACCAGATGGGTCGGATCGGCGCCGGCTTGCCGCAGAATATTCCGCACCTGCGCGACGAAACCGGAATGGCTGAATTGGCGCGGGCTGACGTTAACCGCCAGTCGCAGCGGGCGGCCGAGGTCGTCACACTCCTTGAGTATGCGTGCCGCTTCGGTCAGCACCCATTCGCCAAGGCCGACGATCAGACCAGATTCTTCCGCCACCGGAATGAAGGCGAGCGGAGAAATCAGGCCGCGTGTGGGATGTTGCCAGCGTACCAGGGCTTCCGCGCCAACCAGGCCAACCTTGCTGTCGACTTGCGGCTGCAGGAATAAACGCAGTTCATTCTGGGCGATGGCGTGGTGCAGGTCTTGTTCCAGCGCCATCCTGGCTTGCACACTTTCCTGCATGGCGGTCTCGAAATAGACCACCGCATTGCGGCCGCCTTCTTTGGCCCGGTACATCGCGGTATCAGCCTCGCGCAGCAGATCGTCCTCGGTTTCGTTGGCCTTCGGGAAGACGGTGATGCCGATGCTGGCGCCGATGTGGTAATCGGCGTCTTCAACCCGGAATGGCAACTGCATCACACCGCGAATTTTCTCGGCAACGCCCATCGCCATGCGCACGGCGGCATCCGGCCGAGTCGAGAGATTGGCCAGCAGGACGACAAACTCATCACCGCCGAGGCGGGCGACGGTGTCTTCATCACGCAGGAAACGGGGCAGGCGATCGCCCACCTGGCGCAACACAGCATCGCCAATGTCGTGGCCGCGTGCATCGTTGACCCGCTTGAACTGATCCAGGTCGATGAACAACAATGCGCCGACATGCTCGCTGCGCTGTGCGCTGGCCAGCGCTTGAGTGAGCCGATCCATGAACAAGCGGCGATTGGGCAGGCCGGTGAGTGCGTCAAAATACGCCAGTTGTCGAATTTCCGCTTCCGCCTGGCGCTGGCTGGTAATGTCCAGGCAGTGGCCGATATAGCCGAGGAATTTGCCCTGGGTGTCGAAGCGCGGTTTGCCTTCGTCGATGATCCAGCGATATTCGCCATCTCGCCGGCGCAATCGGTAAACCATGCTGAAGGTTTCGCGCCGTTCAAATGCCTGGTGGTAAGTGTCCAGGCATTGCGCCAGGTCATCCGGATGGACGCTCTCGGTCCAGCCGGAGCCGATTTCTTGCGCCAGGCTGCGGCCGGTGAAGTCGAGCCAGACCTGGTTGAAGTAGTCGCAGTTTTTATCCAGGCCAGAGGTCCAGATAAATGCCTGGCCGGAATTGGCCAAGGTGCGGAAATGCTGTTCGCTCTCGGCCAGCGCCTCATTCAGACGATATTCCTCATCGACCGTATGGAACACCATCACCACGCCGAGCAGATGACCGTCGGTGGCATGGATGGGTGCGGCGCTGTCGGCGATGTGGTAGCGCAAGCCTTGGCGCGAGATCAGCACAGTATGGTTGGCCAGGCCGACTACCAGCCCTTCGGCAAGTACTCGCTCGATCGGGATTTGAGCTGGCTGGCCGGTTTTGGCGTTCTCGATCTGGAAGATTTCTGCGATCGGGCGCCCGCGCGCTTCATGCAATGGCCAGCCAGTGAGTCGCTCGGCGACCGGGTTCATCAAACTGATTTGTCCGGCCAGATCGACCGTGATCAGGGCGTCGCCGATGGAATGCAGGGTGACCGACAGTTGTTCTTCGCTGGCCTGTAGATTGTCGATGGCTGTCTGTAGACGGGCGCTCATGGCGTTGAAAGTGTCGGCCAGATCGGCCACTTCGCTGGGGCCCGCCGCGCGGACTCTGACACTGTAGTCGCCCTCTGCGATGCATCGGCTGACGCGTCCGAGTTCGGTCAGTGGCTGGCTGACATGACGCTGCAACAACCAGACCAGCAGCAGCGTCAGTGCCAGTGCGGCGAGGAAATCAGGCAGCCGCGCCTTGTACAAGGCGATGCGCGCCCGCTGCTGCATGTCTTGCAGATCGTACTCAAGGTAAACCCCGCCATGCACCAGATTGCGCATGGCGGGGCCGGATGCCGGCGGCGTGTAAGCCATGATTGCGGAGGGGCGCAGGCTGCGTTGGTCCGGGGTCAGATCGGGTAACCGGTGGTAGGCGATCCGATCGAAGCGGGCGGGATCAAAGCCGTGGATGACTTCAGTTGCCAGTTTTCCTTTCCAGGCGAGATGATTGGCGAAAATCACCCGTTTATCGGCGCCGATTACAGCCACCGCCACGACGCGTGGATCAGCACCGAGATGGGTGACATCCGCCTCGATCAAATGGGGCGCGTTCAACAAGCCGCGTTCGGCCATGCGGGCCAGATGCGCGGTTGTGTTGAGCAATTCGGCGCGGGCTTGTTTAAACCCCATTTCAGAGTGCTGCCAAAGCGTGTTGCCCAGTGAAAGCGCAAGAATCACCAGCCATAGCGTCAGCAACCCGAAGGGCAACACCAGGCGCAGAGAAACACGTTTCATCGGCACGGAAACCAGGCGGGAGGGCGGGGAGTCGAGTTCACGCGCTGGTTTCGGGCAGATAGCTGTTCGTCATCAGCCGCGATACATCGATGGGTCGAGCGAGCTGTTTGTTGCGCAGCATCATCGCCGCCAGGTTGGCGACGGTAGATTTCAATTGCATTGATTCGCCGCTCAGCAGCCGGTGGTTTTCGGCCAGGTTGGGTATATCCAGGCCTTGGTAGCCCTTGGTTACCGCCTGCGGCGCAAGTCCCAGACGCGGTGATATGCGTTCGGCGGCCAAGTCAGGATGCTGTCGAAAATAAGCCAACGCCGCAAAATACTGCGCCAGCAGGCGCCGCGTGGTTGCTGGATTGGCTTGCAATGCCTTTTCGCTGATCGCCAGCACGTCGACGATGCTGCCGGGGATGGCTCGGCTGTCAAACAATCGCCGTGCGCCGGCGGCTTCGAGTTGGGTGGCGGTGGGCTCAAAGGAAACCAGGGCGTCGACCTGTTTATTTTTGAACGCAGCCAGCTGCTGATCCAGCGTCAGGTTGACGATATTGACCTGATCAATCGTCAATCCAGCCTGTTTGAGCGCGGCGTCGAGCATTGCCGCGCCGATGGCGGTTTGTTCGACGCCAATTCGTTTGCCCTTCAACAGCGCAAGTTGATCGATCTCGGGACGGGCCAACAAAACGTCCCCGCCGGCGGAAAAGTCCATTACCAGGATGATTTTCAAATCCAGACCGGCACTGTGCGCGGCAATCACTTCATCCAGCGTCAAGCCGGCGCCATCGACATTGCCGGCTGCCAAGGCCTGCATCGTATCGGTATTGGAAAGCAGTTCGACCAGATGTACGCCTTGGGTTTGTTGCGGCGCAAGTTGTTGGCTTAGATACAGCAACTCATAGCCGATCCACGGGATGGAGGCGATACGCAGACCGGGTTCTTTGGCGCTCGCACACCCGGAGAGTCCGCCTAACCCGGCAGCTGCGGTCAGACCCGCTGTGGCGAGAATAAATTCGCGGCGATACGGATTGCGGCACCCTTCCGCTGCGGGCGCATCCCGAACGAGATTCTCTGTGTTTGATGGCCGTCGCGATAGGCCATATAAGCGATTGCTCGAAGAGCGTATTCTGCTTGCCATGATTTCCCCGTGAACAAGCAAGTTTAGCGTTTTATCCTGATGAGCAAACGGCAATCCTCTTCAACGCAAACCTGGTTTGTCTATATGCTGCATTGCGCGGATGGCACTTTGTATACCGGCGTCAGCACTGATGTTGAACGTCGAGTCGGAGAGCACAACGCGGGTGCGCCGATGGGCGCCCGCTACACCCGGGCGCGTCGACCAGTGATCCTGGTTTATGTTGAAACGGCGGCAACTCGATCTGACGCACAACGCCGCGAACGTGAAATAAAAGGCAAAAATCGAGCCTGGAAGCTGGGGTTGATCGCGGCGGCTGGCGTCGGTGTATGCCACGCGGGCATGAGCTAGACAGATTGATCGCAGCGGGCGCCGATTCAGCTCCACGCGGTGACTTAAACCCCGCCGCCGCGATGGATGATTTCGTAATACAACTTTTCCAGTTCCAGTTTGTGCTTGGTTTCTTCACTGGCGAGGTACTGGAACAGTTCGCGAATCGGGCCGGACGGGGTGGTCTCGGCGAGTTCGCCATAGTGCGACATGGCGGCGTGTTCACGCCCCATGGCGTATTGCAGAACGGCCTGGTCGTCCGGATTTTCGCCAAGGTTGGGCAGGTGCAGGCAATCTGAAAATTTGCTGTCGCTGGCGGTGCGCTCAATTTCGGTTTTAACCTGTTCCGCCAAATCGACACGTTGCGCCAGGGCGTCGAAAAGGTCGAAGTGAGCTTGTTCTTCCGCCGCCAGATCTTCCACCAGATAACGGATACGTTTGCTGACCTTGGGGATCAGATCGCGGTAGAAATCGCGTGCACTGGCCTCGAAACTGGTGGCGACTTCGAGAATTTCACGCAGCGTCGTCTTGCTGCGCAGTTTTTCTATGCCGTGGCTGCCTTCAGTCATGTTGTCTTCTCCGCGGGAATCAGGGTGGTGTGAATGCTGGCCGCGACGCGGTGGCCATCCGCCACAGCGGTCACCACGTCGGGGCCTTTGACGCAGTCGCCGGCGGACCAGAGCCAGGTTTCCGAGGTACGGCCGTCAGGACCGACCTTGATTCTGCCGCGTTCCCATTCCAGCGACTCGGTCAGCGCTTCTCCGAGCAGCGAGGTATCGGCGAACTGGCCGATGGCTTCGATCACGGTATCGCAGGCGTGGATGGTTTCGCCGGCTTCGTCGTATCTTGGCGCAAAGCGGTTTTTGTCGTCGAAGATGGAGAGCACTTTCCAGGTCTTCAGACCGATCAATTTGCCGCTGGTGTCGATTTCGCAGCCCTGCGGTCCGCACTTGTCGCGGATGAGGATGCCTTCCTCCAGCGCTTCCTTGATCTCGTCGGGATCGGCCATGAAGTGCTGTTGCTCTTCCAGCGCGGTGACCACCACGTTGACCTGGCCGAATTGCTGCTTTTGCATGCGTGCCAGCGAGCGGGCGATATCCATGGCGACATTGCCGCCACCGATGACTACCGCGCAATGGGGGAGTTCGAACGGTTCGCCAGCAGTGATTTTGTAAAGCAGATCCACTGCCCGGAAAACTTTGTCGTGCTGCGAGTGAGGAATGCGCGTCTGGCGTCCCTGTTGCAGTCCGAGTGCGAGCAAGACAGCGTCGTTGCTGGCGCGCAGTTCATCCAGTGTGATGTCCTGGCCAATGCGCACGTTGCAGCGGATATCGACACCGACCGAGCGGATCACCTCGACATCCTGATCGATGACATCGTAGGGCAGACGATATTCGGGGATGCCCCAACGCGTCATGCCGCCCGGTTTGTCGAGCGCTTCGTAGGCGGTGACGCTGTGGCCCA
>JFJP01019797.1_pt1 | contig 15793 bp, 16 predicted proteins | sample 431651 | NCBI WGS metagenome assembly JFJP01 (sample SAMN02602958, study PRJNA72255) | Microbial mat metagenome, whole genome shotgun sequencing project. | biome: fresh water; feature: sink hole; material: water; isolation source: purple microbial (photo- and chemosynthetic) mats found in... | reverse complement strand
GGCGGCTTTTTCGCCGCTTTTGGCGGGACGCTCGGCCTTTTCATCGAAGGAAAAAGAGAATCCGTTCTCGTCCGACTCATTCCCTAACGAGAAGTCGAGTCCTGGCTCGTCGTCAGTTTCGTCCGTCCCAAATGTCAGAGCATCCTGCTGGCGCGATGACACACTGTCCGCGTCAAACGTAAATTCTGTGTCAGCTTCGCCGGCGGTCGTATTTTCTTCAGCTTCCATCAAGGCGAAGCTCATATCATCATCCAGGTCGTCTTTGCCTTCCAGAAAATCATCCAATTCGCGCAACGCCTGTTCTTCAATTTCTTTCAATTCAAAAAAAGCGGATTCTTTCAATGTGCCGGTATGCGCCACTTCTTCATCTTGAATCACAATTTCTTCGACGGCGACATTGCGGCCATACCCAATCGGTTTCGTTTCCAGACCCTTGACGTCTGATTGATCCTGGCCTTCATGACTCAGATCGGATTCCAATTCCAGGGCATCCAACTCTTCAGTTGAAAATGAGAGATCATTCCCGCCGCCAGCGCCCGTTAAATCAACTAATTCCGACTCAGAGAACAATAAATCTTCATCGGCTTCTTCCTCTACCGGCGCGGAGTTGGAACGCAAGCGCTGTTCCATATCCTTCAACGTCATTTTGGAAATCGCTTCTAATGTTTCCATGACGCCGACGCCTTTCGTGGCAACGGCTGAGAAAAAAGGCAGATTGCGGGGATTCAACTCGCGATTCAGGTCTTCGATGGAAAGTACATCCTTCATGTCCCGTTTATTAAACTCGTACACCAGCGGGAGTTCTTCAATGCGGCGACGTTGTTCCACCAGGTTTTCTTGCAGATTTTTAAAACTCGCGATGTTCGCGTCGCGCCGGTTGACCTGCGAATCGGCGACAAAGACCACCGCATCCGCGCCTTGCAGCACCAATTTGCGGGTTTTGTTGTATTTCACTTGCCCTGGCACCGTATAGAGTTGAAAGCGAAGTTTAAAGCCGCCGATTTCACCAAGTTTTAACGGCAATAGATCGAAAAAAATCGTGCGGTCAGTCTCCGTCGCCAAGGAAAGCAAGCGTCCGCGCTGGGAAGGATCGATGCGTTCATGAATGTATTGGAGCGACGTCGTTTTGCCGCAGACGCCAGGGCCGTAATAGACTACTTTTGCTGTAATTTCGCGATTTGCATAGTTAAACAGAGCCATACTATCCTCTCAGGAATAACTGCTATGATTTACTCCCATGTACGTGCAAACAGCCGTGTTGGCACGATGCCATGTCGCACGTTCATGGGTGCGTATGTGAACAAGGCTGTTCACATGTACGACTCATGTAACGCTCCCGCAAACCTCGCTACTCTGAGGAGGCACACCCGCGCGCGAACGAGAGAGAAGAGCGTCAACGTGAGTGATTTATTGGGCTTTGCCACCGCAATGGGCGCAGAATTTTTGCGCAGCGGCCGTCTGCCGACCGCATTTTTTACACGTCACCATCGCCGCAGAGTCTTCGGGTTCTTCGGCCTCGTCTGGTTCTTCCTCCGTTGCCTCCGCTTCCGTGCTAAAGCTATCTACGCCAAATTCATCAGCTAACGCATCAAGTTCGCTGTCATCGTCGAGCAGTCCGCCCTCGTCGCTCTCAGCAAGAAATTCCTGCGCGAAGGTATCCGTAACCGCTGCGGTTTCTTCGTCATCGCCAAACGGTTCTTCCGGCGTCTCTGTGAACCAGGCTTCGCTGTCATCTTCCGGCGCAGCCCCCGCCACATCGTCAATCTCCTCTTCCTCTGCGGGGAAGACAGCTTTGCGCTCATCTGCCGCCATCAGCGGCGCGTCTGTGATCGGCTCGACTGGCGCGGATTCAGGCTTCGGCGGGACTGGCGCGACCGCTTCCGCCGGAGTGCGTAAGGGATTGAGCAATCGTTCGGAATCAATCGCAGTTTGGTAACGCACGATCACGCGCTCAATTTGGTGGGCTTTCTGATTCCAGGTCGCCATGTCGGCTTTTTGCGAGGTCTGTTTCTCAGTTAGAACCGCGTCATCATATTCGCCGACCAAATGCCGGACATTGATTTCTTCAAGCTCTTCTTTGAGGCGTTCAAGCGTGGCCGCAAATTCCGCGCGTTTTTCCAGCATGTCCTGAAGATCGTGTTCAACATCGGCCAACACGGTAATAAATCCGGTGTCGGAGAAAATCGCGGTTTTGCGTTCAATATATTCATGTTGCAGTTTTTGATAAATTTTGGCTTTAATTTGCGAGCTATGTCCGCCTAATTCATCAAGATAGTGTTGGAGTGTGCGGGCTTCGTGCAGGCGGCCTTCAAATTCCTGCATCTGCTCGCCGCCTAAACGCAGCGAGATGCCGAGCGACGCCCAATCGGCGCTTGCAGTCTCCGGTGAAGTTTCCAACGCCGCTGGTTCAGGCTCATCGAACGGTTCGGTCTCAACGACAAGCGCTGCCGACGGGAACGGCAGGTCGGCGGGCGGTTCCTCACTGAGCGCTTCTGTCGTCATTTCATCGGATTCCGGCCACTCCTCATCTTCGCTCTCAGCGTCGTCAGGGTCGGCAGGGAATTCAGCCTCATCCGCCACATCGCTTGCTCCCATGTTCAGGAACGCTTCGTCGTCGCTGACTTCCATATTCAGCAAATCGTCTTCCGTGTCGCTTTCGGCCATGCCCCGCAAGGCTTCTTCGGCGTCAGTGTCTTCTGGCAGCGCCTCTTCATCCTCAAATTCATCTTCAAGAACCTTTGTGGCTTCAGCTTCCAAATCGCCATCGAGGTCATCGGCCGCATTCATAAAATCGTCCATGCCCTCATCTTCGTCAAGTTCCGTTTCCAATTCATCTTCTGATGCCAACTCATCGTCATCCATCGTCAGATCGAGATCGATATCGGGCGCAAAGACTGACGAGGTAGCTTCGCTGGCCGCTCGTAACATGCGCGCGTCATCATCGCTCAGTTCGTCAACATCGGCGCGTTCCAGGTCATCTTCAGCACCAAGATCGATAACCTCATCTGCGCCGACGGCGATCACGGGTTTGCCGTGAAATTCCGTGCGCGCCTCAGCCAGATCGGCGTCGGTTTCAGCGGTCAGCGCCTCATCCGCGAATGATCCTAAATCAAGCTCATCACTTTCTGCGGCGGCGAGATCAAAGCCTTCCTCATCATCAAAATCAAAATCGTCTTCTTCGTCCTCACCCTCTTCGCTGGCCTCCAAATCGAATTCATCAAATTCCGTCGCGCCCGCCACCGTCTCTTCGGTGTCGGTATCCAGCGAAATTTCCGCGTTCTCATCCTCTTCTTCATCCCAGTCTGATTCTTCGGCGGCGGCCTCTGCGGTGGTGTCGAGGTCAGGTATGGTGGCAAAATCCGGCTCGGCTAAATTCAATGCGAAGTCTTCATCCGCAGGCTCGGCGACGGTTGCCGCATCGAACGCGGTCGCGCCTGAGGAATTCTCGAACAGCTTGTCGTCGTTTAGGTTCAGATCGAGACCTTCATCTAAACCTAAATCAAGGTCTTCATCATCGCCCGCATTTAAATCAAGCTGAAAGGCGTCGTCCACAAAACTTTCTTGCGTCTGGGTTTGCTCCTCGTCGAGCGGCTCATCAAGATTCATTTCGAAATCCTGGTCGAGGAGTTCTTCTTCCAAATCGGTTTTCAAATTTTCATCAAACCGAAAGGCTTTCGCCGGGGTGGAGGCTTCCTCGCCAAAAATACTATCGTCATCGTCATCCAGGGTCAATTCCATCATATTATCAGCCGCCTCCGGTTCGCCGGAGCCGCCGATCTGATTGAGTTGATCGAGCGCATCAAGAATATCAAAATCCACATCTTCCTGATTTTGAGGACGTTTATTCGGCGGCGGAGAAGCTTTCGTCCCGCTTGAATTCGTGTGTTGAGGGGATTTTTTCCCTTGTGGCGTCTGATCTTTCATGATAGTTCAACTCCCAATAATTCGAACGTTTCTGGGGTGATTATTATGTTCTTCTCTCTTAATAGATAACAGCGCTTGAATTTATTGTCAAGAAAAAAAGTGATTCCATCCCTGCCATCTCAGGGCAAAACAAGCGTTCTGACAGACTTCGGCGCTTGACCTGAGAAGGCGCCTGCACGCGCCGCTAAAACTCAATCCCTCAGCGTGACAATACACCTCTCGCCGCCCCATATCCTCATCAACGGCTGGGGCATCCTGAAAATGGTCGCAGGAGATCGCAAACCTTCATCCGTTGCGGCCATGTTCCCATCAAAAAAATTATTTTTCAGCATGTCTTTTATTGACATCGTGATGATTGAAAAGATAGCGGTCAGTATATCCAACGTTTTGCGCCAATTTAATCCAATATGCTGACAGCCACATCGCTTGAGAACATGACCGATGGTGGAGATTTCTGCGTTTCGGGCGTGTTGCGGCGTTTGAATCTATGCTCGCCTCAGTGACTTCGACCAACGCATTTCTCATTACCGGCGCGGCCGCCATCGTGACCATGCAGCCCGCGCAGATGATCGTGACCGACGGCTACGTGTATGTAGCGCAGGGCGTCATTCGGGAAATCGGCGCGACGGCGACCGGTCGGCCAGCCGCGATTATCGCCAGCGATCCGACCTGTGCGGTCATCAAGGCGGACGGCCAAGTCGTGCTGCCGGGCTTGATCAATACGCACCACCATCTCTACCAAACGCTCACGCGCGCCTATCCGCCGGTCATGAATGCGGCCTTGTTTCCCTGGCTGCAAAATTTGTATCCCATCTGGGCGAAATTGAATGAAGCCGCCATCCGTCTCTCAACGCTAATTGGCATGGCGGAACTGATGCTCTCCGGTTGTACGACGACGGTGGATCATCATTATGTATTTCCACAAGGCGTCAGCGAATGCTTGATTGATGTGCAAATTGAAGCCGCGCGCGACATCGGGATGCGCTTTCACGCGTGTCGCGGCAGCATGAATTTGAGCCAGAAAGACGGCGGCCTTCCCCCCGATTCGGTCGTGCAAACCACCGATGTGATTCTGCGCGATTCGGAACGCCTCATTGACGCCTATCACGACCGCGCGCCGGGCGCGCTGACGCAGATTGCGCTGGCGCCCTGTTCGCCATTCTCCGTGACGACCGATTTGATGCGGCTGACGGCGGAATTAGCGCAAGCCAAAGGCGTCCGGCTGCATACGCATTTAGCGGAAACGCTTGATGAAGAAGATTTTTGTTTGCAACGCTTCGGCTGTCGTCCGGTAGATTATTTAGAACAAGTCGGCTGGCTGCATGATCAGACTTGGTTAGCGCACGGCATTCATTTTTCCGCCGCCGAAATTGCGCGGTTAGGGGCGGCGCGCGTCGGCGTGGCGCATTGCCCCAGTTCCAATATGCGGCTTGGTTCTGGCATTGCCAATATCCCGGCGCTCCGCAATGCGGGGTGTCCGGTGAGTTTGGCGGTGGATGGCAGCGCGTCGAACGATACGTCGCATTTGCTCGCCGAAGCGCGGCAAGCGTTGCTGTTAGGCCGTTTAGCGCGCGGCGCGGAGAGCATGACGGTCATGGACGCCTTGCATCTCGCGACCGTCGGCGGCGCGGCCTGTCTCGGACGGACGGACATCGGCATGCTGGCGCCCGGCAAGGCGGCGGATCTGGCGATTTTTGCGTTGAATGACATCGGGTACGCCGGCGCCGGCGATCCGGTCGGCGCGTTGCTCCTTTGCCATCCGACGCGCGTCGAGACCTTGATGATCAATGGCCGTGTCGTCGTGGAAGCGGGGCAAGTCACCACGCTCGATCTGTCGCCCACGCTCGTCGCTCACCGTCGGCAAGCGCAGACGATGCAGGCTGAATGAAAAATCCTTGAAAGCGTGCCACAACGAGGCGAGCATGAATTCATATCTACTGAAAAATGCGACGTTGGCGACCTTGACGCCGACGCGGCTGGAGCATGGCGATCTGCGGATTGCCGACGGTCGGATTGCCGCCAAAGGCGACGACTTGCCCGCGCTGCCAGGAGAAGCGGTGCGGGATTGTGCCGGGAAATTGATTCTGCCGGGACTGGTATGCGCGCATACGCATCTCTATTCGGCATTAGCGCGCGGGATGCCGGGGCCGCGACAAATTCCGGCGAATTTTCCGCAAATTCTGGAATACGTCTGGTGGCGGCTGGATCGCGCCTTAGACGCCGAGGCCGTTTATTACAGCGCGGCGGTCGGCGTGTTGGACGCCATCGCCAGCGGCACGACGACGATTATCGATCATCATGCGTCGCCCAGCGCAATTCCCGGCTCATTGCGTATCATGCAAGAGGTGTTTGAAACATTCGGGATGCGCGGCGTGTTATGTTATGAAGTGACGGATCGCGGCGGTCAGCGCGAACGCGATCAAGGGCTCATGGAAAATCGCTGGCTGCTGGAACATCCGACCGCCCTGGTGAAAGGTCTCGTCGGCGCACATGCGGCGTTTACGCTGAACGACGACGCGCTGCGTTTGTGCGCGGAACTCGTCCAAGCGTTTCAAAGCGGCATACATATCCACGTCGCGGAAGATCGCTGCGATGTGGCCGCTGCCCGCCAGACCTTCGACCAGGGCGTCATTGAACGTTTCGCCGGGGCGGGACTGATCAATGCGCGCAGCCTGCTGGCGCACGGCGTTCACCTGACGCCCACAGAATTTCGGCAGCTTGACGAATTAGGCGGCTGGCTCGTGCATAATCCGCGTTCCAATATGAACAATGGCGTCGGCTATGCGCCGGTCGCGCAGTTTGGCCGCCGGGTCGCGCTCGGTACGGACGGCATAACGGCGAACATGTTTGAAGAACTGAAATTCATGTATTTCAAAGCGCAGGATGCTCACGCGGGCTTGAGCGCCGCTGATTGCCTGCGTTTTCTGAGCGGCGGCCATCAGTTCGCCAGTGAATTGTACGGCCTGCCGCTCGGCCCGCTGGAAGTCGGCGCGGCGGCGGATTTGCTCGTCCTCGATTATCCGTCGCCGACGCCGCTGCATGAGGGGAATTTGGCGTGGCATCTCATTTTTGGCTTGACTCAGGCGCACCTTGAAAGCGTGATGATTGCCGGCCGGTTTGTCCTGGAAAACCGCCAATTTACGCATCCCGACGCGCGCGTCGTGTATCAGCGGGCGCAAGCCGTCGCCGCTAAACTCTGGCAGCGGATGCAATGACGTTGAAGGAAAAAGAGGAACCACAGATGACACGGATGACACAGATTAAAAAACTAATTATTTTGATGTACCGCGAACGTTCTCGTTCGCGGGATGGTGTGTTAATATAGTTACAAAAAACGTAATTATTGACGTACCGACGGACAGCCGTGTCCGTCGCGACGCGGCAACGTGGCGCCCAACGCCTGCGACGGATCCCGTCGAGGGCGGCGGACATGGCTGTCCGCCGGTACGTAAACAGTTACCAAAAAACCCTGTTTTCAAAATCTGTGTAAGCGGTGTCATCTGTGGTTTCATCATGTTTATTATGTCCCAACACCATATTTCTACCAAACGCGCCCCGATTTATCGGGATTCGGCGTTTATTTTCGAGAACATTGACGACAGCGAACAGACGTTTCAGGCGGAAATCAACGATCCGCAAAGCGGCGCATATTTTATTTACACGCGCTACGGCAACCCGACGGTGATTGAGACGGAGTGCGCCCTTGCCAAACTCGAAGGCAGCGACTGGGCTGCGCTGACCGCTTCCGGCATGGCCGCGATTGATGTCGCGCTGTCCGTCTTTCAAAAGCAGGGCGAGACCGGGACATGGCTCTTTTTCAGCGAAATTTACGGCGGCACGAAAACCTACGTCACGCAGATTTTAGATCAGCGGCGGGGCGTGCCGGTGGCGTGGTTTGCGCCTGAACCGGGGCAGGAACGCTATGATCTCGCCAAATTGGAAGAGACGCTCGACCGTGTGCGCCCGCAAGTGTTGTATTTTGAACCGATTGCCAATCCGCTGTTGATCGTCGTGGACGGCGATGCCATCATCAATGCGGCGAAAGCGCGGGGCATCACGGTGATCGTGGATAATACGTTTGCCACGCCGGCGCTCTGGCGGCCGTTGGCAAGCGGCGCGGATCTGGTCATCCAGAGCGCGACCAAATATTTCAGCGGTCATGGAAATTTGACGGCGGGCTTGATTTGCGGGAATGACCCGGAATTACGGAAAGCCATCATGGCCTACCGGAAATTCATCGGCAACGTCCTCAGCCCGGACGACGCCTACCGTTTGCACACCCAGGCGCTGACGTTTGACCTGCGGTTTGCGCGGCAATGCGCGAACGCCGCCCAATTCGCTGAGATGCTCGCTGCGCACCCGCAAGTCGCGCGCGTGCGCTATCCCGGATTGCCGACGCATGCGACACATCAGGAAGCCGCCCGCTTGTTTGGCGACCACGGCTTCGGCGCGATGGTCACGGCGGAACTCAAAGGTGGTCGCGCGGCCTGCGATCAATTTATGGCGGCCGCCCGCCCGCACATCGAGTATCTCACCACGCTCGGCGATCCGCAAACGAGCCTGATTCACGTGCCGACCGTCTTTACGGCGGAACGCTTCCCGTTCCCCGGCATGTTGCGCTTCTCCGTCGGCTTCGAACCTTACGCGGAACTGGCCGCCGCCGTGCAAGACGCCTTCGCCGCGCTGTAACCGACAACGCCGCGGCCATTTTTTAATTGTAAGTACCTGGACACAATTAATTGCCTATCTCATGGTTCGACTCCGCTTAACATGACGGTCACGTTGAGCGGAGTCGAAGGATGTCTTTGTGCAGGCTTCAACTTCACTTCATGACATTGATGGCGTGGAGGTGGCAAGCCACGCCGTGCAGGTCTGAGACGTTAGGGGCAAAGGCCCGCCTAACCGAGATAGCCTTTGGCTTTGAGCAGTTCTGCGCCGAGGATCGCGCCGCCGGCCGCACCGCGCACGGTGTTGTGCGACAGCGCGACAAAGCGATAATCCAGCACGGCGCATTCCCGCAAGCGTCCGACGGAGACGGCCATGCCGTTGCCAGCATCCCGATCTTTGCGCGGCTGCGGGCGATCCGGTTCCGGCCGCCAAATAATCGCCGGTTTCGGTGCCGATGGCAGATTCAATTTTTGCGGTTCGCCTTCAAAGGCTTGCCAGATCGCGAGAATCTCCGCGTGCGACGGTTTGGTCGCGCTAAATTTTACGCTGACGCTGGCGATATGCCCGTTAATCACGGGTACGCGGTTGCATTGCGCTGAAATTTTCGGGAACGTCGCGTTGACGAATTGACCGCCTTCGATGCGGCCTAAAATTTTCAGCGGTTCTAATTCGGTTTTTTCGTCTTCCCCTTTAATCAACGGAATGATGTTGTCGAGGACATCCAGCGACGGCACGCCCGGATAACCAGCGCCGGACACCGCTTGCAGCGTAGTAATCACGAGACTGGCGATTGGATAGCCGGCGGCGATGAGCGCGTACACCGGCGTTAAATAACTTTGCAGGCTGCAATTCGGTTTCACCGCAATAAAGCCTTTATCCCAGCCCCGGTTTTTGCGCTGAATCGGGATGATGTCAACATGGTTCGGGTTGACTTCCGGGACCATCATCGGCACGTCCACGGACGAGCGGTGCGCCGAATTATTCGACACGACCGCAAAGCCCTGGCGGGCGTACTCTTCTTCCAATTGCCGCACGGCGTTTTTATCTAATTCGACGGCGGAAAAAATCACGTCGCACTGCCCTGTGGCCGTCGCGACATTGTTCGCATCGGCGACCATCAAATTGCGGATCGCTGTGGGGATTTCCGTATCCATCACCCAACGCCCGGCCACGGCGTCGGCATAGGTTTTGCCCGCCGAACGCGGCGAGGCCGCCACATACGTCACCTCAAACCAGGGATGGTTTGCCAATAAACGAATATAATTTTGCCCAACCATGCCGGTTGCGCCGATCACGCCTACAGGTATTTTTTGCATTATCAATTCCTCCCTAATGTCAATATTTTGCGCTGCCGTCATACGCGGAAAGATTATCAGATCGAGCGTTACGGCTTCTGTTGTTGAGCGACAGATTCCGGCCTACATAGAGGAACGCCGGGCGGCCTGTCAAGGGAAATCGTGCCGTCGCTGAGAGTCCGCGCGAGAAGCGCGGCGGCGGCGTGACATCTGCGCGTGCGCGGGCCGCGATTTTTTTTGGCAATCTGCTTGACAAAGTTGTTGCAAGATATGGCATACTTCAATAATCTTTGGCAACTCCAATCAAGACCAATATTGGATTCGTTTCAGGTAACTATTTAGCATACCGTACCGCGAACCTCCCCGTTCGCTGCATGACATGGCAAGACCTGTTTTATCTGTCTGACATGGACAAACAGCAAAAAATAGTGGACATTTTCACGCAATGAGAGCAGGCTCTTGAGCAGACGAAACGTTGCGCCGCAGCGCTGACGGCGTTCAAAAAAGGGCTGCTGAATGAATTTATCGGATAATACGCAATTCTGCAACAGATGTTGCAGAATGATGAACGATGTAGGAGGCTATGATGAATACTATCACCTTACACATTCCGGTGCAAGCAGAGATGTTGTTAGCGTTGAATGAAACGCCGCAGGAATTCGGCGAAGAACTGAAACGCTGGGCGGCGATCAGCATGTACTATTTCGGCAAAATCAGTTTAGCGCGCGCCGCGTCGCTGGCCGAGTATCACCGTTATGATTTCGAGAGCCTGCTGGCGCGGCTCAATATCCCTATTTCCTTACTTGATGAGGCCGATGCTGAAAAAGAACTCGCGCTATTACAGGAGATGTAGCCATGCTGCTGATTGCCGATACCAGCCCCATCATCTCGTTGCTGTTGATTCGCAAACTTGATTTTCTGGAACGATTATTTCCGGGTTTTCTCATTCCACAGGCTGTTTGGCAGGAATTGAATCACCATGCGGAAATCCGAATCTATCAAGCAGAATTACAACGCCTGTCTTCACAGGTCAGAACGATTACGTGTCATTTTCCGATCAGCGGTATAGACCGGGGTGAAACCGAAGCGATTTTATTGTATCAGGCAATTCACGCCGATTATCTGTTGATTGATGATCAAAAAGCCCGCGAGAAAGCCGAACTGTTTGACATCAAATGTATTGGGACGTTGGGCATCCTGTATCTTGCTCAACAAAAAGGGTTCATTTCTGAATTACGTCCCGTGTTTCAGGAATTGCTGAAACACAACCGCTACTATGCCAAAAAATATCTGAACGTGTTTTTGCGGAAATCCGAGGAACAGCCGATCTAAACAATTATGATGTTTACCGAACAAAACAGCGTCGAATGTTTTGTCATTCACGAGTTGACCGGGGTCGATCTTTCCGCTGCGCCGGGTGTCCGCGAAACCCTTGCCGCCTATTTCACCAATACCGCGACGTGGAAATACGCGTCAGCCCCGCACCTGCCGCGCAAAACGCCGGGCATTCTGGCCGAGCCGATTTTGGCAGAGGCGCTGAGGCGGCTGGATCTCGCGATGCGCGACCATCCTGACCGGACAGATGAAGTGATTCGTAAACTGCGAGGCATCCTGGGTTAGAACCCTGCGAGAATAGCCAATCTTCCCGAAATGTCAATATGGATAAATTTACCTTGACGGAATACATTTTCGATAGAAACGTATCACATTATGAAACCACTCATCTATGTTGAGACCTCGATCCCAAGCTTTTATTATGACGAGCGTCCAGAACCGGAGATGGTCGCCAAACGAATTTGGACACGGGAATGGTGGGATCGTCATCGAACTGACTATGCCATTGTGACAAGCGAGGCCGTCTTGGAAGAACTTCAGGATGGTGATTATCCCAATAAAGAACGGGTCATCGCGTTATTAGATCATATTCCCTTTGTTCATATCGAGCCAGCCATTCGCGAAATTGTCCAAGCCTATATTCAGCATATGCTAATGCCCAATGATCCGGTTGGCGATGCGCTCCATTTGGCTATCGCCTCGTATCATAAATGTGAATTCTTATTGACTTGGAATTGTCACCATTTAGCGAATGCGAATAAATTTGCCCATATCCGACGGCTCAATACGCTCTTAGGTCTGTATATTCCGATTTTAGCCACACCATTGGAGTTGATAGGAGGGGAAAAACTATGAAAGATGATCCCATCATTCAACACATTCGTCTGGTACGCCATCAGATTTCTGAACGCTACCATCATAATCCCGATGAGATGATTACCCATTATATCGAACTCGAACAACGCCATCCAGAGCGATTTGTGACAATCGCGCCCCCGGATACCGTCCTTGATACTGATCTTCAGAAAGAATCTGACCGCTTGACAAGGCCATTACATCACGTGCAGTCAACTCATGCGTCATGATATCGCGATAGAGTGAAACGAGAGTAGTTCTAATCCATTGTTCGGCTTTAATAAATAAAAAAAGCACTTACTAACTCACGTTACGCAGGCATCTTTCCGAAACGCTAGGATTCTCGACCTCACCCCCCGCCCCCCCCTCTCCGAAGGAGAGAGGGGGAAGAACCCGCCCCTTCGTGGAGGGGCAGGGGTCAATGTCATTAAGTTAAGCTGAAGCCTGCATAAAAACATCCTTCGACTTCGCTCAGGATGATCAGTCATGGTGAGCGGAGTCGAACCATGAACCCTTAACTTAATGACATTGGGGGCAGGGGTGGGGTGCGTAACGTGAGTTAGTCATATCACGAACGATGTTTACCGAACAAAACAGCGTCGAATATTTTGTCATTCACGAGTTGACCGGGGGCGATCTTTCTTCAGTAACCTTGATAAATCCTTGATTCCTGCGAAAGACAATGAGGTAAAAAACGTGCAGCCAATGTTCACTCATGCGATTACCCGCACGCCGGGCCGAAATTTTGCGGCGGGCTTGACGACTGTCAATTATGCGACCCATAGTTATGCCAGCATGCTGCAACAACATGCCGCGTATGTCCAAACGTTGCACGCACTCGGCTTGAATGTCGTAGAACTTGAGCCGCTGTCGGCGTTTCCAGATGGCTATTTTGTTGAAGACGCGGCCATCGTCACGCCGGAAGTCGCCGTGATTACGAATCCGGCGACGGCTTCCCGCAACGGCGAGGAACAGCTGATCGCCCCGACGTTGGCGGCATACCGAAACCTCGTGCCGATCCAGCCTCCTGGCACGGTCGAGGGCGGCGATGTGTTGATCGTGGGAAAGCAGGTGTTGATTGGCCTGTCGGCGCGGACGAATCAGGCTGGTGCCGCCCAGCTTGGCGGCATTCTGGCAAAGTACGGTTATACCTGGGCGACCGTTCCGGTCACTGCCGGCTTACACCTGAAGTCGAGCGTCAATTATGTGGGACAGGGGACGTTGCTCCTGACCGCCGAGTTCGCGGCGCAGTCGGCGGTGCAAGGCTATCAACATATCATCGTTACCGAGGAAGAAGCCTACGCCTGTAATACCCTCTACCTCAACGAACACCTCATCATACCGGCGGGGTATCCGCAGACCAAAAAGCAATTGGAGCGACTTGGCTATCCGATGATCGCGTTGGATGTCAGCGAGGTGCGCGATATGGATGGCGGCCTGACCTGCCTTTCGCTCAGATTTTAAACGATTTTTCGGTCTCTCTTACGAAAGCTGCTGCCAGAGCCAGCGATTTTCGGCAAAGTGCGCGGCGATTTGGTGCTGATCGGATAAATACGCGAGATAGGATTTGAGCGTGCTGCCAATGAGGACGGCTTGATTCGCATTGAGGGTGATTTGATAATTGGCGCAGACGCGGCTGAGAAGCTCTTCAAACGATACCGCTGTCTGGCACAGCGAACGCACGAACGCGAGATTTTCGGTCAGCGTCTGTTGGTTGACGGCGATTAAGTCGCCCAGTGCAACGCTTCCTGTGATGAGCGCGGCATGGCTTGGCACATAATAATCGGCTTGCAGGCCGCGTAATTGCGCGAAGGTTTCAAACTGCCGCTGAAGATCATATAAAAAGATCAGATGATATTTTTGCAGAATGGTCGCGGCGAACAGACTGTCGGCAAGGAAGACGACGCGATCTGGGGTGCTGACGCCGAGCATGTCAATAAAATGGCCGGGTAATGGCAGCGCGGTCAGGCGCGTGTCGAGAATGTCGCCGCGCGATGCGATGATGTCGGTCACGCGCGACGGCGTCGCCATCAAAAATTTATTCCGTAATTCTTGGGTGGGAAAGCCGCCGTAGAGAAACGCCGGTTCGAACTCCGGCTGTTGAATAAACATGGCTTCCGCTGCGGTCGCCGCAATCCGGCAATTGGTTTTTTGCTGCAAAAAGGCGTTGCCGCCGATGTGATCCGCGTTGGAATGCGTATTGATAATCAGTTCCAGCGTCCAGGCGCGTTCTTGCAACAATTTCAAGATTTGGCGTCCGGCTTCCTGATCGTTGCCGCTGTCAATCAAGATCGCGCGCTGGTCGCGCACATACAGTCCCACATTGACTGGCGCGGGAAGATAGTAGGTGTTGCCTGCGATGTGTTGAATCGTCAATTTCGCCATTGTGGAAAGGTGGAGGGCTTTGCCAGGCGCGTGACACACGCTGGGCTGTGACGTTCCTCAGATGAGGCGTCATTGCGAGCGCTGTTCAGCGAAGCAATCCCCTCTCGATTGGGAGATTGCTTCGTCGCTGGCACTCCTCGCAATGACAAGTATGTTTAGAGAAACTGACAGCCCTGTGTGATACGCCCTTGACAATGCCCTTGTTGGCGGGTTACTGTGGTTAGTTTTGCGCCCAGGGACGGGTTGTAAAACCTAATTCAGTCAACAGCGCCGCTGCCGTTGCTGCATCCATCGCCACGGCTTTCCGATAGCAATCCTGCGCTAATTCCATTTCCTGTTCGCGGCCCATCGTTTCCGCTTCTTTCAGCAGAAATTTGACATGTAATTGTTGCGCTCGTGCGGCCGTAATCGAACCATTTTGCACGGCAATCCCGGCCGCTTTCGCGAAACCAGCGGAATCAACGCGGCATTTCGTGGCGTAAAATCCATGTTTGCCGCCTTCGCGCGTGCGTGAGGCCGAACCGGCGGTGTTCTGCGGAATGCGATATTGCGTCGGCGTGAGCGGAGTATAGGCGTATTCTGCGCCACTGGCGGAATAAACCAGCCAGGTATAATAATCTTCCGACACTTTTTCCGGCGGGAACAAATTATTAAACGCAATTTCCGTGCGCACGGCGGTGGCAGAGGTTAAATTGGTGTAGCCGGTTTCCGTCGCAATCGCGATCCACGTATCTTTGCCTTGCGGCGGGTTGGTATCGTGCGATTCGAGAATTTCGACGATTGATTGGGACAACTTTTCACGCGGCACGACTGCGCCATTTTCGTCAATTACTTCAAACGTGCTGTACACCACGCCGACCGCCGGATTTTCAAGAAATTTCTGCCGGGCAATTTCGACGCGGCGCGGGGCGGTATTATCATCGGCATCCAGGAAGACGATGAACGGATAACCGGCAGCGTGCGCTTTTTTGATTGCGACGTTGCGAGCATGGCCGGGGCCGTCGCTCTGTGCCATAAAGATGACCTCCAGTTTGCCGCCAAACTCTTTTTCTAACTGGCGTAAATAATTTTTGGCATCTTCCGAAGGTGAATTCCCATCGGCGATGAGAATTTTCCAATTCGGGTCTGTCTGATTTTTAATACTTGCCAACGCTTCATCTAACCATTGTTTGCCTTGCGGTGAAGCATCCTTACTCCAATGGGGCATAATAAATACGGCGGGACCATTCACGAAATCGAAACCTGGCATGACTTCCTCCTCGATATTTTAGATAGTGTGTATTGTACCGCCGACGTCCTCGTCGGCATGATGAATTTTTCCGTTCGTCACG
>JFJP01030555.1_pt1 | contig 15796 bp, 12 predicted proteins | sample 431651 | NCBI WGS metagenome assembly JFJP01 (sample SAMN02602958, study PRJNA72255) | Microbial mat metagenome, whole genome shotgun sequencing project. | biome: fresh water; feature: sink hole; material: water; isolation source: purple microbial (photo- and chemosynthetic) mats found in... | reverse complement strand
GTCATCATCAGCCAAATTCGGTGGAAGGTGGACAAAGCCAGTGGATAGCCGATGAATTCTATCGTTTCAACCGCCAGCGGGATATGCTTTCCGCTTCCTATCGACCAAATGCGATGCCCATGTCCGACGTTAAACCTGTTTCTGCCCCGCTCGGCGACCGTCTCCGGTTCCTGGCGCAATCCCTGTTGCCGCAACGCCTGCTGACCCGGTTGATCTATCGGGCGACGCGGGTGCGGGTGCCGTGGTTCAAAGACCCGCTGATCCGCCATTTCGTCCGGCATTTTCGGGTGAATCTGGACGAAGCGCTGGAAACACGGCCTCATGCTTATCCTGATTTCAATGCCTTTTTCACCCGGGCGCTGAAACCCGGCGCACGTCCCCTCGCCCCTGGTGACCGGGTTATTGCCTGTCCAGTGGATGGCGCGGTCAGCCAGATGGGGATGGCCGAGGCCGATACGCTGATTCAGGCCAAGGGCTACAAGTTCTCCTTAACTGCCTTACTGGGCTGCGATGCGGAACGAGCCAAAGCGTTCCAGGGCGGGGCGTTCGCGACGCTGTACCTGTCGCCGCGGGATTATCATCGCATTCATATACCCCTCACTGGCCAGTTGCGGGAAATGGTTCACATTCCCGGCAAGCTGTTCAGCGTGTCGCCGCTGACGACCCGGATGGTTCCCGAATTGTTCGCGCGTAATGAGCGGGTGGTCGCGATTTTCGAGACGCCGGTGGGACCGATGGCCATGGTTCTGGTCGGTGCAATCAACGTCGCATCGATTCAAACCGTGTGGGCCGGCGTCATCACCCCGCCGCTGGGCAAAAACCTGCGGCACTGGGACTATCCGTCTGACGGCGATGGGGCGGTGCGGTTGGACAAGGGCGCGGAAATGGGGCGCTTCAACATGGGATCAACGGTGATTCTGCTGTTCGAGCCGGGGAAAGTGCGCTGGGAACGGGACCTTCAGCCCGGTATGCCGGTGCGGCTGGGCCAGCGACTGGGCAAAATGGCTAAATCAGGTTGAGAAATTTTCCAGACAGATTTTCAGGCGGCGTTCGATGTCCTGGGCCAGGCGTTGCAGGTCATCGGCACTGACACCAAAGCGTGTGAACCGATCCCGCCAGTGGACCATGGCTTCGGCCACCTGCTCGCGGATGCGCCGCCCGGTTCTGGGGGAAAGTCCAAAACTGCGCGCCATCGCGGCCAAGGCGGCGGCATTCGGCTGATGACCGGCGCTGCCGAAATGCAGGACATGCTCGCCCCGTGGCGGTTCATCGGGCGTGAGGTTATAGGCCGGGGTCAGTCGCCACGCATCGCCATCGTGTAATAGCGCGAAGTTCTTCAGGTGGTCGTCGGTATTCCCGATGAAGGCGTTAAAGACCAGTTGCCGATACAGCGCTGACAGATCGTTCTCCGGTCTGCCGGAGACCTGGCGCAATAGATCGGCCAGGTCGGGATAGCCGAGTTGATACCAATCCTCGGCGCCCAGCAGGGTTTGCAGGCTGAGGGTATGGTAGCGGCCCGCACCAGCGCGGATGTCAAAGCGTTCGATCAGCAAGGCGGCATGGCGGCCAAATTCGGCCACCTGAAAGCGCGGCACCGTCAAACCGGCATCACGCGCCAGGGCGAGACAGGCCGCCTCGACCCGCACCATATCGACGAGATCGCGACTGGAGCCAAGTTTGGCCATGTAACTGACCCCGGCATGATGGATGAGCAGCTTAGGCCGTGCGCCGCCCGGCGAACTGGCGGCACGGAACAGGGCAATCAAGTCCTCATCTTGAACCTCAGCTGGGTTGCGGTCGTACCGCTCGGCAGCGTCGATCAGGGTTTCAGTGTCGGGGATCGTGGCCAATTCTGGCGCTGGCGGCGTCTCGCCAATCCCGTAGGCGAGCGCGCCCAGTCCACTCTGGCTTAGGTGCATGAGCAAGTGAGCAGGGGTCTGGCGCGAGCGCGGCAACCGATAGCGGCGAATCAGCAGACCCCGTCCCCAATGATCGGGTAGCGAATCCTCAAACACGCCATGGATGCCGGAACGGGGCCGTTCCGCAGCGTAGACTGCCGATGTCAGCGGCAGATGCAGGGGGTCCAGGGCAAGCGCCCGCGGATGTTCCAGGTAGGCCGGGTCGTAACGAAACTCGCCGCGCAGTCTGCCTCCGCGCGACGGATCCGGTTCGGCAACCCGAATTTCGCCCGCACGCAACAGGTCGCCAGTGGGCGTTCGACGCCAGACGACCAAGGCGATCATGACCGATGCCGGGGCGCACGCTGCCGCGTCTGGTCGGATTCGAACAGAGATTCGGGCAGCAGTTGATCGAGATCATGAAGGTTGCCGTAGAGGCGTAAGGCGCGAATCCACGGCCCGATTTGCGCCGTGGGATCACCCTGTTCGAGCTTGCGATAGGTGGGAAGCGATACGCCGATGCGACTTGCGGCGCGCACCTGGGGTTCTGCGACCTGGAGCCGACGCCGACGCAGGCGCTCGCCAAGGGCAACCAGCCTCTCTTGCTCAATTTCTGTAGTGGAAAACATAGTTTCTGTTAAATGGCTTAAAGGGCGTTAACAGAAATTATAAATGGTATTAGGGGGCGATATCATCGCGTGGTTTTGGTACGCCAGTGGCGTGTGCAAGTTCCGGCGCAGTACGGCTTTTCATGAGGTGAATAATTTGCCGCGTCTCGACACTCACCCGCGTGACCCGGCCGAGCAGGTCAATGACCGATTCCTTGTTATCGGCGAAGCGGTAGGCGTTGAACTGGGCGCGAAGGGTCGGATCGCGGGGCGAGGTTTCCTGGTATTCCTCCAGAATCCACTCCAGCGCCGAGCGATTGCCCAATCGATAATCCCAGGCGGTGGGAGGGACGCCTTCCAATCGGGTCACACTGTCGATTTCAATGATGCCCGCGGTCTTGTCCGCCTTGAGTCGGGGTTTGGGAGGCACTGACACCACTCGGTCATCCCGGCGCACCAATGGCCACGGTTCCACGTTCTCAAATCCGGTATGCAGATCCATGAGCGCCTGCCCCCAGGCGACCCACTGGCGAAAATCGGGATAAAACGGAATGCGCGGCATGGCGGCTTTGAGATTGAGGGCATAGGTTTCCCGGTAGACCGGGTTCTGCAGCACGGCGTAGACATAATTGAAAATGTCCGGCTTTTCAATAGTGGAATCGGCGTAATGAGTGCGGAATTGCGCTAATGCCCAGTCGGTAATGTTGTCCTGCCGGGAACCATCGGTAGCATAAATCGAGAGTGGGAGTAATTGATTTTTTTCAACACATTCATAATCGGCTAATCCATTAAATGCCAACGCTTGAAAGGGCTTCATCGCGGAACCGCCAGAGATGCCGATACAGCGATTAGTCTGTTTCAGATCCGTTCCGTAAATTTGATAGTGTAATGCGGTTAAGCGGTCACTGAGCGCCTTTTCTGCGTAATAATACTGTTTCACAAAAGGCCGCCAAAGCGATTTTAATATCTGCCTCGCTGAATAAGCGGGCAGTTTATTCCGGGTTTTTAGCGTACTACTCCACTTGATCGAATAATCAAGCGTTTCGGGATTCATAATGCCACTGGCGATCTGGCGGTTAAACGCCGCGATGAAATACTGTACCTTGCGCCGGAGTTGCTTTTTATCGACATCGTAAACCCATTCATCGCGGTTGGTTTTAATGCTGCTGGCGAACAGCCGGAAAATCGCCGCTTTGGACTGACCGGCTTTCACGGCTTTATCGGCGACCGGCAGGAAAGCGGACCAGTCCGCGGTCGGTTGATCAATCCAGCCGCCGTGAATCTTCGGGCGCAGGCGGGCTAATGCGCCATCCCGCGCCAGTTGCCGCAAGGGATGCGTCGCCAGCCAGCGGCGCTTTTCCATCGCCGTCATAAAATCATCGAGGGCAATATGGCGAATCTCGCAACCTTCCCGTTTTGGGTTGCGGACGAAAAAGCTGATGGCAATGCCTACCCGGATTTTGTCATCAAACACATTCCCGGCTTCCCGCTGCCGACGCTCACCGCTGGTGCGGGCATTGCCTTTCAGATCAATCACCCAGATTTCCTGAAATTCCCGGGCGACGATTTTACGAAAGCCGTCCGCTTGCCGGGCATCGAGCCAAGAGCGATTGGTGACCAAACCAATGATGCCTTCGTCACCAATCCGGTCACTGGCCCAGCGGAAAAAGCGCAAATAGGGATCATACAGTTTGGTCTTTTGGGCCGAACTTTCAGCGAGATAGGTTTCTTTGATGCGGGCGTCGGCTATCGGTGCCGGTTCATTTTGATTATTGTCATTCTCACTACGCTGATTGGCGTTATACGGCGGGTTGCCGAAAATCACCGGGATGCGCCGGGTATTCTGGCGCTGAATCCGTCGCCGGTTTTCTTCCGTCAAGGCCCCAAATAAATCCGATTGGGCACCCCGATGGGTCAACGCAAATCCCCAGTTGGCCAGCGTGTCCACAAAACAGGCTCCAACAAATTCCCGCCACGTTCCAGTGAGTTCGGCATACGTCTGTTCAATGTTCAGACAGGCAATGTAGTACGGCAGAATGGCCATTTCATTGGCATGAATTTCATCACTGTATTTGCGCACTAACGCCGCCCGGTCGCCCCGTAAATGTGCAGGGGTCGAGAATATCCAATTCCGGATCGGCCAGCCCTTTGCCGAAATGGCGCTCCGCCAACCAGTCGCACCCGGCAATGATAAAGCGCACCACTTCGCCCGGCGTATACACCACACCTAACTTGTCGGCGTCTTTGGGGTTATAAGCCGTGTAGAAATCCTCATAAACCGCCTTGAGAAATTCCTGCTTCTCCGCCGCCGAAATCGCCCCGGCCGCCGTGCGCCGAATCGCCGTGTAATACGGTTCCAGCCGCATCAGCAGATTGCGCCGGGTTTCGCCCCGCAGAAAGGCGCTTTCCAACTCGGTCAACGCTATCGCCAGATGATTGGCGCGGTGGAATTCACTGACCGGGAAAATGTCGCGGAAAATCTGCTCGGTCAGAATGTGCTGGATCAGCATCTCCCGCGCCTGCTCCGCCGTGACCCGCCCGCCAATGGTGTGCTGACATTGCGCCAGGAAGGCGGTGAATCGCTGATGAAACGCCGGATGCTGCGCTAGGGTTTCAGCAAACAAGTCATTCAACGCGGCAATGACCGTGGGGAGTTCGTTGCGGAACCGGGCGACCGCCTGATCAAAATGCGCCACATCCGGCGGGCGAAAGGCGAAAAACCGCTCCAGCAACCGGTTCAGCGCGGTCTCATCCGTCGTGGCCGCTCGCAGCACTTCCTGACCGTTCTGGATGAGTACCGCCGTGCAGGTGTCCTCGAACAGGATATTGTCGGTGGGATAGCCTTTGGCGATTTTCGCGGCGATCTCCTGATCCAGATCATCCTGGGAATCCTTGGCCTCCCACCAGCCATGCACCAGCCGCACCCGGTCCAGCAACCCGCCATCGGGTCGCAAGGTTTTACCCGAGGGCGTCGTGAACGGATGTTGTTGCGACAACACCAACTGCTGTTCCGCCCCACGGGCTTTCAACAACCCGGCGAACGCCTGCGATAACGCGCCTTCATGATCTACGCCGGCGATCCGATGCAGTTCGTCCAGTTCTCGCCAATAGGCTTGTATGTCGTGCATGATGGTCATCCAGTTGCTCACTCCGGGCAAATCACGCTCGCTCAAACGGAAACGTCAGCACTTCGGCCAACGAGGTCTTTCCCGCTGCCAGCATCACCAGTCGGTCAATACCCAGCGCCACCCCGGCGCACTCCGGCAATCCCGCCGCCAACGCGGCCAGCAGATGCTCGTCGACCGGCATCTCCGGCAAACCTTGAACCCGCCGCGCCGCATTCTCCGCTTCAAAACGGCGGTGCTGTTCCACCGCATCGCCCAGTTCGTGGAAGCCGTTGGCCAATTCAATCCCGTGCAGGTACAACTCAAAGCGCTCGCCGATAGGGGGATTACCCGGACGCAACCGAGCCAGCGCGGCCTGTGAAGCCGGATAGTCGTACACAAAGCACAACCGCCCCTGCCCCAGATGCGGCTCAATGCGCTGCGTCAACAGCAAATCCAGCCACGGATCAACATCCTCTACCGGCATACCCGACGGGATGGCTACACCGCACTGTTCTGCACAATCCGCCAGTTCCGCCACCGTCGCCCAATGGGGATTCAAACCGAGATGCCGCTCGAACGCCTCGCGATAACTCAACCGTTCCGGCTCTGCCAACGGCAACCGATCACTGAGTAATCCCGTCACCAATTCCGCGACCTCATCCATCAACCGGTGATGATCGAAGCCGACCCGATACCACTCCAGCAGGGTAAATTCAGGATTGTGGCGACGACCCGCCTCGCCATCGCGGAACACCCGGGCGATTTGATAGATACAACCACTGCCTGCCGCCAGCAGCCGCTTCATGGGAAATTCCGGCGAAGTGTGCAAATAGAGCGTCTGGCCATAGCGCGGCCCCGGCCCGGCATACACGGTGGCGAAGCTGGCCAAATGCGGATCAGTGATTGCAGCAGCTGACAACAGGGGCGTTTCCACTTCCAGCACCTCCCGCACGGCAAAGAACGCCCGGATACGCGCCAGTAATGTAGCCCGTAACCACAGCGTGGCCCAATCAGCGCCAGGCCGCCACGTGGAAGAAGCCATGAGGCTCATCTGCGTCATCTGCGTCATCTGCGTCATCTGCGTCATCTGCGTCATCTGCGCCATCTGCGGAAAATTAATGACTACGCCGCCGGGCGCTGCATAACCGTTTCCGACGCCATACACACCCGATTGCGTCCGCCATGCTTGGCGTCATACAGCGCCGTATCGGCTCGCTGAATCAAATCCAGCAATGCCTCCTGCACTTGGCGCATCGCCACGCCGATGCTGACCGTCACCAACCGATCCGCCATCGGCACCTCGAAACGCAGCGCCGCAATCCGCAGCCGCAACCGTTCAGCGAACGGCACAGCATTCAGGACAGACTCGCCCACGACGAAAATGGCGAACTCTTCACCACCGAGCCGCACCGGAATATCGCTGCTCCGCACCGTCTCCAAAATCGTCCCCGCGACCTGCCGCAACACCACATCGCCCTGGTTATGGCCGTAGGTGTCATTAACGCTCTTAAAATGGTCGATATCCAGCATGAGCACCGCCACTTGATTACCGGGACTGCGATCCTGAATATCGCACAGTCGCTGGACGACCTCCTGCATATAGATGCGGGTAAACAGGCCGGTCAACGGATCGCGAATCGAGCGCTCATAAATCTGCTGTCGCTCCAAATCCATTTGGCGATAGATGACTTCCCGCTCCACCGCCACCTGCAAAGGGACGCTCATCTGTTCAATGATCTGCCGCAGATCGTCATTAGCCACCGTCGGTTTGTCCAGATGAATGATCGCCACCGCCTGCGCGGTACCCTTAGCGGGTGAAAACAGGGGAACCATCAATGTTGGCGACTGATCGTCATCGCTGGCCAGCATGAATTCCGCTGCACTGGCCGTGTTCAGCGCCTGCCATTGTTTGTGATCGAGGTCAAGAATCCGCGCCACAGACGGAGGTGGCGTGATTTCTTCAACGCCCCGATAGCGGCTCTCCGGAGAGAGGTGCAGTACCCGTTCGCTATCCAATCGGGCGTGGAATTCCAGGGAGGTCGTCGGCAATATCCGCTGGGTGATCTCCAGCAGACTATTGGCGATGTCGCGGAAATCCCGGTAGATCAGCATGGTGTGGGTAATATCGCGCAGCGTTTGATTGAGCTGCGACAGCTTCTGGATGTCCGTATCGCCGCGCGCGATCAAATACAGCCCGCAGTCCAGGGTTTTCAGTTGATCGATCATGAACCGGACTAGCCGTTCAGGAATGATTGAGCCATGCTGCGGGGCGATGAGCCGCACCGGATAGCGTTCAATCGCCCGCAACGCATAGCCCAGAATATCGCGACTGGGCATGTAGTGCTCATGGAAGGGCCGCAACGCCTCAAAATAGCTCTCATCCCGGGCGACCAGGGAAAACTCGGGCGTCAGTCCGCCAAACAGGTCACTGGAAAACAGCACCCCAGTGACGGGATCAAAGGTGCAGATCGCCCCCGGAAAATGGGCGTAGGGGGTAAAGATAAAATCGACTTCACGATCCTCCAGCGCCAGTTTCCAGCCGTGCTCCTCCACCAGCCAGAATCGCAGTTGCTGCAACCCATAATGCTTAACCAGCATCTGCGTGCGCCAGTGCGTCACCAGCACCGCATCGTCCCGGCTGATGAGTTGATCGATCAGCGGCAACGCGCCGGTAATATCCGGATCCTGATGATGGCAAACAAAATAACGAATGTGCGTAAACGGGATGATTTCTTCGATCTTGCGCAGGGTATGCCGGAAGGTCAGCACCGAACCGGGATCGAACAAAATCGACTGATCGCCCTGTTCAATGAGATAAACATGGCATTGAAAAATGTCATCGGCCTGCTGATGCCCGACCCACCAGACCCGATCAGCCACCTGAATTGCATGATCGGTATCCGCATGTTCGAGATCATTGATCGTGTAAGGAGGAGTCATCACCGCGTTTCCCTATTCTTTAACCCGGGACACGTATTCGCCAGTGCGGGTGTCGATCTTGATGACCTCGCCACTCTGGACAAACAAGGGCACGCGAACCACCGCGCCGGTTTCGAGCTTGGCCGGTTTACCGCCGCCACCCGAGGTATCGCCACGCAGGCCAGGGTCCGTTTCCACAATCGTCATGATGACGAAATTAGGTGGCGCGACACTCAGGGGGACGCCATTCCACAACGTCACCTGGCAAATCGCTTCTTCCTTCAACCATTGCGCCGCATCACCCATCGCGGCGGCGTCAGCGGTCAACTGCTCAAAGCTTTGCTGATCCATGAAATGCCAGTATTCGCCGTCGCTGTAGAGATATTGCAATTCCACATCGACGACATCCGCGCCTTCCGCCGTATCGCCGGACTTGAAGGTGCGTTCAATGGTGCTGCCCGGCTTGACAAATTCATTTTCAACAATAGCGTAGGGATCACCATCCAGCATGATCTTCAGCCCGCTCTTGAATTCATTGGTACTATAGTTCGCCATGTAAAACCCGCCTTGATTTCGAATGTATGGATCATAAAACCCGACATGATAACTGCAAAGGGGCTTTCCCGTCAGACTCCGCGTTGGCAAGCCGCCATCGCCGACGCCATCCGCGATCCGGCTGAATTGCTGCGGGCGCTGAATCTCGATCCCGCTCTATTGCCTGCCGCCCGGGTCGCCGCCGCCTGTTTCCCCTTGCGAGCGCCGCGGGGGTTCGTCGCCCGGATGCGGATGGGCGACCCGAATGATCCACTGCTGCGGCAAATACTCCCGCTGGCCGAGGAACTGGAGTCCACGCCGGGATTTGTCGTCGACCCACTGAATGAGCAGGCGGCGCAAGTTGTTCCTGGCGTTCTGCACAAATACGCGGGCCGCGCCCTGCTGATTGTCACGGGAGCTTGTGCGGTGCATTGCCGTTACTGCTTCCGCCGGGAATTTCCCTACCCGGAACACCACGCGGGCGTAGACGGCTGGCAGCCCGCCCTCGCTTACCTGGCCAGCGATGCCAGCATCCGCGAAGTGATTCTAAGTGGTGGGGATCCGCTGGCGCTGTCCGACCAGCGCCTGAGCGGGTTACTGGCGGCGCTGGAGCGCATTCCACATCTGCAACGCTTGCGCATCCACAGCCGTATTCCGGTGGTGTTGCCCGAACGCATCGATGCCGGGTTGCTGGACGTACTGAGTCAAACCCGATTGCAGCGGGTGGTGGTGATTCACGCCAACCACCCGCAGGAAATCAACGAAGCGGTGAATGTCGCTCTGAACGCGTTGGCCGGGATTGGCGTCACCCTGCTCAATCAAGCGGTGCTGCTGCGTGGGGTAAACGACGCGCCGGACACCCTGGCGACGCTGAGCGAGACACTGTTTGCCGCCCGCGTACTGCCCTACTATCTCCATCTACTGGACCCAGTCGCCGGTGCGGCACATTTTGCAGTGAAAGAACCTGCAGCATTAGCTATTATGAACACGTTGCGTCAGCGATTACCGGGCTATCTGATGCCCCGGCTGGTGCGGGAACAATCGGGACAGATGGCCAAAACCCCGATCGAGGCCTGCCACTGATGACGCCCGGTTTCCTGTTCAGGTCTTGGCCCCCAGCAGAGGTTGGAACGCGTGTCTGAGCCGTCTCTTGTAAATTTGTTGATCGTGGATCGCTCGCGATCCGATATCGAGCACATTGTGAAAACCCTGTCCGGCGATGGCTATCGAATCCAATTAACCCAGACGGATCAGGCCGAAGAAATCCGCAGCACGGTGGATTATCAACCACTGGATTTAATTCTGCTGCGCCTGGCGGAGGGCTTGCCGACCATCGCCGAGGTGCGACTGATGGTGACCGAAGCCCAGGTCGATATTCCGATCATCGCGGTGGTCGATGACGATCATCGCCAGGAACCCCGTCCGGCCCGTCTGCTGGAAGAAGGCGCTGACAATTATTTCTATCTCGACGACGCCGATCATTTGGTGGCGGCGATCCATAAGGAATTAGGCCACTTACGGGATCGCAAGCGTCAACAGTCGTTTGAAGTGCGCTTCAAGGAAAGCGAAGTGCGCACCCAGGCTTTGCTGGAAAATATCCAGGAAGCCATAGCCTACATTCATGAAGGCGTTCATTCCTACGCTAATCCGGCCTACTTGCGCCTGTTCAGTTATGGCGCCAAGGAAGATCTGGCTCATATCCAGTTGATGCACATGGTGCCTCCCGGCTACCGGGACGCGTTGAAAAGCGTACTGCGCCGCAGTATCCGTTCCGGCAAGGCCATCGAGCCGGTGGAACTAGTGGGGTTGCGCAGTAACGGCCAGACCTTTCCGATTTTGCTGGAATGCGCCCCGACCCGGATGAACGATGAACCCTGCACCCAGATCATCGTCCGTGACGCGACGCCGGAAAAAAGTCCGTATAACCAGCAGTTGGAGGAGATGCTGAAGTTTGACACGGTGACGGGACTTTACAGTCGGCGCTTTTTCCTGGAGTCGCTGGAAATCGACCATGATGGCGCGGTGCTGTACATTCTGTTCACGGACTATTCCACCATCCGCTACACCATGGGCTTTGACGCCCTTGAAGTGTTCATGCGCGAAGCCGCCAATCTCCTCAAGCCGATGCTCGCTCCGGATGATATGGCGGCCTGCTTTGCCAGTGAGGTGTTTGTGGTTTATCTGCCGACTCGCTCGCCGACGGATCCACTAGCTTTAGCGGAAGGCATTCGCCAAACCGTTGCTGAACACAGCTTCCAAATGAACAGCAAACTGTTCACGACGACCTGCTGCATTGGCGTCTACGATGCGCATGGCAAACATGAAAGTGTCCTGCAAATTTTGTCGCACGCTGATCGCGCCTGCGAAGGCGCCCGCCAGAAAGGCGGCAATCAGGTTGAGATCTATACGCCGCCCACCGAGCAAAGCCAGCGCAGTCAAGGCGTCTCGGACACCTTGGTTGAAGCGGATGAAGCGGCCATCCGCCAGCTCAAGGAAGCACTGGCTAAGGGTCGCTTTGCCCTGAACTTCCAACCCATCGTAAGCTTCGAAAACGCCGAAGAAGCGCGCTATAAAGTCTACTTGCGACTCGTGGATGAGGAAGGCCATCATCAACCTATCGACAAGCTGGGCGGCGTTGCGGTGCGCTATGGCATGATGAACACCCTGGATAAATGGACCATCCTCCGGGGCATGGGAGCACTGATTGAAATGCACAAACGCGGCGAAAAACCGCCGGCGCTGTTTGTCCGGCTGTCACGCAATTCACTTTCCGACAAGAGTTTTCTCGACTGGCTGATCAAGCGCTTCAAGGAAAGTCGGCTGCCTTGTCCGCTGCTGGTGTTCGAAATCAAGGAAGATGACGCCGATGAGGCCTTTGAGGAAACCCGCATGTTACGAGGCCATTTGCGGGAGATGGGCTGTGGCCTGGCGCTATCCCATTTTGGCGGCAAGCCGCATTCAGAACGCCTGTTGCGGGAACTGTTGCCGGACTATATCAAACTGGATGGCAGCCTGATTGAGCGCCTGGCCAAGGCCAAGGATGAAAATAGTCGGCAGGCGATGGCCGGTCTGGCGCAACAGGCCCACGATCTGAACATCCGGGTGGTCGCCGCCGGCGTGACCACCGCGCCACAAATGGCCAGTATCTGGCAATTTGGCGTCACCCTGGTGCAAGGCACCATGGTGGCGGACGCCAGCGAACATCTGGACTTCGATTTCCGTCAGTACGCTGGGTGAGCGGTCAGTGATCGGACATCAAGCCGCCTGACCCTGCCGTAATGCAGCAATCCGTTCTTCCAGCGGCGGATGGGTCATCAACAGTTTGCGTAGGCCAGCCCCCAGTCCGCCATTGATGCCGAAAGCCGCCATTTGCGAGGGCAGTTGCGACGGTTCATGCAACTGTTGCAATCGCTCCAGTGCGGCGATCATCTTGCTGCGCCCCGCCAACCGTGCGCCGCCCGCATCCGCATGAAATTCCCGATGGCGGCTGAACCCCATCACGATCAGCGAGGCCAGGAAGCCAAACAGGATTCCCATAACCATGCTGGTCAGGTAATAGCCGATACCGGGACCGCGTGATGACTGGCCCCGCGACAGTGCTTGATCGACCGCGTAGCCGATGACCCGCGACAGGGCGATGACGAAGGTATTGAGCACACCCTGTAGCAGAGTCAGCGTCACCATATCGCCGTTCGCGACGTGGCTGACTTCGTGACCCAACACCGCTTCTACTTCCTCAGCACTCATTTGTTCCAGCAGGCCGGTGCTGACCGCGACCAAGGCATTATTACGGCTGGCCCCGGTGGCAAAGGCGTTCGGTTCCGGCGAGTGGTAAATCGCGACTTCCGGCATCCCGATACCCGCGCCTTCCGCTTGGCGGCGAACGGTGTCTACCAGCCACTTCTCGGCCTGGTTGCGCGGTTGTTCAATCACTTCGGCACCCACCGACCGTTTTGCTGCCCATTTCGACATCAGTAGCGAAATGACGGAACCGCCCATGCCGAAGATCGCCGAGAAGATCAGCAGACCGGGGAGATTCAGGCCGGTCTGGTGCAGAAAGCGGTCGACGCCCAGCAAACGGGCGACGATGCCCAGCAAGACCACCACCGCCAGATTGGTCGTGACAAACAGCAAAATACGTTTCATGGCTATGGACTCCATTGAAAAGATAGAGGTGACTCTATAGGCGCTGTGGGAAATTTCAAGCGACGGGCCGACGCGTGAGGAACATGGCGTCGCCGTAACTGAAAAACCGGTAGCGCTGTGCCACCGCATGACGGTAGGCGTGCAGAACTTCGGCATGACCGGCGAAAGCGGCAACCAGCATCAACAGCGTCGATTCCGGCAGGTGAAAGTTGGTGATCAGCGCATCGACGCACCGGAAGCGGTAGCCAGGATAGATAAAAATGTCCGTCTCGCCCGTCCAGGGTTGCAGAACGCCATCTTCCCCAGCCGCTGTTTCCAGCGCCCGCGTCACCGTAGTGCCCACGGCGATAATGCGTCCACCCTGGGCCTGCGTGGTCCGAATCTGCGCGCACGCCGCCGGGCTGACTTCGAGCCATTCGGTGTGCATGACATGGTCTTCAATCCGCTCCACGCGCAGCGGTTGGAAGGTGCCGGCCCCGACATGCAGAGTAATGAAAGTTTGTGCGACGCCCTGTTCCGCCAACTGATCCAACAGCGTCTGGTCGAAATGCAGACCGGCGGTAGGCGCGGCGACGGCGCCCGGCCAGCGGGCGTAAACCGTTTGATAACGCGCATGGTCGGCCTCGGTCGGTTCACGGGTGATGTACGGTGGCAATGGTAATCGGCCATGCTGCTCCAGCAGTGGCAGCCACGCGGTTTCACCCTCCAGGCGGATTTCAAACAGGTCGGTCTGACGACCGAGAACGCTTGCAGTAAAGCCGGCATCGAATTGTAACTGTCCACCGGGTTTGGGCGCTTTGCCGGCGCGAATCTGCACCAGCGCCCGGTGCTCGTCCAGCAGGCGCTCAACCAGCAACGTGAACCGCCCGCCAGTGGCCTTGCGTCCGGACAACCGGGCCGGAATGACCCGCGTATCGTTGAAGACCAGCCGATCACCGGGCAGCAGCAAAGTCGGCAATTCGCGGAATAGCCGGTCGCCGAGTATGCCGGTCGCGCCCTCCAGGGTCAGCAACCGGCTGTCACTGCGCTGGACTGGCGGGTGTTGCGCGATCAGTTCCGGCGGTAAAGCGAAAGCAAAATCCTGGCGGCGCGGCGCAGTCCCCGGCATCAACCCGGCTGGCGCTTCTCTCGCCGTTTGATCATTGTGGAACCCTGACTTTGGGCTAAACTCTGAATTCATCATTCCTTCGCCATCACGTGGATCATTGAAATGCGTAAAACCCTGTTGATTGCTGCGGCCCTGTATGCGACGGGCGCACTGGCCGCTGACGATGCCCAACCGGAAGCCGCGCCGAATCCTGCCGCCGCCACCCTCAAACAACCGGATCTCACCCAATTGCAAGCCGCCTTGAATGGCGCAAAACCCGATAGCGTCACGCCTTCCGTGATTCCGGGATTGCTGGAGGTGGTCATCAGCGGTCAGGTGCTGTATCTGAGCGCGGATGGCCGCTTTGCCGTGCAAGGCGATATCCTGAACCTGGGTTCTCGCGCCAATTTGACCGACAGTCGGCGCGGGGAGTTGCGCGGCAAAGCGATTGCGGCGCTCGGTGAGAAGGACATGATCGTTTTCGCCCCGGAAGGCGCGGTCAAGCACACCGTGACGATCTTTACCGATATTGATTGTGGTTACTGCCGCAAGATGCACAGCCAGATGGCGGAATATAACAAGGAGGGCATCAAAATACGCTACCTGCTGTTCCCGCGTGAGGGCTTAGGCTCCGAATCCTTCAACAAGGCGGTTTCGGTCTGGTGCGCCGACAACCGGGCGGAGGCGATGACCAAGGCCAAGCGGGGCGAGCCGATCGAGAACAAGACTTGCGACAATCAGGTGCAGGCGCAGTACGAACTGGGGCAAAAACTCGGGGTGCGGGGGACGCCCAGCATGATTCTGGAAGACGGCGAGATGTTGCCCGGTTATGTGCCGCCGACCCAGTTAGCGGAAATGCTGGCCGCCGGCAAGAACCCGCCGAAAGCCACTGGCCAACCCTGATCGATGAACGCTGGACAAGTCCAGGAACTGTTCAGCCGCCTGCAGGCGGACCGTCCCCAGCCGACGACGGAATTGTGCTATCTCACGCCGTTTGAATTGCTGGTGGCGGTCATCCTGTCGGCGCAATCGACCGATAAAAAGGTCAATGAAGCCACCGAACGGCTGTTTCCCGTCGCCAATACGCCACAGGCCTTGCTGGGGTTGGGCGAGGCGCGGTTAAAGGACTTCATTAAAACCATTGGCCTGTACAACACCAAGGCAGCCAATATTCGCAAAACCTGCGCCCTGTTGCTGGAACGGCATGGCGGTGCGGTGCCCCATGACCGGACGGCGCTGGAGGCGTTGCCGGGGGTCGGGCGAAAGACCGCGAACGTCATTCTTAACACGGCGTTCGGCGAACCGACCATTGCGGTGGACACGCATATTTTCCGGGTGGCCAACCGAACCGGGCTGGCACCGGGGACTACCGTGCGCGAGGTGGAAGAGGGACTTTTAAAGGTGACGCCGGAAGCCTTTCGGCAGGATGCTCATCATTGGTTAATCCTGCATGGCCGGTATGTCTGCACGGCCCGCAAGCCGCGTTGCGCCGCTTGC